>Ga0114978_10000257_pt1 | contig 44382 bp, 17 predicted proteins | sample S_140212_EF_Meta_FD_87027 | JGI IMG/M metagenome (GOLD analysis project Ga0114978, IMG submission 87027) | Freshwater microbial communities from Lake Simoncouche, Canada to study carbon cycling - S_140212_EF_MetaG | ecosystem: Environmental > Aquatic > Freshwater > Lake | place: Lake...
GAATAATCCCCGTGGAAATAATGGCAAAGAACTTGATTCAAATATTTTGTGGTCCAGCCTTGAATATGCCAAAGCCAAAGGGAATGCATCTTTTTAAATTCGGCAAAGCAATCTCGGAACTGGTTTGGGGCGATGCTTTAACGGTAGGTAGGCACGATTGGGTAATTGCTGGGTTCCCCGTGAATATTCAGGACTTTGTCAATGGGCTTAAAATCCTTGAAGGGGTTGAACTTGCGGCCCTGAGTCGCCTGATGAACACAGGACCTTTTCAAAAACTGTTATCTAACCATGACAAGGATATCTGCAAGGCTATTCAGGAAAGGCTTTCGAGTGGCCTTGTTCGGGTACCAAGGAATGATTTTGAGCGTCTAATAAGGACTTTAGGCAAGTTTCCAAGCTTGGAAATTATCGATTTTCTTAAAACAATTAAGGAGAATTACTTGGATGAGTTTATTCAAGGAGTAGTAGCTGAGGTCATCAACGAGTGCGAATCCTTAAAAGATTAAAAATACTATTTCTGACACCATAAAACTAATGCATTTTACATAAATATAAAAATTGTTAAAATATTTTTTAAAATTTTTGAATAAAAATTTGTATTTATTTGGCGTTTCTTGTGTATTTTATAATAAGCCTTAATATTTAGGTGCAAAAGATTTATGCCGTATTTTCTTTTTCCCCAGAAGAAGCCCAAATGAAAGCACAATGGATTAATTGGACAGTAGCGACTTGGGAATATTTTTTTTTAACTCCGCAAGATCAAGAAAGGGTTTTTCTGTATTTAGACGACGAAATTTTAAACCATCACGAAAGTTTTAGATCGCTTGGGGGGAAGCTTGCTTTTGTTTCTGCGATAAAAACAGGCCCATGTTGCAAAGTATTAAATGCCAGACATTCTCAAATTTGGGAACAACATCTTAACAATTTGGAAGATAAATGTCTTGCCCTTATGCGCTCAAGTGAAATTGTTCAAGATCTACATGTGCCAAATTGTTTGTGTTATGGAGGCACAGTAGGAAATGAGGGATGTTTTTCAGGCTTAAGGGGTATGGCTAATCGTTCTAGAGAAGATGGTATTTTGACAATTCAAAAAAATCCTGACCAAAGTTCAATATGCTTTGTTCCTTCATGGTTTCTATATTTAATGGCTTGTATTTATACTATAAATATAAGTGGATCGCGAAATTTTTACGATAAATTAAGAGAAATTTTTGGGTTAACATTTAATCCAACAAGTTTTAGCAACATTAGGAGAGAAGGTTTTTTTGATAGGGTAGGGATAGCAACACAAGCTACAGGAAAAGGGTTCTTTGAGCCAGAGCAGGGGGGGCTTGCAAACCTTGGTTATCTACTGAATGAATGCTTGTTTCCACCGCGTAAAAATGATCGAATTCTTGATTTTTTTGATCGGTTCAATTTGACAAATGAAACACTAGCACCGAATGGTTTTGAGGCTATTATTCGTAGGGTTTATGAAGATAACCAAGTTGCCTTAAATGATGAAAACAAAAATATCTTTTCAAAATTTCATGACGATATTTTGGAGCGTAATGTAACTGGTAATTTAATTATAAGACGACTAGCAAATTACTTGAAGAATTATGATGGAACCAGGAATGATCTGCCCAAGTTGTTTAACCCTAAGAATAAATTTAAATTGCAGTTAGTCCCGGGCCTAAAATTTTATAGGACACCAATCGGCGATCCAATATACGAATTTAATGGGTTTCTTAGGCCAGAAGGAAAATTTAATCCAGGAATTTTAATTATACCATTCAGTTCAACACAAATCAAAATTGACCCTGAAGATGAATTATTTCGTATCCCAAATTCCGAGTTTAATATTTTTTTTAATACTAATTTCTTAAAATGCGACTTGAATTATGATGATGGTCATACTTCCAAAGTTAGGCTTGATTTACCTTTCAATTTTAAATATGGGTTTATGTATTTGCGAAGAAGCCCTTATGACGCTAATTTGTTTTTTGAGGAGGAACATCCTGCTAGTTCCGCCATGTTTGCTATTGCAGAAGGTAACCTTAGATTTGGTGAGTTTGTCCCTGATGCAGGTTGTTCTGTTGCAAGTTTTATTGTAAATTTTGGCCAAGATTTCGTTTGGAAATTATTTAACATTGCGGATGTTAACTTGCAGAATGAAAATCCGTCTAATTTGAACTTTATTGGCGGATCTCGCGTAAGTGGAAGGCCAAGGTGTTATCGTAAAAATAATCCCCCTATACTTCGAGTGACAGCAAATATCAACTTAGAAGATTTAAGTGTTTCTAATGCAACTTTGGTTGTCTTGCTTGATCAAAATATTAAGTTCAAAGAGCTTAAATTAGAGTTCAATCACATAGACGAAGATATTGTAATTACTGTCACATGTTCTTCTCAAAACTTGACTGAAACAATCACATTGACGGAGGTCGGGGGCGTTCAAATAAACCATGATGCTGTTGCAAGATTGAATTTCGACTTGATTCAAGCTGGCCATAATCGAGGCTGGTTTGGGTATAATTGGCTTGAAACAAATAACACTGTTTTAAATGTTATAAATGATATTGGGGGTCTTATTTTTGTTGATTGTAATAACGGTTTATTGCCTAGTACAATTGATATCCTGAATAACCAATTTAATATTGGGTTAAAACTGCTGGACAATATTGGGCAAAACAACAGGGTTATGAGTTACGGTGATTTTAAAAGGCTTTTGTCTGGATTTGGTTTTAGTTCCCCTGCGGAAATACTCAGAAAATTATGTAGGCTTGGCCATGCTGAAATTCAACTAACGGCTAATGGTGTGTATAATCGTGTAGTTTCTACTCCAGTATGTGGAAACCTTTTGCCCGTGAAATTTAATAATTACTATGCTGTCTCCTTGACAGGTACTTACGGTCAGCAGTTGGTTAGAGATATAATAAATTTTGCAATTGATTCTCTTGGTGTACAGGTTGATATCAGACCTTCATGTCAGAAAGATGGTTCGATTCTTCCTCCAAGAATTATTTTTTATCATAAAGACTTTAAAGTGCTTAGCCGTTTATTTGACCAATTCAATGTCCCCATAGTTAGATTCTTGAAGGGGTTCGAGGATAAAGGGAAAATTAGAGAATGTTTGGTACTTGATAATGATTTGGATACCTTGCCGGTTTATGACACTTACATGGCGAATGCGATGTACTTCGATATTGATAAATTTAATCAAGGTGAACGTCCTTGGTGTGTGGGGCAAGGTCCAAATGGCGCGAATGCTAATACTATGCTTATGGGCGGGGGAAGAGTTTTGTGTAAGATTAATGGTGATACCAGTCTAGGAATGCCTCCATCAGTATATTTTGGATTTACCCCAAATATTAATAAATTAATTGAAAATAACGGATTTTTAGATGTTGTTGGGGATAGAGAGTATCCTTTAAAGCGAGGTCGGTTGTTTTCTTACGAGAGATTTGTTTTTCAAATGCTTTATTTTGGCAACATGTTAAATGATAAAATTAAGATTCAAAATACCAGTAATTTACAAATTGTAAGAAAATTAAGACTACCGGAAATGCTAGAAAGAGTTCTAGTTTCGTGTTCCGGTCTTATTCCTGAAGAAAAGGATGGTAGCATTTATAAAATATACACTAATATTCCGATATCTATTTTAAATCAAATTCGTATGAATTTATAATATTTGAACAAAGATTATGCTGTTTAGTAAGAAAGGTTAGCAATGAATCCTGCTGAAATTAAAGATAAGCTAATTTTGAATTTCCTTAAATATGTTGAGACGGCCTTTCCCACAAGGCTTGATTCATTCAACAATAAGAGAAAGGAATTGATTAATAGCCCTGGCCAAATTTTTGCGGAGCCGTTGCTTGAGGTTGTCCCCGAATATGAAAGTGGCCAGCGTCTTAGTGGCATTTCATTGGTTGGCGAGGGTTATTTTTCTAATGAACAAGAAGCAACCTTCAAATCCTTGATGCTTGCTGGCCTACTCACGGGCGATTTTCCACTTTATAAGCACCAATCTCAAATGCTTTTGGATTTTATGGTCAAGAAAAACTGTATCGTGACAACTGGCACTGGTTCGGGTAAGACAGAAGCTTTTCTTTTGCCATTACTGGCATCCCTAACAAAAAATATAGCCAGACTAATCCCAAAGAGACCAGCCATAAGGGCCATGATTATCTATCCCATGAACGCATTGGTTGAAGACCAGATGAGTCGCCTTCGTGTGGCATTAAATACTGACTCTACCCGGGCTGCATACGAAGACCATAATGCCACATGGGGAAATAATAGAATTACTTTTGCCCGTTACAATAGCGAGACTAAAGTATCCGGCCACCCGATTAAGCTTACAGATGATGGTTGGGTAGAAAACGATAGCAAGCATCAACAGCTTGATAAATATAAAAGCGATATAGAAAGCCAGCACAAAAAACTTTCAGAAGAAATCAATAAAACCACTGATATTGACAAGAAAAACCAGCTCATGGAATTATCAACATTCTTCCCAAGCCCAGATGGCAACGAAATATACGACCGTTGGGAAATGCACAAGACGCCTCCTGATATCCTGATTACAAACTTCAGCATGCTTTCAGTGATGTTGATGAGGCATAGCCTTGGTAACGTTGGAGATGGACTTGAAGATTCTGCAGATTCGGAGATGATTGAAGCAACTAGGGATTGGTTAAGTAGTGATAAAGATAACAATGTATTTCACCTTGTCATAGATGAACTTCATCTCCAACGGGGGACCGCTGGCACGGAAGTTGCCTATCTTATAAGGCTGCTTTTGCATCGGCTTGGTATTTCGCCCAATTCAAAACAATTGAGGATCTTGGGGTCAAGTGCTTCTTTGTCAAATACAGATGAAACTAAAAAATATTTAAGGGAGTTTTTTGGCTACTCTGGGGAGTTTAGTCTTATTTCAGGTGACTCTATTCAGGTAAGTGCCAATGATGATACTATTGAAAATATGCGAGAGAAACTTTCTAAAACGGATGATTTTAACTCGCTCCTTAGGGGATTGGGGGCTGATGATTTTAAAAGCTTGTATAGTTTGATTCAAAAGTCTTGCGGGATTAAAGGGGATATTTCACTTTTCAACGAATTTCGAGACAAATTATTCCTCCCTGTAGTCACTGAGACAGCTAGGGAAAGTAAGACTCGTGATTTTCTTGGCGCCCTTGATAAGTTCGTTGACAGTGATTCAAGGAAGTTGCCAAGAATTCGGGTTCATTATTTCGCCAAGGGTGTTGACGGGGTATGGGCGCCACCCAAGAAACCTGATGCAGGAAATCCTTTTGAAGTACTACACATTGATCGCATGGAAATTGACAACACCAAGATGAAGGACTCGTCTGGAAATTGTATGCTCGAGGCTTTGTATTGCGAATGTTGTGGTGTCATCTATTTTGGTGGATTTAGAAGTTACCCCGAGGAGCGTGCTAATGATAACACATTTAACGCATTTCCCTTTGAACTTAACTTGGCGTCTCCGAGTATTGAGAATAGTGGGATAGAGTATTCCGAGGAAATTACTTCCAGGCAAACTTTTAAGAAAATGGCAGTTTTTTTTCCTTTGCCTCATGGGGTGAGTGTCCAGAAAGATGAATGGGCTCAAGTATTTTTGGGGTCCTTGAAATCAAATAATTACGATTTCCGAGCAGCAACTAAGGCCACGGCAACTTGGAGAAAGGCTTATCTGGAACCGGATACAGGCCTTATATTTAATGATCATCACCAAAATCGTATAGAGGGGCGATTGTTTGCAATAGATGAAGATCCCGTCTTTAATAACAATATTCAAAATGATGATTTGTCTGCTTTTCCACACGTATGCTGTTATTGCAAAGCTGATTACTCAAGACGAAAATTAAAAAGCCCTATTCGCCCATTCCGGACAGGAATCAACAGGGCAATTCAGATTCATTCTGCTGCCATAGCGGATTGCCTTGGAGAGAACCGTGATTTAGTGGCTTTTTCAGATAGCAGAGAGGCTGCTGCAGTATTGTCTAATGGCATTGAGTCATCCCAATACACAAATAATCTTATAGCTGGGTTTATCCAATCTACCAAGGATGGGGATAGCATTAATTTTTTAAAATTTTACAAAAACATTGTCAGTTTATTTTTTGGACAAGGAGTAAATCCTTTTACCAGAAACCGGCTTGAGGAATATCACTCAGGCAATCATTGGTCTTCTTTATATAACTCTGGCCGGACACAGTTAGAAATCCTCGATCTTGAGGGTGGAGATCCTAGCATTCCAGTTTGGATTAGATTCTTTAAGACTATAGGTCCAAAAAATTTATGGGGATCTTTGTTTAAAAAAGCTATTTATGACTTTGAAACTATAGGTTTAGGGTATTTCTCGTTCAACGGATTTGATTTGAATAATGAGACTCATCGAATTGCATCCGGAGTTGTGCGAATTTTAGGTGAAGAAAGAAGGATATACCCACACCCATATAATAATCCTACTTTTGATCTAGATGGAGAATGGAAAATTGATAGCATCTTTACAGGATTTATAGAAGGTAAAAAAAGGTTAAAAAATTATTTCCTTAAACTCTCCAACAACAATAAGGATAATGCCAAGAGTCTTGCAAAAGATGTTTTGGTATTGTTTGAGGGATCAAGACTATCGTTGCAAGGTTGGGGTTTAAATGGATTAATGCTAGTGGTTCATCGGGTATCTCCAAGTGACAGGAGTTTCACTTGTTCAAAATGTAAAAGAATCCATTGGGTTAATACCAAGGTTTGCACTCGTTGTTTTGAGCCACTGCCTGAAACAGGTGGGAAGGCTAAAGGTGAAACAGCATCCGAAATCCGGAAAAATCACTTTTCATGGACAGAAACAATACAGCGTTTTCACTGCGAGGAACTTACTGGGCAAACTGATGATCCCGTGGTCAGGCAAAGGCATTTCCGCAACCTTTTCCTTGATAATGAAATCGTCGAGGAGTTTGAAAATGAACGCAAGGTTGTACAATTGGTTGACAAGATTGACCTACTGAGCGTTACAACTACTATGGAAGTTGGCGTCAATATTGGAAACTTGAATGGCATTATCATGGCAAACATGCCACCTGAGCGATTTAATTACCAACAAAGGGTTGGTAGAGCTGGCCGCAAAAAGCAAAGGTTTTCATTGGCTTTCACATTTTGTAGGAATAGCAGCCATGACTTGTCCTTGTTCAAGAACACCAAGAAAATCACATCCGAAACCCCACCACAGCCGTTCCTAAGTATGGGAAAACAGCACATTGAAATTGCAGCTAGACTCGTTGCAAAGGAAATCCTCCGGGTCATTTTCAAGGATCGCATAGAAACTAATTGGACGCATACAACTCCCCCCGATATCCATGGCGAGTTTGGAAAGACACCAAATGATTCTGATATTTATTCAAAACAAATAAACGATTGGCTTTCTGATACAAGAAATTACGTATCAATTAGCGCGATATGCATGGCAATAGCCAACCAGTCTGGAATTAATGCTGACGATCTAGTTGAGGATGTCAGGGACAAGCTTGTTGCCAAAATTAAAAAAGCAATAAGCAATAACAGCCTCGATGAGATCTTCTTGGCATCGCGCCTTGCAGAAGCTGGTATTTTGCCCATGTTTGGGATGCCAACAAAGGTTCGGACATTATTTATCAGAAAGGGTGGAAATCAATTTGATTTTGATCCTCCCTATGGGATTGAAAGGCAATTGGAGCTTGCAATCACTGATTTTTCACCAGGATCCATGAGAACGAAGGACAAGGTTAGCTGGCAAGTTCGCGGCATAACTGGGGTACCATATAAGAAAGGTGGGGATTGGGTTTCTGACAGGGCCTTCAAGGATGAGAAAAAACGAAGAATTTGTGCTGTTTGCAATCACTTTATTGACGATATATACCCAGAAGTTAGTGGCATACCATGCACTATTTGTGGTTCTGAAATGAAGCAATTAGACACTAGGTGTCCTGCTGGATTTGTTGTAACTCGTGAACCCTTTGAAGGACCTCAAGGTGATGATACTGGGACTACCGGTTGGTATATAACCTCTTTCTTGGACTCATCACTAAAAGCCCCGATAGGTAAAGAAACAATCCAAGCAGTAACCTTGAAACTTCACAAGGAGTCTAGGGTATACAGGCTAAACACCAACAACTTCAAGGGATTCCCTCTGAAAAAAAAGGTAGGAAATGCAATGGATGGAGGGGGGCAATACCCTCCATCATGGAGCCTAAAATTTACCAGACCTCAAGGACAACGTAAGGTACTATATGTCACTGGTGAAAATTACACATTGTCAAGTCTTATCAGGGATAAAGAACCCCATGAAAATAATATTCTAAATATCTCATTGACAGCACCTAAGACCACTAATGCCTTGGAACTTATTATCAACAGGCCCCCTGGGATGAAAAACATAGATATTTCATTCCAACCAAGCAGGACAGATGACTGTCATTCTGCAGAGATAAGGGCAGCTTATTATTCTGCTGCAACAATATTAATAAACACATTAGCTGACAAGCTGGACATTGATCCAGCCGAGGTAGAAATTAGTGGGCTTGTACCTACGGTGGATGGAGCGACAAAGATCCTTTTGTCAGATAGATTGGAAAATGGATCGGGTTTTGTTGAGTACCTCAAGAAGAACTGGAAAGAATTACTCGATAAATCAAAGGAATTCAAATGTTCCAAGTGTGAGACTTCGTGTGTCTATTGCCTCCAATCATTCAATAATAGGATGATTCACCCATTACTTGATTGGCGGCTTGGGGTAGATTTGCTAAAGATCATGGCTGGGGAAACGATAGACTTTACTTACAGCAAAGTTCTTGCAATTAAGCTCAAAGACCAATATTTATCTGAGTTTATTGACACATTTGATAAGCCAAGTATTGTTGATGATTGGCCAGCTTTTTATCTGATAGGCACATCAAAAAAATATGTAATTGTCCACCCTTTCATTGGGCATTTGTCAGAAGGAGGAATACGGAAGGTATCAACCTTCAACCTGATTAGAAGGCCTGCATGGTGCAAGAAGAATCGTTTGAAATTTAAGATGCTCTTCAATATCAAACTTACTATTGATCCTAATATTTCGGTGGTTTCAGAGATCTCTGAAATTAAAGATTTAGAAATTGGTTCAAAATTTCATTTGGCAAGGAACGAAATCCTTGGCTGTCCTGTTTCAAAATATCCTGAAATTAAGATAGAAATGGAGAGGAAAGAAATAGCTGCGCCCAATGATATCGAGGAAGGAAAGAATTATCTTATCTTAAAAGATGATAATCTTATTTTGGCTAAAAATGTTGGTTTTGATGGTAACAACCCAAAATTTGCACTCGGAAGTGAAAATAATTCCCAAATTCTTGATATTTCAAATGCTGAGGTCTTGGGTGAAATCTTGGAAAAATCTGCGCCCCTTGGCGATTTAACAGATGATGAAAAAGAATTTGAGGAGTTGTTTATCTGCTCAGATAGCAAGTTTCATCCTTTGCTGAAAAAGATTATCAAACATAATCTCGAAATACCAATTTTAGGGTATGACTTATTGAATGACCGAGGAACAATAATAGCTGAGGCCGACTTGGCATGGGCAACAACAAAGCTCTGTATTTTAAACCAACGGCAAGAACAAAATTCCGAGAAATTTGAGACCGCGGGCTGGACAGTTCTAAATGCGAGCGATCCTACTATCATTGGTGAAATCCCCGAAAGAAACGACTGATTTAATTCCTTTTCCGAAATTTTCCAAAGGGTTTTTATTATGTCGATCAGTCCTTCTGTTGCAATTGGAGATGATTTTCTTACTGCTTTTTCAAAGCTAAATAATCAAACCCAACGCAAGGTAAAGACTTTCGTGGAAAAATTCAGGGTAAACCCAACATCATCTGCTATTAATTATGAAAAAATTCATGATATGAAGGATGATAAGGTTAGGACTGTTGAAATTGATAAAAAATATAGGGCGATTATTATACATCCAAAGCATGGCAATATTTATCTTTTGGCTTGGGTTGACAACCATGATGAAGCCCATGCATGGGCGAGAAATAAAACTTTTGAAGTTAATCTCAATACCAATTCACTCCAAATATACTCTATAAAAGAAGTAGAAAATTCTTTCACCCATGAAAAAAATCCCCATGGAAAAACCCTATTTGCAAAATTCAAAGATGAAGAATTAATTTCAATTGGGGTTCCTGATGCATTGCTTCCTTCGATAAGGGCCATTCATGATCTATCAAGCCTAAGGTCGGTAATCCCATATCTTCCAAAGGATGTTGGTGAGTCAATTGCCTTGCTTGCCGAGGGGACACCAATTAATGAAATCATAGAACTAATCTCGACAACAGGTCTCAAATCAGAAGATATTTTCCCTGATGAAAAACTAGAACTTGATAACTCTGGGTTAAGAAGAAATTTTGTCGCCATAAAGTCCAATGATGAACTCGCCTTAATCTTGGATGCCCCCTTGGAAAAATGGAGGACATTCCTCCACCCAAGCCAGCAAAAATTAATTCATAGGTCTTTCAATGGGCCCGCAAGGGTTCTTGGTGGACCTGGTACCGGAAAAACTGTAGTAGCTATGCATCGATGCAGGCAGCTTGCAAAAGTTGTATTTAAGAACCCAAATGACAGGATACTTTTCACTACATTTACAGCCAACTTGGCTGACGAGATAAGGAAAAACTTGCGTTCCCTATGCGGGGATGAATTTTCTAGGATCGAGGTTACGCACATCCACGGATGGGCGATGCAGTTTATGAAAAACCATGGGGTTAACCTAAAGGTAGCAACTGACATACAATTGAAAAATTGTTGGGAACAAGCCATTTCAACGGCTAGACCGTGTGAGTTCGACTTTGATTTTCTTAGGTTGGAATGGGAAAACGTTGTGTTACCAAATGGTGCGTTTTCATTAAAGGATTATTTGTCTACTTCAAGGGTTGGAAGGGGTAAACCCTTGACCAAGCAGCAAAGAGCAAGAGCATGGGTGATTTTCCAGTCCTACATGGACAATATGGCAAGACAAGGCTTGCATGAATGGCAACAAGTCATCCTAAAGGCCCAATCACTTGCTTCAAAAGATCCGAAGTTTAAACCATACAATTCAATAATCATTGATGAATCCCAAGATTTAAGCGCAGGCGACTGGAAGCTTATAAGGACACTAGTGCCTGAGTCTGAGAATGATATTTTCATCGTTGGGGATGCCCATCAAAGAATTTATGGGACAAAATCTAGCCTAGGTGATTGTGGAATTAACATTAAGGGAAGATCAAGCAAGCTAAAAATTAATTATCGTACTACGGAGCAAATTAGAGCATGGGCGGTTCAAATTATAAAAGGCATTGATTTTGACGACCTTGATGGTGGCAAGGATGACTCAACAGGCTATGTCTCAATACTCACGGGTGATGAGCCAGAGGTAAAAAACTTTGGTGATTTTGCACGGGAGAAAAAATATTTGCTTGATACCATGTGCGATCTTTTGAAAACTCTGCCTCCAGAGCACATTTGCATTGGAGTACGCAACCAAAAAATGCTGGATGAACTTTACAAGCCCATGCTAGACTCGGCAAAAATAACTTCAACAATCCTTGGAAAGCGTGGCCAGCATGACGAAAAAGGCATCAGGCTTGCAACCATGCATCGAATAAAAGGCATGGAATTTCCTGTGATTTTCCTGTGTGGTGTAAATGAGGGAATTATTCCACGTAGCCTTGGTATTGCAAGAAAAGACTTGGGAGCTAAGGCTGATCATGAACAAAGGGAAAAGTCCCTTCTGTTTGTTGCTGCAACGAGGGCAAGGGAAAAACTCATTGTAACTTCATTTGGAAAGCCCAGCAGCATATTACCCAAGGATTAGCATAGGAATTACTATCTGGCCCTAACTTGAAACGGATTTTAAACGCTGGAAAGCGAGGTTGTGCCTTCTAGTTGGGCAGTTTTACTTATTTTGGTGGGGTTGTTCTGTAGGAGCAGCTAGTAATATTCTGTTTTCGGATATCTTGAACAAGATCCAATCTATATAAAATTTTATTTTGGGATTAGGATATCCTGACAATTTTCCATACCTCAAACATCTCTCCATTATAATGTGTTTTTTTACTAATGATCTTAAATATTTTAGAATGGCGGCATATTTCTGTCCGAGATTCTTGCTCTTCATCGACTGGGGCAAAAAATTTACCTTGAACTAGTTCAAAATCTGGAATATTTCTTGATAAAACATCATGTCTTTCCCTGTCTTTGCATATTCTAAATATTCCAACTCAATCATTAGGATATGTCAACATTTGAAGTTGGATAATTTCGCCATGGAAAAAGGAAAATCCTTCGTCAACTTTAAATTATCTTGATGAAGTGGCAAATTATAAAATTAAAGGCGAGAAAGACGATTTGATTAAATGGATTGGTGGGTAATTGGTATAGGGATCTACAAAAAGTCCTAAAAGGGTCTAGAAACTGACTGCATTCTCGAGGTCCACCTGCATGAGTGTGATTCAGATAAGTTTTCTATATCTGATATATAGATGCTTCACATGCAAAACAACGGCTAGCTCTGTTGCCTGCATCCAACGAATCTTTCGATGAAGTACAGAAATGGATTAGAACCCAAAGCATACTAAATGCTACAGACCTGGAATAAAATTGCTAAAAATGAATCTGTTGCAAGCTAATTAAATAATATATTTTCTTTATTAAATAATTTTGATACCCAAATGAATCTTGAATTGATATTAAAATTTGACGACTTATATGCTGTAAACAAGTTCATTTTGTAAAGAATCGAAGTTTTCGGCAGCATGCCAAGGCGCGATAATAATTCTTTATGTTTATTATTTTTGTTTATCTATCATTTCAAAGAATGGAGTTGCGCGGATAATTTCACCATGGATATCAAAAGTTTTGTAGAGGCAATGATGGTTTGGTAAACCTTTAACTCGGTCAACAGTAGATTGATCAACATCTGTTAATCCTATTCCGACTAAGTCCTTGACGCTAAGTTGGGGCACCTTATGAACGAACCAGGTAAGAAGAGGTTCTCGGTAATCCTCGTTGCTTGTTTTGAAATGAGATAGATACTGAGAAGCCAATAAAATTCCCATCCCAAACTCTCGCCCTTGAAGCAAAAGCATTTTTAATACATCAAATTCATATTGCATAATATTGCTTGCTTCGTCCACCAGAAGAAATGAATCAATATATCTTAGTTTAGGGTCAGTCCCTAAAAAAGGTTTCTTTTCTCTAGTAAGCATGAAAGCAAAGTAGAGGTTCAGCATAATGGCCACAACAACATTTTTCGTTTTATTATCATTTTGAAGGTACCCTAAGTCTATTACGACTGGACCGGAGATGAAATCAGCGAAAGATATTACCTTGGATGGATCTTGAGTAAATAGCTCCATGTCTACCATGTCGCTAATAATGCTGTAAGGGGCATCGATTTTTTCTCCTACCGCTTCTTTGTAAATATTAAACACATCATAGATAGTAGGTGCTGATTGTTCACCCTTTGCAGCATATGCAACTTTAACTGCATTCCTTAGCCGTTCTTGTTGTACTGGACCAATACCTGGGTAAATTCGATTTAGAATGTCTATAAAACAGCGGGCCCTTTGAATCCTCGCTATATTTGTCTCACCTGTTGCTCCTTTGATGTCAAATAAATTCAGCGGGAGATTATGGGGGGCAACAATCTTAGCTCCGATTTCTTTTGCAAATGATGCTGAGGAGTAATCTTTTTTGTAATCGAGAATAAGAATATTTGGGGAATGATTACGGTTTGCGGCGGGTTGATTCCGGAGTTGATAAATTAGTGCCTGAATGAGTTGAGTTTTGCCAACGCCTAGATCGCCAACGATACCAATATTTAATTGATTAAGTTCCGTACTGCTGGGATAAAAAAAACGATCATGTGGCTCGAGCGTTGATACGGTTTTTCCAACAGGGAACCTTAGTCCATTTGCATCAGGGGCTTTAATATTTTCTTCCTCTGTGATTGCAGGTGGGGTTGAAGCCGGGACAGAATCCGGGTTAGTGTTGTCAGCAATTGGAATAGGCGTTGGTGGTGGAGTGATAGGACGTTTTTCTATGTTTAGACGTGGAGAAATTTTTGCAGTAAGTTCCCAATCGCCAATTGTTGAGCTTATGTTTTTTATGGCTGTTGAAAAGGGTTCGGTGAGGATAGAGTAAGCATCGCTGTGGCTAATTAATAATGCCTCAGGAAGACCATCATTATCAAGGTCTCGCTTTTCACTTTCGTTTTGAGTTCCTACAACAAATAAGCGGCCACGAGAATCAATTTGTGGAATAACTCGCCCTGAAAGAATAGCTGAAATTACTTCACCATGGAGTTTATGCCAATCTGTAGATTCCATGAGGTGCGGTAATTGGCCATAGACTCTGAAGGCATAGTCAAGCCACGAGGAGATTAGATTACGATGTACGATTCCCCATATTGTTTGCTCGGAAGCTCGTTTGGCTAAATTTTCTAGAAATGAAGCGAAAATGCATGCTTGTCCAATAGCCTCTTTTAGCTCAGAATCATTCATGCCTCCCGCTCTGGCCTTTACCTCAATCGGGGTAACTTTTATAGCAGTAAGCTGGTTACCCTCGAATTGGAGGCTTAAAGACATAAGGTCAGGGCGCTCAAAATCCTGTAGTTCAAGGCCTTGGCGCAATTCGTCAAAAAATGCCCGGAATGGATCGACAGGAATAAGCATGTTGACGATAGGGGATCCTTCTTTTCGTGTTGGGAAGATGCACTCTAGATTTGGTAAGGAAAATTCGCTTTGAAGCGCCCGGAGACAGGTTAAAACTCCTATTTCTCCTAGTGATGCGGTGCCGCCATTAGTTAATTTTTTAAGGGTTGGTACCCCCCGGTGGGAAATTTCTTGAATGAGTGCACTTATAGTTTCATCACTAATTTCGGCATCGTTTTTAAGCTGTTTTATTGCACCCTTAACTGCTTGGCAAATAGTTGGTGATTCATTTGCAATCAAATAAAAGCCATTATTTTCTCCGGCGCGGCGCGAATAAGAGGGCAAATCATAGTCCCATAGATATGATTTTTCATTCACATTAAAGAAGCAAGCAGGATCAACGTTCGAGGAAGATACAGCACAATATCTAGCAGAATCAATAGCTTTTTCTAGAGTAGGCTTCTTTGGCATAAACACATAACTGTCAAAATTATCACCACATCGAGCTTCGATAAATTGAATAATTTGAGAGAGGTAACTACTGGTATTCTTGGTTATATCAGGAAGCAAATCAATAGCTTCGGGGCTTGCCTTATGGCTTCCAACCCTACTTTCGGCAATGAATCTTCCTTGATTAGGGGTAAGTTGTTTTCTTATTCGCACACGATTGAGGCCGATTGCGTCAATGGGAGATGCCAGGCCAAGCTTAGATAACTCTGGGCTCTGAGTTCCAAGATGTGCAATAATAGCCAGGTCTGCTTGAGGTGGATTCTTTGGCTGGCTAAACCAATGAATTGAAGAATCAAGGGCTTGAGTGAGTGCCGAAAGCTCAGCATCTTCTGGCTGGAGATCAATTCGTCTATCGTCATAGATTTCGAGGGAACGACCGCCACCCGAATTCCAAGGGTCTTGTTCGCCAAGACTTTTACGCCCCCAACTTGTAATTCCTTCATTGCATGAGCTTGAACCTATAGTATCACTGGTAATTGAAATCCGAAGCGCACTTTTTGCAGACCAAATATTGGATATTTCATCAATAGCTCGCTCCACCTGAGATACACTGAACCCAGATGCAAGTCCGTCGATAGTAATGCCGAATTCCTTATCAAAAATTGATCTGCCTGCATCCTCATTCAATTTAGCTAAATGATCCCCGTCCCCACTCCAAAAAACCCCCCAATAGTCAGAATTACTCGCAACGGACAAAAATTTTCTTAAGTCGGTTTTTCCAACGGGCGTGCGGCATGGAAGAACAAGGCAATCTGGGGCTGATCGTGGGTCGAGAATGCTTGCGCCTGGGCAGCGCTGTCGTTGATCTATTGCGTGCTGGAGAACGGATTGAGCAACACACTGCCAGCCAAACCTAGCGGGATGCATGGGAGTTAATAATAAGGCATGAGGATAAGATGCTAGAGATTTCGGCCCCGCTGTATTTGTATCGAGACGATGCACAGTAACTACATCAGCCCAAGCGGCTGATTCAAAATCAGACTTAAGCCATTTGATGTATTCACTTAAATACTCGTCTACAATATCCCGGAACTTTTGATCCCGCATGCGCTCTCCTAGTTCTATTGTTTCCAAAAGATCATCGCCAGGAGATTCACCACGAAGGGCAGTCTGAAGATTTAAACGCGCTGTAAGATAACCATTCGGGGGTAGAAAAGAGCTATTTTCAGGTCGGGGATCGTGTTGCAGGCTAACCATAGATATTACTGGATTCGCCATCCAATCAGGTTTGTTCCAAGCCGCAACATAATCCTCGCCAATTACAAGAGGATAGTAAGAATTAGGGTCTTCAAGTAACCAATGACCAAGAGTTTTAGTAAGACAAGTTACAGGCTCAACCCGTGTGGCCCGAGAGGATTTGTGGGTTGCTGATCTATGCTCAAGAATAAGACGGTCAAATTCGCTAGTTGCTCCAACTGGCTGCGAGTCTAAAGCTCGGACATGCAGTTTGAAAATGACTTTTTCATTATTTATTTCAGCCGTAAATTCGTGGGATGATTCATCGTCAGTTTGTATTAATGCTGCAGCAGTAATATCGCTACTTTTGTTGATTGGGCGGTTTTGTATGTCATTTATTTCGGAGCTAGTATCTTGGCTTGCTATCTGATTATTGATTGCGATGCCTTTTCCATTGAGAATATCTAGGTGATAAGTACCAACGCCTTTAAATTCAATGTCACATTCGTACTTGGCTGCCCCTTTTGATTTCTTTTGTTTTTTAAACAGTGTGAGTTTAGATGCACCACGAGAATACACTATTACCCCAGGTAAATATCTATCAAGTGCAATAACTCGAACTGTTTTAGGTTCAAATCCTTCTGCCTCAAAGCGATAACGCAACGGTGTTTGATGAATTGGCGGATCATCATGGGTGAAGGTGGAGTTGCCAGAAGAAATATCAACAAGTGCAAGTTGGGTGAAATCCTTTGTACCTTTTGAAACAGATATTTTTACGGTTGCTGCGCTATGGTTTTCTTTATCGATTTGAATTTCGAAGGAGCATTGTTTTTGGAAAATGGTTGGTAGGCCACTGCCACTTTCTTGGGCAACCAGAGGTGCAATCGCCTTTACGCAAATAGAATGAACTTCTCCGATATCTGATTGAAGAAGTTCTTCCCATTGGTTAAGGTCCAAGGATTCCCACCACTTAGGGATTTGATTAGCTAGTACATCTTCCATCGAAATCCGGTAAAAGTAAGATGGCGCCTTGGCAAAATTTGAAGCACTAGTATCCCTTATAAATTCAAGGGCAGAAGCAAGTTTATCTTTGATTATTTCGCCCGAGTCTGAGGCCATCCAAGAGTCGAATGGATCTTTTATGCCACTCGTTTCGAATTCTTGTCCAACCTTGTCTAAAACGGTTAAGTGTTCTTTGGTTCCAAGCTTTTTTGGTTCACAAGGAGGTAATCCCAAAGCAGCAAGTAATTGTATTGGAGTTGCTTTATCTAAAAAGCATACTTCAAAAATCCTTTCGATTATTTTCCATTGGTGCTCCGGTGCGTCTGTGCCAATATCGAGTCTTGCTGCATCTGTCATAGCCTTATCGATAACCAAAATTGCAGACTCTTTTACAGAAGCTTCCCAAGAAGTTTTACTTGTAGCAACTTCGATGAGATTAGATACAAAAGGATCATTTATCAGGTGCCCACCTTCAAGCTCTTCTGCCACCCCTCGAAAAATACTTGATGTCCTGTTGGATTGACTGAGAACAGCACCGATTGGTAGAAGTGTTAAGTAACAATTGCTATTGGTGCTATTGCGAATATTTACTAAATTTGCATCAGTGCACTTGCCAGAATTAAGCCCAGTCAGAGTTTTGGCATTACTTTCTATTAGAAATACTGGAACACTTAAATCGGATTTGCCAACAAGAGTATCCAGCAAAAGTGCCATTAATCTAAAAGGAAGCCCTTCAAAAACTAAGCGGGTTTCTTTCCCAGCGGGGTTGGCGAGAATGCCAGTTACCTCGGTAGTACAATAACTTGCAATATGGTTGATTAATTTGCTCAAGTGTGTTTCTCTCCTTTGGTGCGGAATGGATTGCGTATAAGCATTCCGCCTTCGGCATCTGGGCTATCGGTGACAAGTCCCATCCGGCGCAGGGTTGGCCCTAGGTCCCCCGTTCCAGTAACATCATCTAATTTTAAGGTTATTCCATACTCGCCAAGATGGCGGCATAGGTCGTCTGTTGTTGCTGGCCCGACCGTACGTTTTGAGCAACAATAAACAAGTAGAAGTACAGCAACAGGGCCAGCCGATACAATCCATTTGGCTGAGTTGTGGTATCCATTTTTACGTAACCAATAACCCTGATCGTAACTTTTCATTCCCTCTTCTGTGGTTTGCCTTTGGCCGAGGCAGTGTCGGAGAAACTCTTTTATATTCGAGCCAATGCCTTTCTTAACTGAAAAAAGTCGTGGGTTTCCATCTACAACCGCCCGTACAGTATTTCGATGATTTTCGTAGGAAAGTTTGCCACGGCTTTTTTGGAGCTCGGTTGCAGCCAACTGTATTGAATCGGGGGAATCAAGCGGATTACTCCCTTTAATTATCTCCAAATTCATATCGTCAGTTAAGTGCAACAAAGCGTTTAATCCCACGCGTGCTTCTAAATATTCTCTAGCAAAGTTTTCGATAGTTTCACCTGCCAATTGGCCATACCGCCAGAACCCTTGTGAGTTCACAGCAAGTCGGTCGCGGACAATTTGTGATGTTGGTAGGGTCTCTTCTCCTCTAAGGGCATCAAGAAATAGCTTGTAAGTAACAATATTAGCCCTGCAAAGCCACAACACATGTGCTCCGCAAGCTAGACGAAGTAAACACTCCAGCATGCTAATCCATTGTCGGCGGGTAAGGGCTTCCTTTAAATTGAGAACTTGATCCATATCAGACATGAATCTAGTTGAAGGCGACTCGCCACCGCCTTCACGCCAAATCTTAATCATTTCATTTTCCGAAAAATCTTGGAGCTGCCATTTAATTTTTTCTGGCCGCCGCCGTTCAAACTCCAACTGTAGGCCTAATGCCCATGGGTCGTCTTTATTATCAGATACCGCCAGTGTTTCAAAAGTTTTTTTCCAAAGATTTTTAGCATCAGCATGGTTTTTAGCACCAAATTCAAAAATGCGCTGAACCATTTCACCTGGGTTCCAAGAGTTTGTAGAAAGGCGGGCGGATGAAGAATAAATAGCGCAATCAGGTACGATCGGGTAAATCTGAAGGAAACGCCTTGCAGATTGATTAGGCTGCTTGGGGCTTTTAAGTGAGGACTCAATAACTGTCTGCCAACTATCATTGGCCAGTTTTTTTTCCTTAGTGTTATCTTTTTCTCGATTTATTCGCTTAGACAAATCTGACCCATTCTTAGGCACATTGCTTTCAGGAACTCCACTGAAGCAAATGTTGCGAATAAAAGAAGCTAAAACAACCTCACCCGAAGCATATTCCGGGGCAGGACGCATATGTAAAAAACTATTAGAATAGTGCGTATGTAATTTAGGTAGCCCCGAGGCGTCCTCTTTAACCTGTTCAATTGGCATTTTCTTCTTCCCTTAAAATCACGGAGAGGTCATTGCCATCAAGATAAAATGACTCTCGGCAACTTCCAATATTTATAAACAAACCGTCCTCGCGCAATTTCGGGTCACGCGAAACCTCCCCTGTGACAATAGACCTAGTTGTGTCAAAGAGTGCAAAAGCTGCTGTAGTTAATGAGGCAGCACGAAGCCCAGTATCCCTGTCGAGAAGTAAGGCAAATAAGTCCATCGTTATTGGAATCAAATAGTTACCTATGCTTACATACTGCACGGGGTCAGTCGGGCGTGAGTCCATTTTCATTCTTGGGATGATCTTAACTTCCACCTGACTAGTGATTATCTGGACATCCTTTGATTTATTCGGAGTGGGTTGGCCAAATGTAGTAGCAAGAGACGCCACATATCGATTTTTATCGTTGTGCAAAAGTGACTGGAGACTCTTTCGGAATTTCTTGAGTCCTTCAGAATTTATGGTTGTGTCATGGAATGCTTTTTGCTGCAACATTTCCTTGCAAATGCCCCGCCTGCAACCGATTGATCGCTTTACCAGGCGGCAACAGAATTGTCTGATTACTTGCTGAATTAGCTTAGCCGATGTGTTCATTCTTCTCGGATAAGCCTGCGATGTAAGGAAAGCATCAGATTTTGCTAATTCCTTTAAAATATCTTTTTCAAGATTTGACAATTGGGATTCAACCATTTCTAGCCCATCGGCAACTGACAGGCTAAATCTTTCTTCAACCTCTTGGATTGTGAAGCTAAGTTTTTTAGACTCAATCAGATTAATCGACCCAGTAGCTAGTGCCGGGTCAAGAGTTTCGCTCCAAGTGGACGAAAGCAATCTTGAAATGTCAGTTTCTACCTGCCGCCTTCGCAATCCAAACCATGAAAAAAGGCCAATCGCAGGAAATAGGGATTCTTGTTTAAGACTGGCGAGATCGCGAACTGCAAACTGATACTGAGTTGTACGGAACGATGGCCAATTAGGAAATAGACGATGTTGGTACAATTTTGAAGCAAGGTCTAGTTTTATCTTGAATGTTTCGGAGGGGTTTTTGTTTTGTTTTTTTATTTGTTCACGTACCCATTCACATGGATTTTTAGAGCCGGACTTTGTTGCGTACTCCTTGTCATCACCAACAATAATATGTGGAATTAGCGAAAAAAGGTCTCGAAAAGTCCATCGTTTTCCGGATGCCAATTCGAAATACCTGAGCAGAATAGCTAGCCCTTTTTTGGTTTCATCATTAGACAATTGCTTTCGATTTGTGCAGAAGGGGCATATTTTTCCCCCTGAGCAGGTTTTGGGCCATCTTTGTTCATCAGTAGCCACATTGATAAAGCTAAGGAAAACCGGTTCTTTTCCGTCGCTCTCCAAACCTGTTAGGGACTCTATATCCATAGGCCAAGCGGCAATACGTGGCGCAGTTGTTAGTGGCCAGCAGGGCACATCTTTTGGCCCAGATGTTACAGCATTTAGCAAATCGTCAAGAACCTGAACTGCGTCGTTAAATACAGGATCAATTTTTGCTGCTGTAATAGCCTCTGAGACAACTCCGCGATTTGCACAACAGATGTAAATAGCCTCGTTGGGGGATAAAAGACAATTACGGATTTCTGTAGCAAGTAATTTGCCGCGAGAGATACCAAATTGGAGTGGATCTTCAGAAGCGTCCTGAACAATATGTAATTGGCTTGGAAAACCGTCTGGTAAATTTGGAGAAAATGATCTTAATGAAAGTATGACCTTTCGTGGCGCTAGGGTTCCATCGGTAGGATTGTATATTCGAGCTAACTCTTCAACTAGCCGATCTTCAGCACCAATTAATTTGCCGAAATATCCAATCAAAACTTCAACGGCGTCAGTCTTGCCGTTGCCAGGACCGCCTACAAGTAGAACTGAGGTCGGAGCCGTTGCAGGAGATTTTAACAAATTATCAACCCAAGAGCGTAATCGTACGGTTAGAGGAGTTTCCACAAGTATGCCAGTAGGCCTGCCAGAACCATTATGAAAAGGCCTTTTTACGCCACCAGATCGATAACCAGCCCAATTAAACAGCCCAGAAGGAAAATCTGTTTGACCTATAGTTTCATTACTCAATTGTTTTGTCTCCATAGCGTTTTCCGTATAAACCTTGGGGTCTTCAACAGAGTCAAGCTCGTTTACAATAAGTTAAAATAACAAAAACACCATCATCTGTGTTAGATAAAATCAATATTATCTACCTCTAAATTAATTACTATCCATAGCATGTAAAAACCTAAATCAAGCAAGGTTTTTTGTTCACAAGGCCGTCTCTAAGTCGGGGCACTCCTCCAGACAGAGATTCCAAAGTAAAGCACGAAAAAACATAAAAATTTTATTTGGAAGTTTCAATAAAAATGCCCAAAAATTTTGTGCGTGGATGAGATGCATCATGATAAATTATTAAGATATTATTACTATTTTTATAATGAATAAATATGTAATGAAAAATCGAAATTGCTATTTTTCAGGAACCAAATTTGGTCTTATCCCAATTTGTATCAAAGCAATCATATTCACGGTTTGCATTTAGAATAACCATGTTTTTAATGACCCGTGATATTGCTGTATAAAATAACGCATGACGTTGGTATTCACTAAAATCTTGAAATGTGCTTTTTGGAGGCCAAATTAAAATAACATTATCAATTTCCCAACCTTTAAAACTGTGTATTGTGCTCATTTTAAGGCCTCCTCGGCCCATCCAAAAAGCCATTTTTCGCTTTCGACTTTCCGGACTGTCGCTTCCACCTTCGCCAAATACATGTACGATCTGGTGAAATTTAGGAAGAAGTTGCTTGACCGCAATTAATCCAAATTCATGGTTTGGAAGAAGTACCACCACATCACCAGGATTTGTATTTCCAATTAAATTTAATGCACTTTCAATGTTGTTTATTCCATCTTGAATACTTTCGACATTTTTCCATACCATCAAATCGGGAGAAAAATTAAAATCTGGTTCATGAGTCGAATATTTGATAGGGAAGTCTTCTTCATCACCAAGGTCTACTCTTTGCGCAAACTCATTTAAGAAACTAGCAAGGCGGGGAGGCAACCGATGACTCTTACGGGGTAACTGGCTCCAGGGACCAGAAAACTTGCATCGTATCATTTTTTTATTTTTGTCACTGCCTCCATCCTTGCCATAAATGTTTTGGCGATGATCAGCAAATAGCACTAATTCGCCACCGGGGTTTAGCATGCCAGCAAGTGAATCAAGCCAATCTTGTTCGAAATCTTGGCCTTCATCAATGTAAATTCCGTCGAATTTTGGTGCACTATATTCAGGGGCCAGATTTTCATTTTTTAAAATTTGGTTTAGCAATTCACTGGGGTTAATTTGGAGAGCGTTATATTTTTCTAATTCCTCCTCTTCTTTTGAAATTATGAGTCCTGATTCAACACCTTGTTTTTTTACAAATGCATGAAAATGACCCCAAGTAAGGCGAGTCCAATCAACCTGAAAAGGTGTTTGATTAATCTTATCTCGAAGAATATGGCTCATTGTAATATTAAAACAAAGAACAGCAATTTTACGCCCCTGTTCATTAGACCTTGCAGCACGATGACTTAATACAATTGTTTTTCCAGCGCCGGCAACGCCTCTTATTCTTCGGAACCCAGATTCAGGTATGGCGTAGGGTTCTTGATCTTTAAATAGTTTTGTTATACATGCTTGAGAAATTGCATGATTAGGTGGTACTAACCATGAATGGGCATTATTTAGCGCTTCGATTTGAGAACTGCGAATAAATTTACTTTTTGGCATCCAATAATAGGGTACGAGTGTTTTTACCCCGTTGGCGTTCAGAAGATCCTGGCCAGCTTTTATTACATTCTTACCCCGAGTCCCGTAAAGTGCGTTTACTTGATTTGTGGAGGAACCATGAAAATAAGCTACAGGACGGCAAATAGCGTTATTGTTTGGATCAGTTCCGATTGGTATATCAGACTCGTCACTTATTAGGAATTGTTCAAAAAATGATTTTGCGTACCAATTTGCTTTTTGAACGGGGTCTTCTTCAACCCATGTATTATGGAGCGTACTTGCGATTAATTTGTTATTTTGAAAAGAATATCTGGTCAGATCCCAGTCTTTTACTTCAAAAACAACCATCCCTATATTGGGATTCATTACAACAATATCTGGTCTCATATCGTTAACGTAAGGTTGAACATAAATTCGATAAGACTCGGGGAGGTGCTTATCTAATAAATGAACAAGAGCGCTCTCACCGTCGGTGAGTTTCGTTCTAAGGTTGCTTAGGTCTTGCAAGCTTGGGAAAACTCTGTTCATAGAAATTTAACTTCAGTAAATATCAAACGTCTTTAAGCACTAAGCTTTATAAAATTTGATTATATTCTTCTAAAGATGTACGAAACAGCTTTATTAAAAATAATCTTATAAAGGTGTCCAGTCTTAGCAGTATATATTTTTAAAATGATTTTAGATTTTGGACAAATATTTTTTTATATAAATCAAAAACTAGATCAAACGAAAAAATTTTGGAGGAGTTTCCAAAAAAGGGGCGGTATTAAAATGAGAGACTAACAGCATAGTTTCTAATGGTTTATCATTACAGTTTTATCATTTTTATTAACGAGACGATTTTGGGACGAATTCTGGAAAAATGCAACCATGTTTTCAAGTCCAGTTATCAGATCACGAAGGATTTCCTGTTTTGTTTCATATAATTCAATCTCAGTAAGTTTAAGGTATTTTCCTTCTGGAAATAATATAGCACCCTTAGGGTTTTCAAAGTCTTTCTTATTTCCTTTGAAAAGTCTTCCTGTTTTCTTTGCGATTTTTTTTTGGATTGATAGCCAGTTGTCCGCTTGTTCATTTGTAAAACCGTGTGATTCCCGGCAACGAAGATCATTGATTAAAACATAGGTTTTCCAATAATCGCTGAAGTTTTGACTGAAAATCTTGTCGAAAAGTTTTATCCTTTTTTCTTTATCTACAATTTTACTATATTTTGGTGTTAATTTTTCATCTATCTGGATTTTGATGTGCTTACCCAATTTGAATAGGTGTCCCCAGCAGGCCTCTTCTCCTGGTTCATTATCGGTGATATAATTAATTTCCAAAATACATTTGTTAAGACTCTCTTGATCGTCGAAAAGCACATTCAGTTCCACCAGTTTTTTATAAACAGAGTTAAACCAGTCTCCTAAATCTTTGAACCATCTTTTTGCAAGAGTTTTTTCTTCTGGTCCATTTGTTTCTTGGTCTCTGACATACCAAGGGTTTTGTTCAAGTAGTTCTACCCATCTATCATTATCTTGCGGTTCCCAGTTAGAACTTTTGCGATGTTCTTTTTCGAAATATGAAAAATACAATTTCAGGTCTTCTGCTATTCTTTGCTGGACTTGCTGGATTTTATTTAAATCTGTGGGTAATTTATTTGTTTCTAAAATAGATTTCATGCATTCATAATCAGTGTTTCGCTTACCTTCGGCAATCTGGGACAAAATAGTTATTATCTCGAATGGTTGTTTATTTTTTGTAATAGGAAATATTTTTTTTGTTTTGTAAACGAAGGTATGCCTTAAAACTTTCAGCCAATTTTCCAGTTCGTTTTTATTTTCTGCAAGAGAGAGTAGAGTTCTAAACTGGGTATGGTCAAGAGAACTTCTAATGTTTTCTTTTTTGTCTTCAATGGCATTTAAATAATGTTTCCATTTTTCAACTACTACTTTCATTTCGTTTTCAAAAATTTGTTTAGAAGTTTGCGACGATATGTAATCAAAAGGATATTGGTGGTCAGATTCTTCGGGATTATTTATTAACTTATCATCGCTTGAATTAATTTCTGATGTCAAATCTAATTTTACGCAAAGTTGTTGGATTAATGGTTTAAACCTCAGATCCAAAGTTCTTATTCTCTGTGAAATTTCATAAAATTTTTCTGGAATGGAAAGTCTGCTAATGTGACCGGTGAGCCAAAAAAAATACTCCACCACAGAAACAGCAGTCTCTTTCTCAAGTATCAGAAAATCTGGCCGGTTCTTTGACTCTAAGATTGCCTGTGTAACTTTATTTAAGTTGACTATTTTTATGCAGTTCCCAGCCAAAGGCAAAGCTAGGAGCTCCTTTGTCCATAATTTGTAAAGAGTTACTTCAAACCACTCGCGTTTTATTGATGGCGATCCAAAGTAGGTTTCGCCATTGATTTTCAATTCGGGGTGCAAGTAAAAAAACACATTTGCCGCCATCCACTCCATCGATTGTTTGCTTCCTGAGAAATAATGTTGAAGTAGTTCAGGATATTCTTTAAGTGCTGTGGCCTTTCTTTTAAATTTTTTATTTTTATTAATTAATGTGTAAATGTTTCCATTTTCGCCCCTTATCCGATATTCAAGTGCTCGAAAGAATTTGCAAATGTTTTTGGGAAGACTTATCTCGCCAAACCCAACCCGAAACCCGGTAATTTTATGGCCGAACCCAGAGGAGGGGGGGCCGAGCTTACTCACTTGTGTTTTTGTATGATTAAGTTTAAAACCAGAAAGTTTTATTGATTCATTTACAGCGAGAATAGCTCTTCTCTTCATCATGGTTTCGTTGTCAACTGCAATCATTCGAGCCTCAGGGCGGGTTAACGAAACTGTAATGTCATCCATATATCTTGTGTATTTGAAACCAGTTCCAAGGTTTTCGATTATCCGGTCGTCGTAATCTTTGAAAATTAAATTAGCAATAGCGGGGGATGTTGGGGCCCCTTGTGGAAGAATTCCTTGCCAAGTCAAGAGTCTTCCAATTAAAACGGATTCCCAATGGGATAATTTTTGATTGTCAGGTTCAGGTCCATCGGGAGTCCCTCTATTTAAAAATCCATGACGTGGGATCTTTTTAAGAAGAGTGATGACTTGGGCCACCCTGATTGAGGGATAAAAATTCTTTAAATCCATGTTTACCAAATAGTACGCATGGATATGTTTGCTGGCTCCATTGATGGTAGATTGACCAGGTTTGCAAACGACGAAATCAGGTAGTTCAGCCAAGCAAGGTTCTAGTAGGACTTTTAAAATATAATTTTGAATGGTTTTAAGGCAATCCCTTGGAATATCAATTTTGCGACGCCGTCCTGCACCTTTATTAATCCAGTGGGTTTTATAAAAAGGGGCAAGTGTTTTCTTTGATTCATTTTTGAAAATTCGGTTTTGGCGAAAAGCAAACGCAAAAATCATCTCTTTAGCTAGTTTTACCATTTCATAATCATGGATGGGATCGCTTGGTATTGTGCAATTTAAAAAAGAACAAAAACCTAAGGAGTTATCCATGGATTTTTTAAGATCTAAAAGCAACAAGCGAAAATCAGAGTTTCTAACTAAAATTTTTGCAAGGTTATTGGCTAGAATCATCATTGAAGAACGCGGATTCTTTTTCACAAAGGCCTTAATTTAAAAATAATGTAACTAAATAATTTAATGAAGTGGGGAAGAGTTTTAAACCTGCGCCGGGGTCTCGTTAGAGTCATTCTAATAACATATCTAACTGATCGTCCTTTACAAAGTCATCAACGGTCGAAACAACCGCCTAGTCTGGTTCGCAGACAGAAGCCAGGAATAATAAATTTCTGCCCCCACATTCATTTTTCTATTATCGAGAAGTTCTGATTGCCTGTCAAACATATTACTTGGCAGTGGAAAAACGGTTTTTATTAATCATCATTATTTGTTTTTGGGCCGTTATTTAACGCTGAAAGATTACTTTTATAGGATTTATTCAAAATTAATATTTTAAAGTCCAAAATATTTTCAACTTTTAAACGAATACTATTTAAGATTGCAAATTAGATTTTGGTAAAAGGGCGCCAGAAATTTTTGGATTTTTAATTTTGCAATTCGAATTATATTAATCAGCTACATATTAATTATAGAAAGAGTCAACAAAAATTGGCGCAGGTTAATTATTCATAAAAGATAGGTAGTTGCTGGTTTTCTCGATAATGTATTAAAAGTTCAACGCTTCTTTAAAATAGCTGTAATTTATTGCAAAATTATTTAACAAAAAAATTGTCTAACCATTCAGGAGCTTCTGCCCAAGGGCCACGGCGGGCCCGTCTCATCCGTTCTTCCAATGAAAGACCGTCTGGATCAGATGGAATTATTTTATGCCGGGCAAACCATGCGATCACAAGGTGGCCTTCAGGGTCATTTTTTTCAGTAGAAATATTTTTAAACCAATCTAAAGCTTCCAAAGCACCGCTATTGTCGGCCAATGTTTTAATCATGTTATCAGCCGAAATCCAATCAGACATTGTTTGAAATCCTGCTGCTTTGGCCAGTGCTAAGTTTAAGGTTGCAAAAACCGATTTATTCAACAAACCTTTAACAAGTAAACTGTCAAGTTTTGGAAAATTTGCATCGGGGACTTCCTTTCTTCGTAATATATATGCCAAGTTAATTCCCGCATCTTCGTTTTCGCCTTGTTTGAAGGCAGAGAAATAAAATTTGGCAGCTTCGTCAAATTTGTTTAATTTATAAAAGTAATTCCCAAGAACTAACATGGCATCATCAAGTCCTGCGTCAGCGGCCTTTCGCAACCAGGTTTCTCCTTCCGTTGGATTCTTTGTTAAGTTGTCGCCATCCAAAAGGCGATTCCCAAGAACAAACATGGCTCGATCAAGTCCTGAGTCGGCGGCCTTTCGCAACCAGGTTTCTCCTTCCGCTGGATTCTTTGTTAAGTTGTCGCCATTCAAAAGGCGATTCCCAAGAACAAACATGGCGCGACCAAGTCCAGCGTCGGCAGCCTTTCGCAAGCAGATTTCCCCTTCCTCAACATTCCTTGTAAAACCATCCCCATCCAAAAGGCGATTCCCAAGAACAAACATGGCGCGATCAAACCCTGCGTCAGCAGACATTTTCAATGCATCTCTGGCGAGAGAAATATTATTGTTTGCGACAAAAAAAACTGTTGAAATTTTAAGCAAAAGATCTGACCTATTGTTTGAATTGAATTTTTTCAATAATTTAGTACCAATTTCTTTAGATTTGGTGCCCAGGGCATTTTCATTATTTCCCCAATGTTTTACAAATGATACTGCCACTTCTGGGCTTGTGTCTTCGTCGGTTGCTAGCCAATTCCCGATAGCATAAATAGCATTTATAATATCAAGTGGGGTAAAAATATTTCCCCGGATCCAAGAACCAAAAGCTCCAACTGATAATCGTAGACGATTTTCACCAATCCCAACTAATTGGGTCGCAACAGGTTTAATAGCTTCACCAATGTCTAAGCCGGTAATATTAATTTCAAGGGTTGATAAATAATTTTGGATCATACTTTTGCTAAGCGGCGTTGCGACAGGTTCAAAAACTCCAAATAACAAAAGCAGGGTTTTACCAAGGCTCTGATTATTAATGGTACGATCGTTCACCATCCACATTTCATATTGTCGGTCGCAAAAAGAACCGATGCTTTTGTCAATTGAAACTTTGTCAAAATGGCCATCATTATTTTTGATATCGGTTGCTATATGACGAACCAGAAGAGCCAACCCTTTAGTCACAGTGAAAACTTTATTGTTGAACTTCACACTTTTTTCATTGTCGTTTGCAACACCCGTAATAATTGGGATGTCTGCAGCCTCAAGATTTCCTAGAGAGAGGGTTGTGACATTTTTGAGGTTTTCTTTAATCCATTTTTCAGATGGAGTATTAGGGCGAACTGTTAAAAATCCAGTGACCCCTGGTGGTAAAATACGAGGAAGAAATCCTAATTCCAAATTGGTTGCCCCAATTTCTTCCAAAGCATCAATAATAAAAATAGCATGTCCACGTTCTAAAATAAGAGATTCCAAAGCTTGGAGAAAAAATCTTTCATAATTTAAATTGTTTGGCTTAATAAGGTTTTGTTTATTTGTACGTGTGTTTACTGAATGGTTGTACGGTTTTTTTAATAGATTTTCCTCATTTTCAAGATAATCGTATTGAGTAGATGAATCATTAATTCTATCTATTGAATTTTCAGGTATTGGAAGTTGAACTTTTGTCAGCAGCATGCAATTGGCTTGAGCAATAAGAGATTTTGCAATTTCCTTGGAATCACTGGACTGTTTGCCCATATGCAGTAAGGCTCCTGGAAGCCAAGGAGCTAAAGAAATGACCGATGCAGATTCTGCCCCATGTGGAGATTTTTCCGAAACACACAAAGTGCGTGATATTTCCGAAGAAAGCGCTGATTTCCCAGTCCCTTCAGGTGCCACCAGAAGAAGATAGCCGCCTTCATGACTCAGAGATTCTAGTTTTTCATTTATTCTTTTAACCCATTCAAGGCGGCCTTTAAAATAATCTAGATGGTTGTTCCTTTCAGAGCCAATAGACTTGATAAAGTTTTCAAATCCAGGGTAAACAGTATTTTCTTTATCTTCATTCATCTTGTGTGTGATGAGTTTTTTTAATTCATTTTTAAGACAATCAAAATGTTTGAAAATAGGTGCAACAAGCATAGTGAACGCTGACTCCCGAAAAGACAATGTTTCTTTTGAGGTCAATAGCTTGGCATCATGTACCTTATTTCTGCCTTCATAGGCCTTAAATAGGGCTTTCCTCACAGGGTCTGAAATTGAATCGCTGTTTATGCTATTCAATTCCTGCTGTGTTAACAAATTTAATCCAACAATAGCAGCAAAAGTATTGAAACGATTTGACCTTCCCGTTTTTTTACATCTTTCCCGTTCTTCAGCCAATTCCTCAGGATTTGTCAGCCACCAAATCCCTTTAAGCCACAATTCAATTTTATCTAAAGTAGGTTGAGGTTGAGCATCATCACTAAGTTGAGGTAAGGTTGCTACAATCTCTGCAGCGCGCCCATAATCGGGGTGCTTATCTAGGGCACAAACAATGCGATCAGCTAATAAAAGTATCTCTTTTAATTGTTCGCGAGCACCTTTATATTCATCACTTTTATCGAAAAGAGGAAGGGTGTTTTCTGAAAAGAAATGATAGTATTCTCGGAAGGTTATTGTTCGGGTCATCATAGTTCACCAAGGATTCTAATGGCTAAAGATAATACCTTTAATTAGCACATCCATCTTAATATGGTTTCACAGTAAAGAAATAACAAACTAAGTTTGGAAAGGTTTTTGCGTCTGACTACGAAACGCATAATTATTCCATGGTATAAAACCTAAATCAATTTTCACTTTTTTTTGGGAAAAGCATGGAAAACCGTAAACCTAGATTTAATTAATCTTAATTACTACCAGTAATTGAATCGGAATAAATCTACGATTTTTTGAGCGCGTTCAATGGTACTTTGATTTTGGTCAGAAACTTGTGTTCCAAAATAACCACTTGCACGCCCAGATGCATCTTCACTCCAAGCATGTTCGCCTATCTCTTTTGCATGAGTTATAAATTCATTAATTACAGAATTAATTTGGTTGTTATTATTGACACCGGTTATTTGAAACTCCAGGAGCAATTTGCGTAATGTACAAACATTTGCAAGCAATTTCAGTAACAACTCCCCTTGGGTTAAGTATTCGGTTGCGGAACTGAAAAAATCAATTGCTCTAAAGTAATAATTTTCGACATTTGTTTCTTTCCAAGCACGAGCACATATAAGGCCAGCCATTTGCATGATCAGTCCATAAGGATGCGGGTTTCTTGGTAAGTTGTTCAACGGATGGTTATTATTTAAAAAGTTATTTGCAAATTCAATTATTTGGCCATTAGTACCAAAGACAAATTTGCCCTTTAATTGTAATGCAAGAGTAAATTGGCAACCGTCGCCAATTATTAATCTGTTGTCATTAATACCGGAAAGGTTAGCAGAAACTTCGCTCCAAAGTTTCATTTCATTTGCTTTCCCAATGTCACAAGCTAAATGACCTAGATAAACCCATTGGCGCTCAATATCTTTTGAATCAGAAAAAAGCGATATGGCCAATCTGAAACTTATTTCTGCATCTTCTTTGTTTCCTTGGAATGCATACACTTGCCCAAGTGTTCCGTAGCAAGCTCCTAATTTATTATCTGGAATATCTTTTAAGTCACATCTATACGCAGTTGCATGAGCGGAGCGAAGGTCTTCTGCAATTGAAACGACTTCATTTAAAACTTTATCAGCTTCAGTGTAATAAAAACGATCCGACAATGATACTGCCCGTCTATTTCGTATTTCAATCTTGAATTTTATGCCGTCAGGACCCAAAGCAGGAAGACTATTTTCGATTTTTAGAAATTTATCCCAGATTATATTTGCATTGGTTAAATCAGCCTTATGGTTGTAAAAAGATAGTTTTGTTTGCAAAATCAAAGCGGTGTCTTTGGAAACATCTTTAATTCTTTCCCCCAGCAACTTTTCCACAAGTTCAATCCGTCTGAAACCCTCGTTTGTATTGACTGGATGATCAACTAAAATGCATGATTCCAATAAATAATTAGAAATGATTGTATAATTTTGATTAGCATTGGCCAATATGACAGCTTTGTCCTCTAGGTTCTGAATCAAGAGTATAATTTCATTTGGTTGATTAGTTTTTGAAATAGATTCATAAAGCCAATTGTTGTTTTTTAAATAACCTGCAAGGTCATTATTGCTTAGGCTAGAATGCATTTCATGTAAAAATCGAAGTTTAGGGCTATATTGTATATTACAAATCGAGGTCAGAAGTCTTGTCTTGCTGCGAATTGCCCCTACCTGTAGATCTGCCAGATAAAGTCCTTTTGGTGAAGTTCCAGTATTATAGTCAAGCGAATTGAGTATGATTTCCCTAACTTGTATTTGATCAGCTGGCCATCTTATTGACCCACCATTATTCGGATTTATTAAACTACGAATTATGTCATCGTTAACACTTTGTACATATCTTATATCTTGATTTTCCCTGTCATCCTGCCAGTTCCGCCAACCCAATTGAGCAAGTGTTTCTAAGTTGTAATCATTTCGTTTGAATACAAATACGCGGCTGGCGATTGTAATATAAATTCTTGCTCCTGGGTTTAATCTTATTGCCACATCTTTGCTGACAAATAGTAAATGTTGAATTAAAAAAAGAAGCATATATCTGTAACGGTTGTCGTGTTTGGTGTCATCATTTAAAATATCATCTTCATAATTGATGCTTACCCCGAAAGTTCTTTTAAACAGGTTGTTATTTTTTATCATTTGGTTATGAAGACTTGTTAAAAAAGCCTTTTTTGTATCGGGTGGCCAATTATTTGACCCTAAATGTAAATCACGCGGAAAGTTTCCGCGGAACTGATTAAGACAGGAATCAAAAAAACCCTGAAGGATATTTTCTTCTATTTGTCCGTAGTTCCCGAATAAAAGCACACCTCCAATAATTATATTACCAGCATTTTGATGAAAGTTTCCGCTTTCATCAATAAACAAATGCATTTGATCATATGGCATAATAAATCCTCTTTTAATTCACATAAGAAATTCAAATTTTCCATCCATGAAATATACTGACGAAGGTTTGTGCGCTTTTGCAAATTTTAACGCCACCCAGGCGTCTCTCAATTCATTCCCAGAACCCATCGAAAATGCAACCTTTTCATCTAATTTTTTAACCAAAGGGGTAATCTTTTTGATATTTGAGTTGTTGAATTCTAGAATTAAACTATCACCTGCTTTCCAAACCACTTTGCCTCCAAGCGATTCCGCTTCAGTTCCGATGCCATTAAGCAGTGTTGTTACAAGTTCTGTAAATATTTGTAATCCTGATATATCTTGAGTTAATACATAACGTTCAAGTTCCCGTCCGACATCATCGCCATCAATAATTAAATACATCTTTCAAAGACCTTTGATTTAATTACGGATTCAAATAAATACATGGTGGCACTAAGGGCAACTCCAGCGTCACTTTGCCCTTGGAAGTCATCGTAAGGATGATTAGCAAAATTTCTGAACTTTCTTAGTTGGTCTAAAATTGAGTCAACTGTAACTAAATACTTTAATTTAAATAAATAATCTGGCATAGCATTATTATTGGCTAAACCGGCTTGTAAAGGTTGAACCAAGTTGGTTTTAAGCCAGTTAATAGCATCGCTTGCATTATTTGGTTCTTTATTTGTAATTGCCCCAACCGCTTTTTGTTTCACATGATAGCAAAGTTCTAATGCAAGAGCTTCGACCACATTACCTATGGCATGAACACAAGATGCATAATTTTGGTTAAAATATTGTTCTATAGCAAGTGAAATGTGACTAACGATGTTTTTTCGCAGGAAGTCAGATTTAATAGACTCTATATTTAATTGTGAAAAACATGTTTCAAATCGGTCCTTATAATATAAAATTTCAAATAGTCCAATTTTACCAATCTCGTTTGTGTTTTGTACAACAGGTAGCAAAGTGATCACTTTTTCACTTTCAAGAATTTCTTCAGTTTTCTTTTGGAATGCAGTGGGATTTAAATATAAAGAAAAAACATGCGGTAGTTGGATTAGACTTGCGGCCGCATAAAGAACACAAGACATTGTGGTTTTTCCGTTTGTAATATCAACAACGATTTTATCTCGGCCTCTATTAACATTTACCCTATCAACAAGCAGGGAAGGGATAGATTTTTGTAAATCATCTTTGCCTAATTGTTGGAAAGCAATTTTTGCCTGTTGACCAAATATTTTACGAACCAATTCTATTCGATCATTAGCACAGACTTGGCTTTCTACATCAACAAAGTAGACAGAGGAAAGGAGGGGGAACTCTTTTTTTGCAAAAAACAAAACATTTTCCATCGTCCGAAAGTTTGGGTTTGTATAGGTTATAAGTTCCATAAATTTATTAATCTCAAAGGTTAGGTTTTAAAAAATATATGTAACTTCTACTTTCATAAAATTCTTTAACCTAACATTATAACTTAATAAGAATGTGGCGCAATCTAAATGTTTTTCCGAAGCATAATTAGGCGTCTAGTTTTAACCATAAAACAACACTAATACCTGCCTCACTCAGGAAACTTGGTCTACACAAAATTAACGTCTGATTATACCGGGTCGGCAAAACCTTCTAATTCGAATGGTAAGACCTCATCATAATCGTTAACTATCCAAAACTGTGACGATTCTTTTGTAGAGACCATGTATTTCACTTCTGATATTGGATAGTAAAAAGCAACTACATGAAAATCAGTTTCGGAAAAGGAAACTAATTGAATCTCATGATTGCTAAAAGCAATTAAAACCATACCGTTATCGAGAGATATTGCTTTTAACGGAACAGAATCAAAGTCAAAAGAATATTCATTATGGTCTTCAATAAATAATAACTTGTTGTCAGTTCGCCCAAATAGAATTATTTCATTTGGAAGAACATTTAAAAAACTAATTTCAGCATCTTGTATGATATTTTCTTTTTGTTTGATATTTTCTTTTAAATGGCCTGTATCTGTGTCCCAAATTTTTATCTCATAACTTCTTTCAAGATCTTCTGTGAAGCCATCAGTCTCATCCTTGTGGCTTTCCCACGTTAGTAATTTAGTTTCGGAAAGTTTATTAATATGGATTAATCCATAATCGCTTTTGAATAAAGTTTTGTATGTGTTAGTTTTCAAATTCCATAATACGACTTTTCTATCTTCTAAACCTGATGATACTATCTTATTGTTTGAAAACGTCAGGATTTTTTCAACACTCCCTTTGTGGCCTTTGTTTTGTAGCATTCTCTTTTTATTTTTATCTAAGTTTAAAAACTCGATCGACCCATTTTCAAAGCCTAAGACTACTTCTCCATTATCCAGTTCAGTCAAACAATTTATTTCTTTTTTAAAAGGTTTTATTGATTTCAAATTATTCTTCTTTTGATCCCAGATAATAATGTCGCTTCCAAAAAACACAAATTTACCATTTTTTAATTGTGAAAAACCATTTAATATTAAGTTTTGTTTATTTGAATAGTCAAAAATAATTTGTCGTTCCATCGTGTGTGGATCAATAATTGTGACCTTACCATAAAAGGTAGCTTCAAGAATTTTTCCATCTGGTATTAATTTAAATCCTGAAATTCCATCAGTTATATCGTTTAATTTTTCTGATAAAATATCACTAACTAAATGCATGCTAATTGTCTTATCTAATCCTCCCCATGTAATTAAATATTTTTCTTTTAAGCATAAACCCTTATCTTGACGTTTAAGCTTTTTCATTTGAATTTTTGGCTTTTTTAGATTTTTTATATTTAATGTTATCAGAAATGAATCCATAAGTCCAAGTAAAAGAAAATCACTGTTTGGTAAACTTATAATAGAGAATATTGATTGGTAATAATCAAATATGTAATAATATTTTTTGGTCAAGAGATCTAAGATTATTACAAAAACTTTAACATTGTCTTTATCGTTTGTGATTTCATTTTTTTCGAAAGAGACCATTATCTTGGAATTGTCACCTTTGATGAAAGAAATGCATTTTATATGCGCATCAGGCTTATCAAAATAAATGGTGGTTTCAGGTTCTTCTAAAGACAAGTCGATTATTATTAATGTTCCATCAATGCAACTAACAACAATATTATTTGTGTGGGGTTGTATTTCCAAACAGGTTACTTCTTTTTCACAATTAAAAATATCCTCCGATTCTTTATTAGATTTCCATAATTTAATTTCACCTTTGGAACTACACGAGACCATCAAGTCGTTAGCTAAAAGCTTAAGATAGATAATTTTTCCATTATGATATTTTGTTGTTTTTGAATTATTTTCTAGTTTTAAATCATAATGCATTAAAGAACCGTTGGAACCACCGACTATAAAACCTTGATTGGATAATACAGCCAAACTTGAAATAGTTTCGTCACTACAAAATCTAAATAATTCACTAGGATTTTCATCCAATGAATTAGGATTCCAAATAAAAATGGCGCCATCAGCATCACCTGAGACGATTCGACCGTCATTAAGAAACGCCACATGCAGTACAGTATTTTCATGTGACAGATTTTCTTTGACCTCGCCTGTGTTAGGATTCCATAAAATCACATTACAATCCTTACCACCCGACACTAGCCATAATTCTGAGGGGTTTTCAGGATTTTCCCAAGCGTCTGCTGTGCAAATTAAATCTGTGTGTTCTCGCATTACCCACCCCGGTGGGTTTTTTCTGGATCCACTTACACGAAACCAAGGGGTATTGCGTGTTTTCTGTATGTTATACCATTCTTCTAGCATGATCTTTAAACCGGCGGGTACCGAATCGACTGAGATATTAGAAGGCATTGATGAGTGACCAGAAGTAACATCAACATCGGGGTTACCTGGTCTATTTAGTGCGGACAGGTTATTCCAGAGGCATTGGAAAAGTCCTTGTGGGTAATATTTGTCTTCGTAAATGTGTCGATGAATGAAATTAATGTCTCGTTTTAATGCTTCCTTTAAAAGTTGTAAAACATGTTTTTGGTCAACTTGATATAAAGTATCAGTTGGCCATTTTTCATATGCGTTTCGAAAGTCATCGTTCAATTCAAAAACTAGGCCAGCTTCGTTCTTGGCTTCCAAAAAAACGAGATTCGTTAACCGATTGTATAGCTTATCCCAACACTCTCCTTCTAAAAGGTGTTTGGTTGATTGGCGAACCAGATAGCCTCGTGCTGCAGATTTAAGTAGTTCAGGCTTTGCGCAAGAGTCATTTAGAGATTTGCGAGCAGGAGCGATTAGATCATCCATCTCTGAACGTTTCAAGTATTCGCGCAGAGTATTGTGGTTTAAGGTATAGCCTTCCTCATTCTCATGTGTGCTTTTTATTTCCAGTAGTGATGCGACGGCATTCAAGGCTTGATTTACATTCTTACGGTCTTTATTTGGGTCACCAGTTAAAAGAGTCCTTTCTCGAAGGAATACCAACATTATATCAACATCCAATGGTTCATTGGCCAATGCCAATAGTGCGATTATTGGTGAAGTGATCGTCTGCAAAACACCAATCCCAGCTTGGTTTATTAGTGTTTGATAAAAAGCTGCCAAGGATTCGGGTAGTTGGTTAGGATCAAAATTGGTAATGGTTCCTTTTCTTGCGATGTCACCAATTACGAATCGAACATACAAAGGCAATCCTTGGGAATTTGCCGCGACTCTTGAAATAAAGTTGTTTTTAATCTCTTTAGTGTCGTTTGATTCCTGATCTCCATTTAACAACCGCTTTCGCAATGGGCCTTCAAGTTGGTTGAGAAGGATCTGGCGGATATCGGCAATATCCATTGGTGGAACACCACCTTCGTTTTGGCCGTAGGGAAAAACAGGAGTACAAATCGGATCAGAAAATACCTTCATCAATGCATCTTCAGGGCGACCGGCGCATAGCCAGACAACGCCTGGTATTTTTCCACAGTCAATTGGTCCTTTCTTAAAAAAATGTTTGTGTCGTTCGACTTGAAGTAGTTCGTCGCATCCATCCAGAACCAATAGAACAAGATACCCGGTTTCCGTATTAACGCGGTTTAAGGTTTCACGGAATTCCACCTCAGGTGATACCATCTTGTTTAGATCTTTTTTTTTGTTTAGATCTTTTTTTTGGGCATCATCGTCTTTAAGGCCTTGCCACAATTTTAGTCGCTCCAAGGCAAACTGAAAAAAAACGCTACTGCTACAGCGGTCATCTCCCACCTTAAAGCGGTATGCCAGAACCAGCAATTTACTTAAGCGATCGGCGTGTTGTTCGTGCGTTTCTGAGGGTTTCGGAATTGGAAACGGGTTTAAAGCAACATGAGCAGTCAGAAATGATTTGCCTATTCCAGGTCTTCCAGTCATCCAAAGAACACCGTGGTTTTTATCAGATAAGAGTTCGTGGATGCTCTGTAGTTGTTCTTTTCTGCCAACAAACATTCTTGCATCGTCCTGTAAGTCCTTTTCAAAATCGCGAACCTTATATTCAGATTTTGTTCGAACGGGCTCTAAAAGTTTCTTGAATTGTTCCCTCGCTGAGTCGCTGCCCACACTACGCCATAAATCCTCCGAGCCAATTGGGGTGTATTCCAGAAATGTGTCATGCCGGCCGTAAATCTGTGGTGTGGGTGAGAGATAAGAGTTGTCTTTTCCACTCTCTGAGAGAGGTGGGCCGTATAACGCAAGGGGCCAAAGTTGCCGAACAGTTTCGCCTCGAACCAAAACGATTGCATCGCCTTCTGTGTCAGTATCAGATAGCTTGTTTTTTACTCTCTCAAGTGTTTCTTCCGATAGTTGTAACGGATGGGCCGAAATATACGGATCACAAAGCTCTTTCAATTTCCTGTTATCTATGAATGCGCAAAAAAATCTCCAATTGGATAAGGACTGCGTACAATTTTTTAAGATCTTTTCAAATCGTGGTTCCCATATATTAAGTAACCCGTTGGCATGATTACTGTTGACTCCACCACCGTGAGCGAGAACTTCATTTCGGAGCGTACTCAAAGAGTTGGTGGGGGCCCGATTTTCTTTTGGACCATCGAGCATGGGTATTAACCCAAAATCATTGTCATAAAAAATAGTTTGAAAATCTTTATTAATTATATTGTCTTTTGGAAGATTTTCCAAGATTGCTTTGACGATAACTTTCCATTGACCAATGGTAGGCCGCTGTATAATATTCCAAGTTATAGAACGCAATTTATCTGGCAATTCACCTTTCAGCCCACGTATTTCCGCCAGTCCCACGATTGCGCCAAGTCGCAAGATAACTTCGGTAAGATCACACATGGCCCACAACCTGATAAATGGGCGTTCCCCTTTATTGAGGTATTCTCGGAGGGGAATAGATAGTATTGCTGGCCAAGTTGAAGGGTCAACTGATTGCTGGTTAGATTGGGATTCAGAATTCATAATGTTGCTTTTTTTCTAAATTAAATCTTTAATCAAAAACTATATTAACTTCCATATTTAATTAAAATGTCTTCTATTTCTTCTGGAGAAAGAAAGGTTCCGTCCCTAGGTGAGTCAATAATTGTAAATCCATGCCCCCTGCCATCATACCAAGGATCAGAATTGGAGTAACCAGTTCGGGGAGTTTTGGGTTTTCCTGAAATTAAGTCTGTAACTCGATCATCAATTCCATGGAAATGGTTCTTGCGTTTTTCACTTTCTGCTTTTTCAAGAAGTGCGCCCAAGCCGCGTAAATTTAAATTACTATCTGGACGAACAGAAATAATACAACGGGCATTTACACCCTGTTCGGCACAGTGAAATACTGAAAGCGCAACAAAGCCATTTTTATCAGGTGCTCGTGTGGAATCTGTTCTGGCCCAGTCCTTGAAAAATATTACACGATCTTTGTCATTTTGATTTTGAACATCTCTAACTAGCAAGGAATCGACTATTTCAGAACCACCTAAGTCGCTGTGCAAACGCAATTTCAATGTTTTTGGTTTAGAATTAGGATTGATTAGTTTTGCTTCATAGCGCTTCTGATCATCAACAATCATTTTTTTGTCTTTAGCAGAAAATAAGCGGGGGCAGGAAAAAACATCAACATCTGAAATTGGAATTCCGCGCTTTTTTTGTTCCTTTAAAGCATATTCAATTACTGGAAGAAATCTTTGGATGAAGATAGTTTTCCAGTTAACATCATAATTATTATTCTTAAACTGGAGGTTTTGGAGCAATATAAAAGCACTGTAAAGCGAATTTTTATTTTTGCCAGAATAACCCATATCAATTTTATCAGCATATCTTGCTAATAGTTCTGCGCCGTCAGGCAGGTGGTTAGATTTTAATAAATTTAAAGCAATATAAACAGCCATAATCCCGTCAAACGAAAGGTTTTCAGATAGCACAATAAAAAATGGATCATCATGTTTCCTTAAAGGATTAACACTCGCTGCTACAAATTCTGGATTATTAATAACTAAATTGGTTGTTGAAATATTGCCACCATGATTTTGGTGGTGATCTATAACACCGGGTCTTAATGCATTACCGACATTTAAAAAAAGTCGGTCTGGAATATCGGTAAAACTTGGAGCCATTGATCCAGGTCCTACATAAGTAAATCGAATTACTTTAGGGTCGATCGTTGTAAGAAAATAAGGTTCGTGAGAAGTTCCAATATCATTACCCGACACCACTTTGTCCAATTCCTCAGCAAATTCTTCCATACTTGAAAACCGATCACATCTTTTTTCTTCTGTTGCCTTAGCGATAATGTTGTCGAACTGGCTATTAGTATTTTTGTCAAAACAATTTATCGGAGGGAATGGGAGTTCCGTGAGATTTACTTCTTTATCAATTAACACACACAAAATAACTCCTAGACTATATATGTCATCCGAAATATGTTCGGATTCGCCATATTCTTGTTGAAGCGAAGCATATCCAGGCGTACCACCAGAAAGTCCCCCAGGTTTACCAATCATTTTAGATAGCCCAAAATCAGATATGACGGGCCTTCCATTTTGATCCATAAGAATATTTGCAGGTTTTAAATCATGATGAATAATACCAATACGGTGAATATCTGCGAGAACACTTGCGATTTGTTTGACTATTATTGCAACATATCGTGGGTTAACCGTTTGTCCTTTTTGTTTGCTTTTGATTTTTTTACTAAGGTCTCCGGATGGGAGATACCTTAGGGTCATATATGGCTGATCATTGATAATACCGTAATCGTAAATATTGCAAACAAGTGGGTTATTTAGATTGGCTGACAACAATGCTAATTTTCTCGCCTCACTAAGAAAATATTCTGAAAACCTATGACCATCATCGTTCAACCATTTTATCTTTATGAGTTTTAAGGCTACCACTATTTCTAAAGTAGTGTCATATGCTAAATAAACCTCACCAAAACCGCCCCCTCCAAGTTTCTTGTCCAGCCTGTACCTTTCTCCAAAAGTAACAGGAAAGTCTGTTGTTGAAAATTGAGAACAGTCTTGAAAAGAACTATGACTACTACTCCAGTCAGATAAATCATTACTTGAAAATATATCAACAGAGGATTTTTTTTTGTTTTCAGAGTTTTCTGGTTCCGATGTCATATTAAATCCTTTATAATAAAATGCTTATTATCCGATTTAAATAAGTATAACAATTTGTATTTAGGTTTAAATAAAAATGGGACAATATATTGAAGAATATTCTTGGGAAGAACTTGGTCGAATTCGAGTCCCAGGACGCAGTATACCTGCCCTTTTTTGGGCTCTACCAGTAGGGGAATGGGAACCAGCAAAACTAAATGAGTTCTGGGATTATTTTGTTTTAGACCGATTATTTGAATAAATTAAAGCTGCTACATGCCTTTTGAAATATCACAGATCGGGAAAACATATTTTTACTATTTCAGGATGTCCGGGTTCTATTGGGGTTGTTACCGGGATTTCTGCAAAAGGTTTTGCACTTGCGATTAATGCTGTAGGGTCTCGGGCCCCATTTCAAATGCATAACACACCTGTCCTTTTTAAGTTGCGTGAAACTCTGGAAGGTGCGCTTAGTTATGAGGAAGCATTGGAAGATTTGTCCCGCGAGCCTTTAACCAGTCCTGCGTTGATAACAATTGTTGGCAGCAGCAATCAGCAAATGGCATGTGTCGAGCGTATCCCCAATGATTACAGCGTGCGTGGCCCCCATCAAGGCCGACTTGTTGTTGCAAATGATTTCAGAGCATTTGATGTCAAATTGGGTAGAGATATGGTTGGTGAATCTGGATCTCGCTTTAATTGGTTGTCAAGGACAGCACTATCAAACCACAGTGAGGAGCAGAGCGTAACTAATGAAGATATGTTTAATGTTTTAAGTGGATCTCCACTGCAACTCGGATGCAGTGTCAGCCGGACTGTGATGAGGCCAATGACAGGAGAAATTGTAACCAGAGTGTAAATTAAGTTGAGTTGCGCTAGGCTTTTCGTTTCTGTTGATCGAATAGGTGCCAACTTTCCTTTGCTTTTGCTAAAATAGTGTTTTTTAATAAGTATGATTTTTTTCTGAAAGTAAACCTACTAATAATAGTTTTTGTAGATTAGAGTTACTTATAGTTATTTCAATTATTGTTGATTATTTGGTGCCCAATGACAATCCGCATAGTTCATACTGCCGACAATCATGTTGACTTAGGTTTTAAAAATTACCCGGATTCTGTTAGGGATATTCTTTGTAGCGAAAGAATGGACGCCCTGATGAATATTGTTAATGCTGCAAATAAAAAACAAGCACACTTTCTTGTTGTAGCTGGTGATTTGTTTGATGGTGTCAATCCAAACAAGAGAACCATTAAGAGTGTGGTTGATGTGCTTGGAAGTTTCGAAGGCCATGTGCTGATACTTCCTGGCAACCACGATTATTACACAGGTTCATCAAGCGATCTTTGGAATCGACTTAAGTTGGATTCTAGTGAAAAACAAATCAGAGTTTTGTCTGACCCTAAAATGGAAGAATTTGACATTGATGGACAAAAAGTACAATTCTTCCCATGTCCCTGCCGTACAAAGACCAGTAAAGAAAATGCAATCGGATGGGTCATTGATCAACCAAGAACCCAGGATTCGATTCAAATTGGAATTGCGCACGGAAATGTTGAGGGCCTCGGCTTGGACACCGATGACAAATATTTCAACATGTCACGAACTGAACTAAGGGGCGCTAAAATGCATGTATGGCTTCTTGGCCATATTCACCGTCCATTTCCTGATCGTGGTGGCAAAGATGCTCCAGACTTTTTTATGGCGGGTTCTCATGCCCCACAGTCAGTCCTAAGAAACCATGCTGGATCCGCATGGTATATCGAATTAAACATTAATGGAGTGCTGAGTTATGAGACCATTAATTGCAGTAAAATTGAATTTCGTCGAATAGCCCATACTTTTAATGCAATAGAAGGGTTTGCAGGTTTGACAGGCGTTATCTCCAGTCTTGTTGCCGAAAAAACTATCTTAGATTTAGTTCTTGATGGCACACTGAATGATTCTGATTTCAAAAACCTATCAATTAACCTTGATAATATTGAGGCAGAATATGGGTTCGTGCATGTAAAGGCTGAAAGCAAGGATGTGGTGCAGGAAATATCACTTGAGCAGATTCAAAACCGATTTGCAAATAATTCATTTGCGAACCATCTACTTAGCAACTTATTAAGATCAGAAAACAAAAATGATGTTAGGGTTGCATTAAAGTTGATAGAAGGGATAGGAAAATGAAACTTCTTTCCCTTCGTCTTCACCCCTTTGGGGGAACAATTGACAGGACTTATAAATTTTCTGAAAAAACTCAGGTACTTGAAGGAGCAAATGAATACGGAAAATCAACATTTCGTGCGGCCTTGATGCATGTAATGTTTACAGAGGCTAAACTTTCACCTGTAAAGACAAATGAATTATTAGGTCCTTGGTTTCCCAAATCTGGGGGTGATTTTGCCCAAGTAACTCTCTATTTAGAATCGAATAAAAAATTATATAAGGTAAAAAAATGTTGGGGATCGCAAATTTCATGCAGCATTAAAAACGAAACAGACAACTTTGAGATTGCAGATCCAAACACCGTATCAAGCACACTGAGAGAAATTCTTGGTCATAACCAGGCAACCTGGGAAAACATATTTATAACTCAGCAAGATTCAATTACGACTACAATCGAAAAATTGCGAGAAAATCCTTCAATTGTCCAGAACGCGGGTATTGAGGTATTGGCAAATGATGTTAACCCAGAAGCACTTGAAACGGAAATAAACTCCAAGTTAAAAA
>Ga0114978_10000258_pt1 | contig 44292 bp, 36 predicted proteins | sample S_140212_EF_Meta_FD_87027 | JGI IMG/M metagenome (GOLD analysis project Ga0114978, IMG submission 87027) | Freshwater microbial communities from Lake Simoncouche, Canada to study carbon cycling - S_140212_EF_MetaG | ecosystem: Environmental > Aquatic > Freshwater > Lake | place: Lake...
ATTATTAATAATGGTTATGAAATGTTCGGTGAGGCCACTCTTCTTTCAAATGGAAATAAAGCCAAAGACGGGTTTGAAGCGCTTTCAGATTTAGATGCAAATAAAGATGGCGTTATTAATTCTCTGGATTTTTTATTCAATACTCTTTCTATTTGGAAAGACGAAAATTCGAATGGAGTCACTGAAGTTGGTGAAGTGACAAGTTTAAATGACCATGATATTACAAGCATCAACTTAAATTTTCACGAAGTAGAAAAGATAGAAAACGGTAACCAAATTAAATTAGTCTCAGACTACACCACAAGTGATGGAGTTAGTCATGAAATGGTTGATGCTTGGCTCAGTTACATATTTGAAGACCAAGTCACAATTGATGACAATCAATTCACATCAATATTTTCTAGTAATAATAATGATGCTGAATTGTTAGAAAATATAAATGTCGTTAATTTAGACCATCAAACAGCGCAGATCAATGCGACAAACGATAAAGACGTATTTGTTGTTTCAGAGATTATTTCTCCTATCGAGATGGACAATTTAGAAATGGAATCATTGATCAATCAATTCACTAAAAATCAAACACCGCTTAATTTGCCAAAGGGCTCGATGAACCTAGCGGGGATTATTGACGACTTTGATCTTAACAATGACAAATTAATTTTTACGGGTTTTGAAGAAAATACAAAAATTGAAAATGTAGAAATAGATATTAATTCAGAGCATTATCTTTTCTCGTATGTTCAAGATCTCCACGATAGCGACCAATACACAGGAGTCCTGTTACATTTACACAGTAGTCTTTCTACCGATGAGGAATTGGCATATGTACAGCAGCACTAAAACTTTTAGATATTTTTATCTACACACATTGCTTGGGCTAATGCTCACACATAACTATGCAATAGGCCAGCAGAAAAATTTTGATCTCTCTTCGCAGTCACAACTGCAATCTGCAGCAAATGTATTAATCAATCAAGTAGAAAAACCAGATCAACTTCTTGAATTCAATTTTTTTCAATTAATGATTCAACCTATCATTAATAAAATACCATCAATTGAAAAAATAAAGGACCAGTTGGCGGTTTTAAATGAAAAAAAACGAGAGGCATTTTCTGGCTATTTGCCGCAGGTCAGTACTTTAATTGGTGCTGGTCAGTCACAGGCAAATCAAACTCAAACTCAAATTAAACCGTCAAGCATTTCAGCTAAGCAGCTCATTTATGATTTTAAATCAACACCACTTAGCAACACGATCGCAGAAAGACAATACGAAGCGGGCCTTCAATCCAACAAAGACCAATACAGTGAAACTGTACTCACACTCGTAAAAAGCATTTTAGAAAAAAAACGTTCTACAAAAATGTATGATTTTGTGGAGGGTTATGTTGTTTTAAGAAAAGACTTTGCAAGTATCATTAAAGAAAAAGAGAAATTAGGTGCAAATAGTTCAATAGATATTATTCGCGCAGCCACCAAACTAGCAGAAGCAGAGGATGAGTTACCTGGGGCTCAAAAAGCAATTTCAAACGCAGACCAAGCCCTTCGTGAACTCTTTGGCGAATTGGTAAATATAGATTCAAATTTTTATCAACTGCCAAACCTCCAATATAACCATGGCAATGAAGATAACATTATTATGTCGATGCCTAAGGTAAAGGAGGCAGAAATTAATTTGGATGTCTCAAAAAATAATTACGAACTAGACAAAGCAAAAATGTATGGTACTGTACAGGCAGAGGTCTCTAACTCGGACTCTTCTAGCTCGCTTTCTTCGTTACTATCTGGCACATCAAACACCCGTCAAAAAACTTACCAAATAGTTTATAGGGCAGATTTATTTTCAGGATTCGCTGGGATCTCTAGGGTTGAGCAATCTCTTGTTAAAGTTTCGCAAAATCAATTTGCCTACGAAGAGGTTGTTCGTAAAAGTAAAAAAGATCTTGCAAATTCAGTTGCATCATTAAAAGCAAGTCAAGACTCGCTTCGGTCACGTCTGGCTATTGCCAAGGGTTCAATGGCAACAGAAATTGGTACGAGGGAACTTTTTTTACTCAACCGCGGCTCACTGACGGATGTATTTAAGGCGCAAGAGGATTATTTTCAAGCTGTTCAAAAACTTGTCAATGCACAGTTTGATTACCAGATGTCTTATTACACTTTGATGCATCAGTCTGGACTTCTTTTGGATTTATTTAAAATATCAATATAAAAGATGAATTATCCAGATCTTTTATATCAAATTTCATCCAGGCTTGGAGTTCCAGTTACTCCGGCACAGGCGAGGACTTTGTATGCAAGAGATCCATCCGATAAAGGTGAGCAGGAGTTGGATTGGTTGATTGATGCTTTAACAGTTTCGGGTATAGATAGCAGCAAGGTATCCAATTTTTCTGCGATCGATGCTAGTCATTTTCGTGATGTCGGCTATTTGGTTCACAGTGGCCAGTCTTATTTATTTATGTATGATGATTCTTCAGAGTCAATCATATTTGTTAATCAATCTCAAAAAGAAGAAATAATTAATTACGGTTCATTTATTAAAAAATTTAATCTAAACGAATGCGAATTAATATATCTATTTTCCTTAACACCTAAAGAAAGTTATGCCGCATTGCCGGGTGTAGAGACTCACTGGTTTTTCGCTCCTATTTGGAGAAATAGAGGGTTGCTCTTTCAGGCGTCTCTTGCTTCCTTAATAACCAATCTATTGGCTTTAGGCACATCGATGTTTTCTCTTGTTGTTTACAACAAGATTATTCCAGCAAAGGCCATGGACTCATTAATAGTTCTTTTGCTTGGAATGTTGCTGGTGATTGTTTCCGATTATTTAGTAAAAGTTGCCAGATCGAAATTTATAAGTATTATGAGTTCGGATGCCGATTTAATTATTGCGGAGAGATTATTTGTAAAAATTATTGACTTGAGTTATGTATCTAAAAAATCGTCTGTTGGCTCCTTAGCAAATACACTCAAAGAATATGAGCATATTAGAGAGTTCATAACTTCAGCAGCATTGATTGCAATTATTGATCTTCCTTTTTCGATTATTTTTATTGCACTGATTATCATTATTGGTGGTTGGATGGTTGTGCCTGTCGTACTTGGAATACTGATCATAACTTTGGTGTCCATTTATATTCAACCGCGATTGAAAAAGATTGCTGAAACCAGTCATGAGGATAGTGGCAACAAGCATTCTGTTCTTGTTGAGACTTTAAGTGGCCTTGAGACAATTAAGCTTTTGGGTGCTGGCGGGCTGATGCGAGGAAAATTTCGTAAAGTTCTCAATCGACAATCGGTTGTTAGTGATGAATCAAAAAGCAATACCAATTTTGCAACAAATGTGATTCAAGAAGTACAGCAATCTGTTCAGATTGGTGTCATCGCTGTTGGTGCATTTACAGTCAGTGGTGGAATGATTAGTTTTGGTGCAATCATGGCGTGCTCTATTCTTGCCGGCAAAGCAATGATGCCTTTTGCGCAGTTGGCTCAACTGTTATTAAGATTAAATCAAGTGGTTACGGGTTACAAAGCGCTTAATCAATTCATGAATGAGCCATCTGAGCACAAACCAGATATTACTTTTCTTGCCCGAGGTCGTCTGGTGGGGGGGGTTGAATTTTCTGAGGTGAGCTTTGCCTATCCTGGACAAGAAGGGAAAGCTTTAGAAAGTGTTTCTTTTAAAATTGAACCTGGTGAGCGAGTTGCGATTGTCGGCCGTGTTGGTTCTGGTAAATCTACCATAGGAAAAATAATAGCCAAGCTTTATGAGGCAAATAGTGGGTCGGTTTATCTCGACAAGATAGATATACTTCAACTCGATCCTTCCGAAGTTCGAGAAAATATGGGATATGTTTCACAGGAGCCATGGCTCATTTCAGGTACGCTTGAAGAAAATATTTCGCTCGGGAGCTCCTTTGTTTCTTCGGACGACGTCTTATGGGCTGCTGAGCTTTCTGGGGTCTCAGACTTTATTAACAAAAGTCCTAAAGGCTTTAAATTGATGGTCAAAGAACGAGGCGAAGGTCTATCAGGTGGTCAAAAGCAATGCATATCGATTGCAAGGGCTCTTGTTCGTAGACCACCTATATTAGTCTTTGACGAACCAACAAGTGCGATGGACTCAAAAACTGAAAATAATTTTATACAGGCATTTAAAAATAATGCATTAAAATCAACGCTTATTTTAATTACCCACCGAACATCTTTGCTGTCGCTTGTTGATCGAGTGATTATTGTTGACAATGGAAAAGTGATAGGTTCTGGAAAGGCTGATTCATTTTTGGCAGGGCGATCTGTTGCCAATAGTGATTTCTCTGCCTCACCATTAAAAACAAGTTGATATTTAAAAATCACTCATGCTGAATTCATTATTTTCTTTCATTAAATATATTTTCAAATCACTTGTGAATGTATTTAGTCATAGCTATCAGGGAAAAGAAAAGTCTAGCAGTCAACTGGTGATCATTATTTTTCTTTTCTTGATATTTGGTTTTATCTGGGCTTATGTTTCTAAGCTTGACCAAGTCGTTACTTCAGAGGGGCGTGTTATATCAGACAGCCGGCTTCAAGTAGTTGAGCATTTTGAGGGAGGGCGCATTCTTAAAATCCATACCAAGTCTGGCGCTGAAGTTAAAGCTGGCGATTTATTGGTTTCATTAAGTCCCTTGCAAACACAAAGTGAATTGAATATTGTTAAAGAGCAACTTGCAAAAACAACTTTAAAAATCGCACGTCTTGAGTCTGAATACAGTGCCAAAGAAATGGTTGTGCCAAAAGATATTATTCAGTCTTTCCCATCACTTTATGCATCTGAAATTAATTTATTTCAAGACAGAAAGAGACAGTTTTCTGCGCAACTGAGCCAACAAAATACTGAAATCATATCTGCTAAGTCTCGTATTTCATCATCAAGTGTTGGACTATCTGCCGCAGAGGAGGAGTTTAGAGCTGTTGAGCAATTGGTCAATAAGGGGCTCGAAGCCAGGCTCTCATTGGTTCGAGCAGAAAAATCACTTTCTGAGGCTCGAACTGCATTGATTGTTGCCAAAGAGGATTTATCAAAAGCCGAGTTTGCTCGAGTTAATCTGACTCAGCAGTACCGATCGGAAATTTTAAAGGATCTGACAGAGGCAAGATCTGAATTCTCAAAAGCAAAAGAAAACATTCCAATTTCTGCTGATAGGGCTGATCGTACCCAGGTTCGATCGCCAATTGACGGGATTGTTAATAGAGTTTTAGTCACAACTGAGGGCGAGTCTGTTAATTCAGGTAAACCTATTGTTGAGATCGTTCCACTGGATGCTGTTGTTTTAGTGGAGACAAAAATTAGTCCTGCTGATATTGGATTCATTCGTCAAAACCAAAAAGCAATGTTGAAATTCACTTCATATGATTTTTCAATTTTTGGTTCAATGGAGGGGCATGTCAGCATTATTGGCTCAGACTCAATACAGGAGCAAAATGGGAACTCTTTTTATCTGGTGAAAATAGATTTGCCAATGAGTTATATTAGTTATGGAAGCGAGAGACTGAATATTATTCCTGGAATGGTGGCTCAAGTAGACATCATTACCGGCAAAAGATCGGTGATTGATTATATTTTCTCTCCAATCACTAAAGTTTTAAAAACATCAATGCGTGAAAAATAAAATGAGTTGTTTAAAAATTAATTCTTTAAAATTATTTAAATCGCTTTTTTTTATAGGATTTATCTTTCTTTATTTCTTTTTCATAGGTCCTTCACGTGCGGCTTTAACTGATTCGCCAACGACCAATGAGCAAAAAGTCGATGTTGATCCTAAGTCAAAAGAAAAGCTTGAAAAAGTAGATGTTTCAATTAAACGATTAATGCGTTCTCTTCCAAAAGAGCAAAGGACATTACTTTTTGGCGCCTTTTCTATTGGGTTTACAGTTTCTGCAGATTTTGAAAAAAACTATATTCTCCTTAATGAAAATAAAGAGAAAGTTGCTAATTCTGCCGATCTTTACAAGATCTCATTTATTATTTCTGCAAATTCTCCCATGCAGTTAAAAAGTGGTGATGAATACTTGTCTATCATTTCAGTGGCCAACTTTAACTGCAAAGACGGCTCTTATTTATCCTTGGTGCAAGATTTTAAATCCGATCGATTTGGCTCTGGAAATTCATTATTAACATTAAAGTTAAAAGATGATCAAAATAAAGTGTTTAAATTTTTTTCCGATAGTCGTATTTCAGCATTTTTGAAAAAAAATGTTTGCTAAGACTTCTTATAAAAATGTAATGAAATGTTTGAATTTTTTTAAAAAGGTGGAGTTATGATTGCAAATAGGAATCGTTTATTTTTATCGTTCATTTACTCTTTTTTTATTTTTGCTTTTTCCTTTCCAGTTCTATCGCAAAATTCAAGTCGTAAAGCCACCCCGTCGGCTATTAACTCTATAGTGTCTACAACCATCAACAATTCATTTAATGCTGCCTATAGTAGTATTTTGCCCGGTGGTGGGGGCCTGTACCGGTGGAGCATGTCTGAATTTAAAAATTATCAACCTCAAAATACTTACAGTAATTCAGACCCGTTCGTTGGCGATCAAGCTTTTTCATATCAAATCACTTCAGGACTGAAGTCGGGAAGGGCCGCTTCAGATGAGGAAAGCAATGTCAGTATTTGGTTTACTCCTGTATACAGCCGATTTGAAAACAGTATTGAGCCATTGACATCCAAGGGCTCAGTCTCACTTGGTTTAATGGGTATTGAATACAACTATGAGGATGAGATTATTGCTGGAGTAACGATAGCTCTTGATAAAACTCGTGCCCAAACGATTTATAACGACGGTAATCTTTTGGGTAATGGTTATACATTGGCTCCTTATTTTGTCTATCAGATTGACGCGTCCCGTGCTCTCGATATCAGTTTTGGTTCTGGTCGTACGCAGTATGAATCGCTAGTTAATGGTGCGACCAGTTCTCCTCAAACACGTCGGCAGTTATTCTCGGCAGGTTTTACTCAAGCAAAAATTAGTGGTAAGTGGATGACCTTGGTCAAGGTGGGCATTGCTGAGATGAAGGACGATGTTCCGGTTTTTGTGCAAGGTGATAGTACTAATTCCGACCCAAGTGGTACTCGAATGGTTCAGGGCAAGGTTGGTGGTCAATTAAGTTACAGAGCTGGTAAATTCTCTCCATTTGTTGCTGGTTATATGTTTTCAAATAACTTTACAACCTACGGAACTGGAACTCAACCGAAAGAATATACATCAACCCCTCAAATACAACTTGGAGTTAATGCTTCAAGCGGACCTGTGTTTGGAGCTGCAGTTTTCCAAGCTGAAAGGGATAGAAAGCAATTAAGAGTTTATGGAGGTATCAGGTACTAACGCAATGGTTATTACCTGATGGCAGGTATTCTGGGTGCAGTCAACTGTTGAAGAAGAGCGTCAAAGATACCAATTTGTAAGAAGGCGGGCCTATCTCGTAGGATTTGTAGTAGCGGTTCGCCTGGTGTTGGGTTAGTTGGAGTAAATCCAGTGAGTTCCCTCTCAACGTTTGCGGTTTCGCCAGAGGACAAGGTCATGCTGGTCTCGCCAGAGTGAACATAGTTATAAATCCCTGCGCGATCTGACTGCCCCTCTTCAATGATGGCCAATTCAATGTCGGTTCCACGTATACCGATCGTCGCGGTCCCTGCTGAATATTTAACATTATCGGGTTGTCCTTTTGCTATTTGACCGCTCACAGCTCTTAGTGTGCCAGCTAGAACATCTGTTTTTGCTGTATCACTTGCTTGTTTTTCAAATGAAAATTCTGTGAACTTAACCAAACTTTTAGCGCGAACTAACATTGTGGAGTTGTCTTTCAACCGAACCAATACCTCGGACTCATTTGCAGTTTTAACGCTGTCTCCTTTATTAACTTTTCCTCGCGCTGCTACTGGTCTTGTCTCATTATCTAGAGATGTAATTGTTGCCTCACCACTGACGCGAGAAATCGTTCCAATTTCTTGAGCATAGGTCAGCAAGCAAGTAAAAAAAGTTACTATTGCAAGCAAAAAACGGATTTGATTTTTGAATTGAGTGAACATTTTTTCGCCTTACTTGGTATCAAATTTTGTAACGCCATCCCAGTTGGGATCGATAGGTTCGAGTTTCTTCAATTTAACACGCTCAAGATAAATAGGATATAAGCCATTTTGCGGGTCATCATTGATGAGCTCATTGAGATAGTTTTCACAATCATCCCATTTTTGTGATCGATAGGCGATTAGCGATGAATCCCAGCGATTAATTAGATTGTGAGTATGTTCATCGACTTCAGACTCAACTCCAACGGGTTGATAGATTTTGATGGGATTTTCTTTTCCCTTGACTCGTACCTGATCAATTTCACGAAATACGATGCCTGTGCAATGCTTGTAAGTTTCTTCTGCAACCAAAATCTCAACGCCGTACTGTCTTGTAATTCCTTCCAACCGAGATCCTAGATTTACTGCATCGCCCATAACTGTATATGCTTTTCTAACCTTGGAACCCATATCGCCTACGGTCATTTCACCACTACTGAGTCCTATACCAATTTTTATATTCGGCCATCCCTTTTCTTTAAAAGATTGTCGCAACTTGACAAGAGCTTTTTGCATCATCAGCGCAGAGAGAACACCACTGGTTGCGTGTTGTTCGGTTTCTACAGGAGCACCCCAAAAGGCCATAATTGCATCACCAATATATTTATCAAGTGTTCCACCGTTACTGCGAATCACTGTACTCATGTCTGTTAAATATTCGTTAATGAAGGCTGCCAAATCCTTAGGACTTAATTGTTCAGAAATTGAAGTAAAACCAACAACATCAGAAAACAGAACAGTCAGCGTTGCTTTTTTTCCTTCCATTGAATATTTTTCAGGATTTTCTGCCATCTGGGCAACCAATTCGGGCGGAACATATTGGCCAAATAACTCGGTAAATTGTCTCTTCGATCGAGCCTCTACTAAGTAGCCATATGCCATATTAACAATATAAATGAGCGCGATGAGGAGCAGCGTAGAAGCCAGAGGCATAACAAAACCAGAATTCCAAATGGCAACATTTAATATACTTAATGTTGATGCAATAACAATGGCTAACACTGAACTAACGACTGGTGTTGATACCGCTATTACGATGGAGAGAATCAATCCAGTCAATGCAAGAATCACAAATTCAGCAGCAACCATAAATCCGGGATTTGCTTTAATAGCTCCAGTTTTAGCGTCTAATAATCCCGCTAATAAATTAGCATGAACTTCAACGCCTGGAAATACGCCTCCAACAGGTGTGGATCGGTTATCAGCCAGACCGGGTGCCGTTGTTCCAATCAAAATAATTTTATTTTTTAAGAGATTGGGATCTGCGCTTTTATTAAAAACATCAGACAAGGATACATAGGGAAAGCTACCTCGAGGTCCTCTAAATGGAACTAAAACGTTAGAGCTTGAATCCATAGGTATGAGCGTTGATCCAACTTTTAATCCTTCAAGAGCGACCTGGGATTTTGAGTTGGATGGATCAACATCAGGAACGGTTGCAGTACCCGGTAATCGATCGGGCATTCTCCCAGTTAGGGGTGGATTTTGAGATTCAATGCCACTCCATAATCGAAGCATAGATAGAGTTAAGGATTCAAAATATTCGCCTTTGTATTCAGCTAAGAGGGGAACCCTTCGAATGACGCCATCAAGATCAACTGTTGGGTTGAAATGACCAGAGAGCATGACTTGTGAAACAAAGCTTGGAAGGTTTGCACCAAAGCCCTTCCATTGGGTCATTGTATTTTGATAGCCTTCTAAACTTCCTTCGGGTAAAAGACTGTCGCCAGGTGAGCCTGACTCTAATGCGTCATCGTTAGAGTTGAAATAATAGCCAAGAACAATCGGCCTATCTTTCATCGCCTTAATGAATAGAGACTCATGATCGAGTTGTGGTGTTATTTCATTGAGTGCCCGTTGATACTCGGGTACTGATTTAAGTTCATTAGTGGCTAATTTTTTTAAGACATCAAGTCCAGAACTTTTGTCTTGCTCAGCCCAAACAATATCGTAGCCCAGCATTTTAATTTTGTAATGCTCAAAAAGTGTATCTATGATGCGAGCCATCTTGTCATGTCCCCAAGGCCATCGACCTAAATCAGGATGGGCAAGTGCTTTTTCATCGATATCTAAAATAACAATTCGGTCATCAACGCCCGATGGCATTGTTAAACGCATTCTTGTGTCATAAATAATATTGTCAAGAAGCGTTACAAATGTCATGTGATAAATGCCTAAGACTTGACCACTAATTAAAACGGTTAAAACCAAACCCATGACGATTCTTAAAAGCGATTTTTTAAATTTATTCATATCTATGTTTAATTTTTTCTGCTAATTTTGTAAATTTAAATTCTATATTCTCTCGATTAACGCACAATACAAAATACTGGTTTATTTTTATACTGAAAAATAGTTACTTATAATTCAGGTTTTAGAAGTTTGCTAAAAACACAAGGTTCAACAATTAAAACATTAAATTACGGTCATTCGAGGTTAAGTGTCGCACCCATGATGGATTGGACCGATCGTCATTGCAGATACTTTCATCGACTCATCACAAAAAACACTTTGTTGTACACCGAAATGGTTACAACAGGTGCGCTCTTGCACGGAAACCTTCCACGGCACTTAGACTTTGACGCCGCCGAGCATCCTGTTGCATTGCAATTGGGCGGAAGCGAGCCACACGATTTAGCCAAGTCTGCGGTTCTTGGCGAGCAATGGGGCTACAACGAGATTAATCTCAATTGTGGTTGCCCGTCTGAGCGCGTTCAACGCGGTGCATTTGGTGCATGCTTGATGGCGGAACCGCAACTCGTCGCTGATTGCGTCAAAGCCATGCGTGATGCGGTTCAAATACCCATCACTGTTAAGCATCGCATTGGTATCGATCAAAATGAAAGCTATAACTTTGTGCAAGACTTTGTTGGAACAGTCAGTCTTGCGGGTTGCAATTTATTCATTGTTCATGCACGTAATGCGTGGTTAAAAGGTTTATCGCCCAAAGAAAATCGCGAAATTCCACCACTCAGGCCTGAGATGGTTTTGCAACTCAAAAAAGATTTTCCGCATCTTCAATTTGTTATCAATGGCGGCATCACCACCCACGAACAAATTACACATCACCTCAAAGATTTAGATGGTGTGATGATTGGACGTGAGGCCTATCACAATCCTTTTATCATGCATACATGGGATGGTTTTTATGGTGAACCAGCATCACAAAAAACGCGTGAAACGATTGAAGATCAAATGGTGATGTACATGACACATAACGCATCGCACTCCCACTGGTATTCCATTGCAAGGCACATGTTGGGCTTGTGGCATGCACAACCAGGCGCACGCAAATGGCGACAAGTTTGGAGTAATCATCAACTCAAATATTTAAGCGCCATCGAGGTTCAAAAGATGGCCACTGGTGCAAGGCAAAGTGCACGCTTCGAGAGCACGCATGCCCATTAAAAATCAAGAAAAAATTGCAGGCTTTTTAATTTGGTGGATTCCCGCCATGTGGTCAGTCAACTATTGGGTTGCAAAAAATGCGTTAGGAATTATTGATCCTCATTTATTGGCGTTGGGTCGATGGGCATTGGCGGGATCTATTTTGGTTCTCATTTCGCGTCATGATATTTGGCAACATCGCCATCACATTCAAAGTGTTTGGCATCAATACGTTGTATTAGGAACGTTGGGTATGTTGATATGCGGTGCGTGGGTTTACTTGGGCGCGCGAACGACCACTGCCGTCAATATTTCTTTGATTTATGCAGTCTCTCCTGTTTTGATTGCCGTATCGTCCGTGTGGGTGCTCAAAGAACGAATGGTTGCACGTCAAGTGTTGGGCGTGGTGATTGCTCTTGTGGGTGTATTGCATGTGGTGGCCAAAGGCCAATGGTTTACGCTTGCGCAAGTCGAATGGGTGATGGGAGACTTTTGGATTTTGTCTGCTGCATGTTCATGGTCTGCTTATGCGGTATTGCAAAAAAAATGGACATCGCCATTAGGCTCTACTGCACGTCTTGCATGCATGTGCATGGGCGGCATATTGACTTTGATTCCATTTACTTTGTGGGAGTTGACCTGGCCCAACTCGCCACCCTTTTCATGGACTGCGCTAGTCATGATTGTGATCGTTGCATTGATTCCAGGCATCGGTGCTTATGGCATATATGGTTGGTCACAAAAGGTATTGGGAGCGTCTCGTGTCAGCGTCACTCTTTATTTAAGTCCGTTATGGGGTGCATTCATTGCGTGGGTTGCGCTTAATGAATCTTTGTATGCGTATCACCTCATTGGCGCATTTTTAATTTTGCCAGGCGTGGCCTTGGTGATGCGCAAATCCACGCCCTAAATCATGACTCGGCCGCTGGCTCGGCAATACCGCCCACAACTTGGCTAAATCCACCGTCGACATAAGTAATTTCTGCCGTGACACCCGCAGCTAAATCACTTAATAAAAATGCAGCAACGTTTCCTACATCTTCAACGGTGACGTTGCGTCTGATGGGCGAGGCATTAGCGACCACACTCAAAATTTTCCCAAAGCCCTTGATGCCACTCGCTGCCAAGGTTTTAATTGGACCTGCACTGATACCGTTAACGCGCATACCTTTGTTTTTACTACCCAAAGACTCTGCCAAATAGCGCACCGACGCTTCTAACGAAGCCTTGGCCAATCCCATGGTGTTGTAGTTGGGTACGGTTCGAATCGCGCCCAAATAGGTCAGCGTGAGCAAGGCCGATTTTTCGTTGAGATAGGGAAGCGCAGCCTTGGCCATCGCGGGAAAACTGTAAGCGCTGATGTCGTGGGCAATTTTGTAGCCCTCACGGCTGAGGCCATCCAAAAAATCGCCCGCAATGGCTTCGCGCGGGGCATAACCAATTGCATGGACAAATCCGTCAAAGCTGGGCCAATGCTGGCTTAAATCCGTCATCAATTGAGAAATTTGCTCGTCGCTGCCCACATCGCAATCAAAAATCAAGGAAGAGCCAAATTCCGATGCATACTCGGTGATTCTGTCCTTGAATCGTTCGCCTACATAGCTAAAAGCCAGCACGGCGCCTTGTGCGTGACATGCTTTGGCAATGCCATAAGCGATTGATCGATTGGACAAAACGCCGGTAATGAGGAATTTTTTACCAGACAGAAAGCCTATTTTGGGGTTCATGAACCTGCTCCTTGAAAATCTTGCAGAATTGTCGCATGCGAATTTTATTTTTTATTTTTCTTTTATTTATTCAAGCTGGGGCTTGGGCTGGACACGCCTACGGCCAATTTGGTGACATCAAATACCCTGCGGGCTTTTGGCACTTTGATTATGTAAATGTTCAAGCGCCCAAAGGCGGTGAAATTGCCATGGTTGCTCCCACACGTGCATCCAGCTTCGATAAATTCAATCCCTTTACCCTCAAAGGTTCAGCACCGCCAGCAATTAGCAGTTTGGTGTTTGAAACTTTACTGATTGGTAATTTTGAAGAACCCACTACCGCTTATGGCTTACTTGCAGAAGACGTAACGGTTGCGTCCGATGAATTGTCTGTTACCTTCAAAATTAATCCTTTGGCCAAATTTCACAATGGACAACACGTGATGGCCGCAGACGTTAAACATTCGTTTGACAAACTCATCAGCAAAGAGGCTGCACCGCAATACAGAACTTATTTCAGCGAAGTCAAAAGCGCTGTTGTCATCAACGATCGCACCATTCGTTTCGATTTCAAACGCGCCAATTCAGAGTTGCCACTCATTGTTGGGGGCTTGCCCGTGTTTCCTCGCACCTGGGGCGGCGGTAAGCCTTTGGATCAAATCGTCACCGACCCTCCCATTGGATCGGGCCCCTACAAATTAGGCCGCATGGATTTTGGTCGTGACATTCAATACGAAAGAGACCTGAGCTATTGGGGCAAAGATCTCAATGTGCGACGCGGTACCTACAACTTTGATCGCATCATTTATCGCCTATACAAAGACAACACTGCACAACTCGAAGCATTCAAAGCGGGCGAGTTTGATTACATTCAATCGTTTGTTGCACGCGAATGGGCGCGTGCCTATCAAGGCAAAGCGTTTGAAAGCGGCAAACTCATCAAACAAGAACTCAAGCACGGCAATGCGGGTGACTTTCAAGGCTTCATCTTCAACACGCGCTTGGCTAAATTTCAAGACGTGCGTGTGCGTGAAGCCATTGGGCTTGCCATGGATTACGAATGGATGAATCGACAATTGTTTTACAACGCTTACACGCGCGTTCGCGGCTATTTTGTGGGTAGTGATTTTGAAGCCAAAGATTTGCTATCGGATAAAGAGCTTCAACTACTCGCACCCTTTAAAAATCAATTAACACCAGATGTTTTTAATCAATCGGTTCCTTTGCCACCTGTCACGAGCTTGGATCCCAACTCAGGCCACACACTCAGAGATCATTTGCGACGCGCGCGTGATCTTCTTACGCAAGCGGGTTGGACTTATCGAGATAGCGCATTGCGCAACGCCAAAGGTGACGCATTCACTTTGGAATTTTTAGACAACTCAGGATCGATGGGGCGCGTAGTGACACCTTACGCCAAAAATTTAGAAAAATTAGGATTCAAAGTCAATTACAAAGTGGTGGACTTTGCAATTTTGCAAAAACGATTAGACGTGTTTGATTTTGAAATCATCAGCAACCGCATGGTCGGTAGCGAAGCACCAGGCACAGAGCTCTTAGAGCGCTATGGTTCAAAATCTGCAGACACTGAAGGAACGAGTAATCTAATCGGTGTCAAAGATCCTGTGATCGATTCACTTTTGGATCGCGTTGTTGCGGCACAAACACGAGCGCAATTGGTCCCCGCATTGCGCGCACTCGATCGTGTTCTCAGACACCAACACTACACCGTGCCGCATTGGTATGGCAGCGTGCACCGCGTCGCATGGCGCGCAGGACGTTTTGAGAAACCCACCGTCACGCCGCGCTACTATCAACCCGAGAGTTGGATCTCTTCAACATGGTGGGCCACGCCCGCCAATTTGCAAGGAGTGCGTTGATATGTTGAGTTACATCATCAAACGATTGCTCTTGATGATTCCCACCTTGTTTGGTGTTTTGTTGGTCACGTTTGCTGTGATTCAATTTGTTCCAGGTGGTCCTGTTGAGCAAATAGTGTCTCAATTGCAAGGACGTGACAGCGTAGGCGAGGGTGCTGCGGCCTCTGGTGCAGGTTATCGCGGCAGACAAGGCGTTGACGCCAAACGCATCGAAGAAATTAAACAATTGTACGGTTTTGACAAACCCGCACACGAGCGATTCATTCAAATGGTGCATCAATTTGCCACCTTTGATTTAGGCAAAAGTTTTTTCTATCCCAAAAGCGTTTGGGAATTGGTCAAAGACAAATTACCTGTATCCATCAGCTTAGGGATCTGGACATTTTTTTTAAGTTACCTGGTTTCTATTCCACTGGGTATTGCCAAAGCGGTGCGCGCAGGTTCACGTTTTGATACATGGACATCTTTGCTCATCTTGTTTGGTTACGCGATACCTGGTTTTGTTTTAGGCGTTGCATTGTTGGTTATTTTTGGTGGACAACTGCAATGGTTTCCTTTGCGTGGCCTCACCTCTGGCAATTGGGAGCAACTAAGTTGGGCCGCTAAAGTTGTCGATTATTTGTGGCATATCGCGTTACCTGTGACTGCAAGCGTGCTGGGCGCATTTGCTATCACCACCATCCTCACCAAAAATGCATTTCTAGAAGAAATTGGCAAGCAATACGTACTCACTGCCAGAGCCAAAGGCCTGTCAGAAAAAACTGTTTTATGGAAGCACGTTTTTCGCAATGCACTCATTCCATTAGTCACTGGTTTTCCTTCTGCATTCATCGGCGCATTTTTTGCAGGATCGTTGCTAATTGAAACACTTTTTTCTTTGGATGGATTGGGTTTGCTCAGTTACGAGAGTGTGATGCGCCGTGACTACCCCGTGGTCTTGGGGACTTTGTATTTGTTCACACTGATTGGTTTGTTCACCAAGCTCATAAGCGATTTGTGTTACGTTTGGGTTGACCCGCGCGTCAAATTTGATTGATGCACATGGCCAACGTTTCTTTATCCCCCTCACGTCGCGCATGGAAGCGTTTTCGCGCCCACCGATTGGGCTTTGTAAGTCTGGTTTTATTTTTGATTTTGTTTGTAGCCAGTCTAGGATCCGAACTCATCTCCAATGACAAACCTTTGATTGCCAAATACAACGGACAAATTTATTGGCCCATCATTAAAAATTTTCCTGAAACACATTTTGGAGGTGACTTTGAAACGCCCACCGATTATTTAGATCCATTCATTCGTGCGCAATTAGCGAAAGAAGGCAACTGGGCGGTTTATCCCATCAACCCGTATCACCACAGCACGCTCAATTATTTTGCCAAAGCGCCCAATCCATCGCCACCCACAATGGATAACTGGTTGGGCACCGACGATAGAGGACGCGATGTATTGGCGCGCATTCTGTATGGATTTCGAGTTTCTGTTTTGTTTGCATTTGCGCTCACCATCACGGGGACCTTGGTTGGTGTTGCAACAGGCGCCATTCAAGGATTCTTTGTTGGTAAAACCGATTTAGCGATGCAGCGATTCATTGAAATATGGAGCGCGATGCCCGAGTTGTATTTACTGATTATTTTTTCCGCGGTGTTCGATCCGAGCGTCACTTTGCTATTGGTGTTGTTGAGTTTGTTTGGATGGATGGGATTATCAGATTACGTGCGCGCCGAATTTTTGCGCAATCGACAACTCGATTACGTGCGTGCGGCTCGCGCATTGGGTTTATCCAATTGGGCTATTATTTGGCGTCATGTGTTGCCCAATAGTATGACGCCTGTAGTTACTTTTATGCCTTTCAGAATGAGTGCGGCTATTTTAGCTCTCACCAGTTTGGACTTTTTAGGATTGGGTGTGCCACCTGGCACGCCGAGTTTGGGCGAGTTGTTGGCGCAAGGTAAAAACAATATCGATGCGTGGTGGATTTCTTTATCCACATTTGCAGTTTTGGTTTTTACACTCTTGCTTCTTACCTTCATGGGCGACGCATTGCGCGACGCTTTAGATCCTCGCAAAGTGGATGTACAACCATGAACACACTGCTTCAAGTTCAACAACTGAGCGTTTCCTTTGGTCAGCGCGAAGTCGTGCATGCCATTGATTTTGATATTGGCAAAGGCGAAAAAGTAGCCTTGGTGGGTGAATCGGGTTCGGGCAAAACCATTTCTGCATTGAGTTTGCTCGGTCTTGCACGCGGTGCGCAGGTCAAGGGCCAATGTTTGTTTGATGGCCAAGATTTATTGCGCATGAATGAGCCGCATTTGCAAGGCATTCGTGGCAGTCAAATCGCCATGATTTTTCAAGAGCCGATGACAGCGCTCAATCCTTTGTTCACCATTGGTGAGCAAATTGCAGAACTGCTGCAATGGAAAGAGGGCGCATCGCGTGAATCTGCTTGGCAACGCGCCGTTGAATTACTCAATGACACGGGCATTCCTGAGCCTCGTCGACGTGCTCACAGTTATCCGCATCAACTCTCGGGCGGTCAACGTCAACGCGCAATGATTGCCATGGCGTTGGCCTGCAAACCTCAATTGCTTTTGGCCGATGAGCCCACCACCGCGTTGGATGTCAGTGTGCGCGGACAAATCTTAGATTTGCTAGATCACTTGCAACAAAGACACGGCATGTCGGTGTTACTCATCACGCACGACCTGAATATGGTGCGTCGTTTTGCGCATCGTGTGGTGGTGATGGATAAGGGGTATGTCGTTGAACATGGAAATGTTCAAGACGTGTTGGCAAGACCTCAACATCCCTACACGCAACAATTGGTCGATAGCATCGCTAAGCGTCATGTGCCCGATCGAAAATCTGATGCGCCTCTTTTGATCGATGCACAAAAAATACAAGTGACTTATCCAGTTCCAATTGCTGGATGGCGTGGTTGGTTTCGCAAAGGTCAATTCGTTGCTGTTCAATGTGCGACGTTTCAAATTAAAAAAGCGCACACCTTGGGTGTTATGGGCGAATCGGGCTCTGGCAAATCTACACTGGCATTGGCAGTCCTCGGGCTTTTACAGTTTGAAGGCCAATTGCAGATCAAAGAAAAATCTTGGATGCATCAAACGCAAACCGATTTACCATTGCGGCGTGCCGTTCAAGTGGTGTTTCAAGATCCTTTTTCTTCTCTTTCGCCGCGTATGACGGTGGAGCAATTGGTGGGCGAGGGTTTGCGTCTTCATTTTCCTGATCTCAGCTTGTCCCAGAGGCAAGACAGCGTTCTCCAAGCCCTGTCTGAGGTGGGTTTGGACGAAACCCAATTTCCTGGCTTGCTCGCTCGATACCCCCATGAGTTCTCGGGTGGACAGCGCCAGCGTTTGGCCATCGCTCGCGCCTTGGTGGTTTCACCCGAAATATTGGTTTTAGACGAGCCCACCAGCGCCTTGGATGTGACCATTCAGCGCCAAGTGATTGATTTACTTCAACAATTACAGTTTTCTAAAGGACTCAGCTACCTGCTCATTACCCACGATGTTGATGTGATTCGTGCCATGTCGCACGATGTTTGCGTCATGAAAGATGGACAAGTGGTGGAGTCGGGCGATGTTGATGCGGTTTTGGGCAACCCACAACAAGCTTACACCCGTTTGCTCGTATCGGCAAGTAGTCACAATTTAGCTTAATGGCTTGAAAATCAACTATTTACGGGTTACAATAATCCTTTGACGACCAAACGGGCGGAATACCAACCGCCCGTTTTTTTTGGTCAATCGCATGTTTGGAAGATATTGACAAGGTCCGTGGCACAACAAGACATCATTGAACAAACCGTTACAGGTTTGGGATACCAACTCGTTGAGATCGAAAGATCTGCGGGTGGCTTGTTGCGAATCACCATTGATTGGCCATGGATACAAGGTCAACCCGAGCAATTTGTACAAGTCGAAGACTGCGAAAAAGTCACGCGGCAATTGCAATTTGCTCTAGAAGTAGATGCGGTGGAATACAGACGCCTTGAGGTTTCATCTCCTGGCATCGACAGGCCACTGCGCACACAACAAGATTTCAGACGTTTTGTCGGATCCATTATCGACATCACGCTCAAAGCTCCCATGGGGGCCGATGCCGGTGGTCTGGTATCCGCCAATCGCAAAAAGTTTCGAGGCACGCTAGAGCAAGCTGAACAAAGAGGAGGCTGGCAAATCACTTGGCGTGATGAGTCCGCAACCAAGCCGGGACAAAAAGTCAGCCCAAAAAGGAAGGCATCCCCTTTGCAAGTCTTGGGATTTGTGCAAGAAGAGTTGCGTGAAGCACGCCTTGCCCCCATTGTTGATTTCAAAGGCCGCAAGGTCATTTAAGAAAGAACAGGAGTACTCAACCATGAACCGTGAAATGCTCATGTTGGTCGATGCCATCGCTCGCGAAAAAAATGTCGAGCGTGATTTGGTTTTTGCGGCCGTCGAATCTGCGTTGGCACAAGCCACCAAAAAATTATTCGAAGGCGATGTGGATATTCGCGTAGCCCTTGATCGCGATAGCGGCGACTATGAAACATTTCGTCGCTGGTTGGTTGTGCCCGACGAGGCAGGTTTGCAAAATCCAGATGCAGAAGAAATGCTCATGGACGCCAAAGATCGTTTGGCAGATGTCGAAGAGGGCGAATACATTGAAGAAGGTATTCCTTCATTGCCTATCGGTCGCATCGGTGCGATGGCCGCCAAGCAAGTCATTCTCCAAAAAATTCGCGACGCAGAGCGCGAAATGCTACTCACTGACTTTTTAGCACGTGGCGAAAAAATATTTGTCGGAACTGTTAAGCGCATGGATAAAGGCGACATGATCGTTGAGAGCGGTCGTGTTGAAGGCCGTTTGCGTCGCTCCGAAATGATTCCCAAAGAAAATTTACGCAATGGCGATCGCTTAAGGGCCATGATCATGGAAGTCGATCTCACATTGCGTGGTGCACCTATCGTTTTGTCTCGCTCTGCGCCCGAGTTCATGATTGAATTATTCAAACAAGAAGTCCCCGAAATTGAGCAAGGCCTTTTGGAAATCAAATCTTGCGCACGCGATCCAGGTTCGCGCGCCAAAATTGCAGTCATCTCTCATGACAAACGTGTCGACCCCATTGGCACCTGCGTTGGTGTTCGTGGCACACGCGTCAATGCCGTCACTACCGAGTTGGCTGGTGAGCGTGTTGATATCGTTTTATGGAGCGAAGATCCTGCGCAATTTGTCATTGGTGCATTGGCTCCCGCTAACGTCACATCCATTGTGGTTGACGAAGAGCGTCATGCCATGGACGTTGTTGTTGATGAAGAAAATTTGGCCATTGCTATTGGTCGTGGTGGTCAAAACGTTCGTTTGGCCGCAGACCTCACGGGTTGGAAAATCAATATCATGGACGCTGATGAGTCGGCACTCAAACAAGCAACAGAAACCGAAAAATTACGCGAGTTGTTTATCGCAAAATTAGACGTCGATCAAGAAGTGGCAGATATTCTCATCGAAGAAGGTTTCACCAGTCTTGAAGAAGTGGCTTATGTTCCCATCAACGAGATGTTGGAAATTGAAAGCTTTGACGAAGACACCGTCACTGAATTGCGCTCACGCGCCAAAGATGCTTTGTTAACGATGGAAATCGTTCGCGAAGAGAGCGTCGAAGAAGTTTCGCAAGATTTGCGCGACCTTGAAGGCCTCACAACCGAGTTGATTGCAAAACTGGCTGAAAGTGGCGTGCATTCACGCGATGATTTGGCCGATTTAGCAATCGATGAATTGGTGGAAATCACCCAACAGACCAACGATGAGGCCAAAGCCTTGATCATCAAGGCTCGCGAACACTGGTTCGCAGGCCAAGAGTAATGGTCATGAAGAGGAACACCAAATATGACCAGCACCACAGTTGCAGAGTTTGCCAAGGAACTCAAAAAGTCCACTTATATCCTGCTTGAACAACTCAAGTCAGCAGGAGTTGCCAAGGCTTCTGATCAAGATGTACTGACGGATTCAGACAAGCAAAAACTTTTAACTTATCTTAAAGTAAGCCACGGCACCGATACGCCTGAGAGAAAAAAAATCACATTGGTCAAAAAATCAACCAGTGAAATTAAACAGGCCGATGCAACTGGGAAAGCCAGAACGATTCAAGTTGAGGTTCGCAAAAAACGCACATTTGTACAGCGTGATGAAAACAATGTTGAATTAGATTCCTCGCCTGATGCGCCTGTTGATGAGTCTCCCGCTGTAGCGGCCCCCTTAATGGATCAGGCTGAACTTGCGCGTCGCGAAGAAGATGCGCGTCGTCAAGCAGAACTGATCAGAAGACAAGAGGAAGCATTGGCAGAAAAACGCAGATTGCGTGAAGAGCAAGAATTAAAAGATACCCAATTAACTTCAAGCAAACAAAGAGCCACCCCATCTACAGAAGATTCTGCTGAACAAGCTGCTCATCGTGAAGTGCAAGAGCTGGCGGACAAACAAGAAAAGGCCAACAAGCTCAAAGCGATTGAACAAGAAGAGGCTGGAAAAGCTAAGGATTTAGAAAAACGTCGCAAAGTCGCTTTGGATGAAGCCGAAGCAATTCGTGGAATGATGAATGCACCCAAAAAAGTTTTGGTTGTTAAAAAGCCTGAAGTCGCCAAGTCATCAGCCCACGACGCAAAAGTCATTATTAAGGGCACTTTGCACAAACCTGCAACTGGTACAGGAAAGCCAGCAGTTGCTAAGACAGCTGCACCTTCAACAACCGTCAAAGAAAAAGACGGTCAAAAAGAAGTCAAGAGCTCCAAGCTTTCTTCAAGTTGGGCCGATGAGCAAGCCAAGAAAAAAGAAATCAAAACACGCGGTGATGCAAGCGGTGGTGTGGGCCGCAACAGCTGGCGCGCAGGCCCCAAAGGCAAACGTGAAAAACACCGTGACGATATGCAACCACCTGCAGCACCTGCAGAAGCACGCATCATCGAAGTGCACGTTCCAGAAACAATCACGGTTGCAGAGTTAGCGCACAAAATGACCGTCAAAGCATCCGAGGTGATCAAGCAGTTGATGAAACTGGGACAGATGGTCACTATCAATCAACCTCTTGATCAAGACACAGCCATGATTGTTGTGGAAGAGATGGGGCACAAGCCCATCATTGCTGCTCTTGATGATCCAGAAGCATTTACCGAAGAGGAAGCATCTGCACATCATGGTGAACCCCTAACACGCGCACCTGTTGTGACCGTGATGGGTCACGTTGATCATGGAAAAACATCTTTGCTCGATTACATCCGCACCACCAAAGTGGCCTCGGGTGAAGCAGGCGGAATCACACAGCACATTGGTGCCTATCATGTCACCACACCCAAAGGCATGGTGACATTTTTAGATACACCTGGACACGAAGCCTTTACAGCTATGCGTGCTCGTGGTGCTCAAGCCACTGACATTGTGATTTTGGTTGTTGCTGCTGATGACGGTGTGATGCCACAAACCAAAGAGGCCATTAAACACGCTCGTGCTGCAGGTGTTCCTATCGTTGTTGCCATCAATAAAATCGATAAACCCGAAGCCAATTCTGATCGCGTCAAAAGCGAATTGGTTGCAGAAGAAGTGATTCCAGAAGACTTTGGAGGTGACTCACCGTTTGTTTCCGTTTCTGCAAAAACTGGACAAGGCATCGACGAATTACTCGAGCAAGTATTGCTGCAAGCCGAAGTGTTAGAACTCAAAGCGCCAACCGATGCGATGGCCAAAGGATTGGTTGTAGAAGCCAGCTTGGATAAAGGACGAGGTCCTGTTGCAACCATCTTGGTTCAATCAGGCACATTGCGTACAGGTGATGTTGTTCTTGCAGGCCAAACATTTGGTCGTGTTCGTGCGATGTTAGATGAAAGTGGCAAGCCGATCAAAGAAGCAGGCCCATCCATTCCTGTTGAGATTCAAGGTCTCACCGAAGTGCCGCAAGCGGGTGATGAATTCATGGTGTTGTCAGATGAGCGTCGTGCACGTGAAATCGCAACCTATCGCGCAGGAAAATTTCGCAACACCAAGTTGGCCAAACAACAAGCAGCCAAACTCGAAAACATGTTTTCTGACATGGCCTCTGGCGAAGTCAAAACATTGCCCATCATCATCAAAGCCGATGTGCAAGGTTCACAAGAAGCTTTGGCAACATCTTTGCTCAAGCTATCTACCGAAGAAATCAAAATTCAATTGGTTTATGCGGCAGTGGGTGGCATCAGCGAGAGCGATGTCAACTTAGCGATTGCTTCCAAAGCAGTGGTCATTGGTTTCAATACACGAGCAGATGCTGGCGCGCGCAAGTTAGCCGAAGGCAATGGTATTGAACTGCGGTACTACAACATTATTTATGACGCTGTTGATGATCTAAAGCTTGCGATGTCAGGCATGCTCACGCCAGACAAAAAAGAAGAAGTCATTGGTATGGCCGAGATTCGTCAAGTTTTTCGTATCAGCAAAATCGGCGCGATTGCAGGCTGTATGGTTACCAATGGTGTAGTTCGACGCTCTGCCAAGTTGCGATTGTTTCGCAACAATGTGGTGGTGTTTACGGGAGAGCTCGACAGTCTCAAACGATTCAAAGACGACGTGCGCGAAGTCAAAGAAAGTTTCGAATGCGGTCTCAATCTCAAGGGGTACAACGACATTGTTGAAGGCGATGTGTTGGAGTTCTTTGAAATCAAGGAAATCGCGCGTACGTTGTAACGCCTCATGGCTGCCAAAAAATCATCCACCCCCAACCGCGGGTTTCGCGTCGCAGATCAAATCCAAAGAGATTTGGCCGAATTGATTGCACGCGAACTCAAAGATCCGCGCATTGGAATGGTGACGATTCAAGGCGTTGAAGTCACACCCGATTATGCGCATGCTAAGATTTATTTCAGTGTTCTCAACTCGGATCCAGAAGTCACCGCAGAAGGTTTAAACCAAGCGGCTGGTTTTTTAAGAGCTTGTCTATTTAAAAGATTGCATATACACACAGTGCCGACACTTCATTTTTTAATTGATCGCACACCTGAGCGCGCCGCCGATATGAACGCACTCATTGCAAAAGCCGTCTCTTCACGCGCTAAAGAGGCATAACCATGAACGCGCCTCGCACTCGGGTGCAAAGGCGCCCTGTGCATGGGGTGCTTTTGCTAGACAAACCGCTGGGTCTTTCCAGCAATCAAGCTTTACAAAAAGCCAAGTGGTTGTTGCGCGCCGAAAAAGCAGGGCACACAGGTACGCTCGATCCATTAGCTACAGGCGTTTTACTTTTGTGCTTTGGTGCGGCCACTAAATTCAGTCAATTGCATTTGGATGCTGATAAAACGTATGAGGCTATCGCGCTTCTAGGCATACGGACAAGCACAGCAGATGCAGAAGGCGAAATCATTTCAACGCAAGAAGTGAATGTCACACCACAAGACATTCAACGCGTTGAACAAAAATTCACAGGCCCGATCGAGCAAATTCCGCCAATGTACAGTGCCCTCAAAAAAGATGGCAAAGCTTTGTACGAATACGCACGCGAAGGCATCGAGATTGAAAGACCAGCCAGACACATCGTCATTCATCAACTTCAACTGGAAGAGATAGATGCAAAAGATGGACAACGTTTTTTAAAAATGATTGTGTATTGCTCCAAAGGTACATACATCCGCGCCTTGGCCGAAGATATTGGTATTGAATTGGGTTGTGGTGCGCATTTGACGCAACTGCGACGCATTGCAACGGGTTCATTTCAAATTGGTCAATGCATCAAACTTGAACAACTCGAGTCCGAAGACGATCAAGAACGCGCACAACACATTCAACCTGTTGAAAGTTTGGTGGCGGGTCACCACACTGTCACTCTCGCAAGCGACGATGCAGGTCGTTTTTTGAGCGGTGTGCGTCGTCGTGGTTCTTGGCTAGATCACGACCAAGTTGCTGTTTATGGTTCCGAGCCCCATGCATTTCTCGGAACCGCCCATATTCGCGCTGGAGAGTTAATTCCAGAGCGACTTCTTAACCCCCAGGAAATTCATTCCATTTTTGAGACCACTGTATGACACGACAAATCAGAAACATCGCCATAATTGCCCACGTTGATCATGGCAAAACCACTTTGGTCGATCAATTGCTTAGACAAAGCGGCACCTTTCGCGCTAACGAAAAAGTAGCAGAGCGCATCATGGACAGCAACGATCTTGAAAAAGAACGCGGCATCACTATTCTTGCCAAAAACTGCGCAGTTGAATGGAAAGGCACACACATCAACATCGTTGATACACCGGGACACGCAGACTTTGGTGGAGAAGTTGAACGCGCATTGTCCATGGTCGATGGTGTTTTGTTACTCATAGATGCGGTTGAAGGCCCAATGCCACAAACGCGATTCGTCACCAAAAAAGCTTTGGCACTCGGATTAAAACCGATTGTGGTCGTAAACAAAGTTGATCGTCCTGGCTCACGCCCTGATTACGTCATAAACGCTGCATTTGAGTTGTTTGACAAATTAGGTGCCACAGAAGATCAATTGGATTTTCCTGTTGTTTATGCATCGGGTCTCAATGGATGGGCGGCCCTCAAAGAGGGCGAAATTGGCGAGCAGTGGGGCCCCGATTTGGCACCGTTGTTTGATACGGTTTTAAATTACGTACCTGCACATCAAGGCGACCCCACTGCTCCTTTGCAATTACAAATCAGCTCACTAGATTACTCCACTTATGTGGGACGCATCGGTGTGGGTCGTGTCAATGCAGGAACATTGCGCCCCAATACTGACGTGTTGGTGATGGAAGGACCCGATGGCAAATCGACCAAAGGGCGCATCAGTCATATTCTGAAGTTCGAAGGTTTGGAGCGCGTGCAGGCCCAAGAAGCTGGCCCAGGCGACATCGTTCTGATTCACGGCGTTGAAGCTGTGGGCATTGGTGTCACCATCACCGATCCAATGAGTCCTGCGCCATTGCCGATGTTAAAAATTGATGAGCCCACGCTCACCATGAATTTTTGCGTCAACAATTCACCCTTGGCTGGGCGCGAAGGCAAATTCGTCACAAGCCGCCAATTGTGGGATCGTTTAGAAAAAGAATTGCAAGCCAACGTGGCATTGCGTGTGCGCGATACCGACGAAGACGGTATTTACGAAGTATCGGGTCGCGGTGAACTTCACCTCACCATTTTGCTTGAGAACATGCGTCGAGAAGGATACGAATTAGCCGTCTCTAAACCACGCGTCGTATTCAAAGAAGTCAACGGCGAAAAACATGAACCGATCGAAATGTTAACCGTTGATATCGAAGAAGGTCATCAAGGTGGCGTGATGCAAGCCTTGGGCGAGCGCAAAGCAGAACTCGTCAACATGGAGCCAGACGGTCGTGGTCGCACACGTTTGGAGTACAGAATTCCAGCGCGCGGTCTCATTGGTTTTCAAAACGAATTTCTCAACCTCACACGCGGCACAGGTTTAGCAAGCAATATTTTTGATGGCTACGAAGCATTTCGTGGCGACATTGGCAGTCGCAAAAATGGCGTACTCATCTCCATGGATGAAGGCGAAATCGTGACCTACGCATTGGGCAAGTTAGACGATCGTGGCCGTATGTTTGTCAAACCGGGTGACCCTGTGTACGAAGGCATGGTTGTTGGCATTCACAGCAGAGACAATGATTTGATTGTTAATGCGGTTAGACAAAAACAGCTCACCAACTTTCGCGTCAGCGGAAAAGAAGACGCTATCAAAATCACACCGCCCATTGAATTAACTTTGGAATACGCGGTTGAATTTATTGAAGACGACGAGTTGGTTGAAATTACACCCAAAAGTATTCGCTTGCGCAAGCGCCATCTCAAAGAGCATGATCGCAAACGCGCGAGTCGCGAAGGCAGTTAAATCAGGAGTTAGATGTCATGTTCAAAAAACCCATGACGCAAACGCAAGCGGTTTTAGGCATGGTTGCTGCGGCCGCCATGTGGTCGATGGCGGGTGTTGTGACGCGTCAATTGTCGCAAACGCAAAGTTTTGAAATTACTTTTTGGCGCAGTTTGTTTACGGTGATATCGCTCTTGGTTTTGTTGCCGTTGCTTCAAGGCAAACAAGTTTATAAAATCATTCCGTGGCGAAATCACTTGTTGTGGTTGTCGGGTGCATGTTGGGCGTTTATGTTTACGGCATTCATGATTGCACTCTCCATCACGTCTGTTGCTAATGTATTAATCACATTGGCAGTTGGCCCCTTGATGACCGCTATCGTGGCGAGTGTTTTTATTGGCCATCGATTGAGTTTGCAAACATGGCTTGCGATTGCTTGTGCGGGTTTGGGCATTGCCTACATGTTCGAATCGCAAATTAATTTGCAGGGTGGCAAACATGTGTGGGGCATGGCTATTGCATTTTTAGTACCGATTGCAGGTGCGACTCAATGGACCCTGTCACAACACGCACAGGCACAAGGAAAATCATTTGATTTCTTACCTTCCATATTGATTGGCGCAGTTGTTTCTTGCTTTGTCACGCTTCCAATGTCGTGGCCCATGCAGGCTACGCATACCGATTTAATTTGGTTGGCTTTTTTAGGTTGCTTTCAATTGGCGGTGCCCTGTGCATTGTCTGTTTTGTGCGCTCGCGTGTTGGCCGCACCAGAAGTGTCATTGCTCGCATTGCTTGAAGTTATTTTTGGAATCGCTTTGGCTTGGTTAGGCGCCAACGAAACTCCCGAGACGCCTGTTTTATGGGGCGGATCGATTGTTTTGTTGTCATTGTTTTTTAATGAATGGCTTTCTTGGAGGAGACGTTGATGAGCCACGTTTTAGTTGAGGTAGAAAAAAAAATCGGTCGCATCACCCTCAATCGTCCACAAGCACTTAATGCTTTATCTTTGCAGATGATTCGAGACCTCACCGTTGCACTCGTTCAATTTCAAAACGATTCCTCAATTCATGCAGTGACGATTCGCTCGCAAAGCAAAGCAGGGCCCTTTGGCATATTGAGTGCAGGCGGGGACATTCGTTTTTTTCATCAAGCAGCATTGTCCGGAAATCCTGCTCTAGAAGATTTTTTTACCGAAGAATACTCGCTCAACCATCTTATTCATCATTATTCAAAACCGTACATCGCATTGATGGATGGATTGGTGATGGGCGGCGGCATGGGCATTACGCAAGGCGCGTTTTGTCGTATCATCACTGAAAACACAAAGATGGCGATGCCCGAAACACTCATCGGTTTATTTCCTGATGTGGGTGGTGGATATTTTTTAAGTCGATGTCCTGGTGCGATTGGCGAATACCTTGCTTTAACAGGACAGTTGTTAACAGGTGCAGAACCTTTATCCGTTGGATTGGCCGATTGGGCGATTCAATCAACATCATTGCCCGATTTTTGGAATGCGGTTGCAGATATCAACTGGGCAGACTCTTCAAAAGCATTACACCAACTCAAACAACAGTTTGCTGCGCACACATTGCCATCCAATGCGTCTCACGGCGCTTGGTACGATCCGCGCATCGAAACAATTTTTGTATTGTCCGATGTCAACAGCATGGTTCAAGCTTTAGAGTCGCATACCGACGAATGGGCGCAACGCTGTTTGCTACAACTTCAGCAACGCTCACCCTTGATGCTGTGCGTGGTTCTCGAGCAAATTCGCAGAGGACGAACACTCAATCTTGCGCAAAATCTTCAGATGGAACGTGATATGGTGAGGCATTGTTTTTATTCCGAGCATCTGGGACGTTGGGGTAAAGCTTCAGAAACTGTCGAAGGTATTCGTGCACTTGCAGTTGAGAAAGATCACACGCCGCAATGGAATCCCACGCAACTCTCTGAAGTGACCTCAACTATGGTGGATGGTTTTTTTGTCAGTCCTTGGCCCCATGATGCGCATCCTTTGCGTCATCTTCAAAATTAATTCAACGATATGGCTACTGCACCCAAAGTTTTATTCGGATTTCATGCCGTGGGTGTGCGACTTAAAACCGCGCCTGCCAGCGTCATCGAAGTTTATATTGATGTTTCTCGACGCGACGCGCGCATGCGTCAATTTTTGGATCGATGCAAAGAATTGTCTGTACGCATCATTGACGCTGATGCATTGCGATTGGCGAAACTGTCGGGTGGGCACGGACACCAAGGCGTTGTCGCACGCGTTCAACAGCTCGAACAAACGCATTCTTTGGACACTTGCTTAGAACAAATTTCAACGGGACAACCGCCTTTGCTGTTGATTCTTGATGGCATCACCGATCCGCATAATTTAGGCGCATGTTTGCGTGTGGCAGACGGTGCAGGTGCGCATGCCGTCATTGCACCCAAAGACCATGCGGCAGGTATCAATCCAACGGTTGCAAAAGTAGCCAGTGGTGCGGCCGAAACCATGCCTTATTTTATGGTCACCAATTTATCCAGAACTCTCCAAGAATTAAAAGAAAGAGATATTTTGGTGATTGGTACCAGCGACGAAGCAACCGACTCTTTGTACGACGCCGATTTAAGCGGTCCTGTTGCATTGGTCTTGGGCGCAGAAGGCTCAGGTATGCGTCAACTGACTCAAAAAACTTGCGACCAATTGGTGCGCATCCCTATGTTGGGCGCTGTCGAAAGTTTAAACGTCTCGGTGGCCAGCGGTGTTTGTTTGTACGAAGCCGTGAGACAACGGCAAGCCAAAAAATAATTTTTGATCAGGTTTAAATCAAACCCAAAATGCCCGCTAACGCACCCGCTGCAAACATCCACAAAATATGAATGTTGGTGCGCCAAAATAAAATAGCTGCAATCAGCGTGACGATTTGCAGTTTAGGCGCCAACCAATTTAATCTATGACTGCCACTGAGTAGCCATGCCGTTGATAACAGCAATGAAATCACAATGGGTGCCATTCCCACCTTAAATGCACGCACGCCCAATCGATTGCGATTGCGTTGTGCCCATTGAGTAGCAAAAAACGCCATCACACAAGAGGGCAACAATATAGCGGTAATGTTCAATAAAAATCCGATCGCAGCAAAACCAAATGCACCGACTCCACCCGTAACGCCACCGCCCGATTGAAATCCCAAATCCCAACCAATGAGTCCCACAAATAAAATATTAGGCCCAGGTGCTGTTTGAGCAATCGCCACCAACGATGTAAATTGACCATCACTGAGCCATGCGTGCTCGTCCACAATGAATCGATGAATATCAGGCGTTGTCACAATCGCCCCGCCCACCGATATCACCGACAACATCGCCAAGTGTAAAAATAAGGATAACCAGTCGTTTAAGGGCATATTATTTTTGTTGTTGAATCAAACAACGACGACCCCATAAAAATGCGAGAGTGCCAAAAATTAACAAAGCCCCAATCAATTGCAAACGATAAATGGCGACAGCAACAAACGTGACGCTTGCAAATAACAGACACACCCCCAAGCCCATCGGATTGGATTTGAGAGCAGCCATGAGCTTAATGCCCACACCCGCAATCAATCCCGCGGCGACCGCACCCATGCCACGCAAGGCACCTTGAGCCGTGGGGTGATCGGCCACCTGCGCAAATAAAGACGCAATGATAAGAATGGTAATGGCGGGCATCACAAGTAGACCCAATACGCCAGCGAGTGCACCCGTGAAACCAAAATTACGCGCGCCCAACATAATGGCTAAATTAATTACGTTGGGCCCCGGTAAGACCTGTGCAACCGCCCATTCTTCAATAAACTCTTCGTTGGTGAGCCATTTTTTTTCATCCACCAACACGCGTTGCGCAACTGTAAGAACACCACCAAAACCTTGCATGGCCAGTTTCGTGAAAGAAATAAATAAATCGAAACGCGAATGAGGGCGTTCGCAAGTGGGATTCATACCGTCATGCCACCTGATATTTCAATTACAGCACCGTTGATATAAGACGCTTGATCACTCGCTAAAAATGCATACAGGTTGGCAATGTCTTGTGCTTTCCCTAAACGTTTGAGGGGCACGCGATCAATCATTTCATTCAACACTTTTTCGGGTATGGTTGCCAAAATAGGTGTTTCAACAAAGCCAGGCGCGACCGCATTAACGCGTACGCCTTTAGGTCCTAATTCGCGACTCCATGTTTTGGTAAATCCAATCACGCCAAATTTAGACGCCGCATAATTGGTTTGACCAAAGTTGCCATAAATACCCACAACCGATGATGCATTCAAAATGACGCCACCTTGTTGTGCAACCATGGTTTCAACAACAGCTTGTGCGCAATTGAATACACCGCGTAAATTCACGTCGATCACGCGATCAAATTGTTCGAGTGTCATTTTTTGAAGACGCGCGTCTTTGGTAATGCCTGCATTATTCACCAACACGTCAATGCGTCCAAACTTTTGAATCACTTGCACAACCATGGTGTCAATCGCTTCACGATCGGTCACATCAACCACAAACCCAATACTTTTCGTACCCCATGCAATGCATTGTTCAACGACTTCGTCCACGGCCTTGCGTTGAACGTCGCAGGCAATCACAATAGCGCCTTCTTTGGCAAATTCAAGAGATGTTGCAAGACCAATTCCTTGCGCCGCGCCAGTGATGATGCAAACCTTATCTTTTAATCGTTGTGAATTGTTCATAATGTTCAATAAAGATGGTTGACAAAACGACTAGTTTAACGACTTAGCACACAGGTAAAAGTGGCCCATGTCGCCTGAGTTTTAATTAGCCCTTGTGCAACACAGGTCGTTGCATAGGCCTTACACTCTATCGCTTATGAATGCACCTGTCGATGTCTCTTTTTTCGAGCGTGCCGCCAAGCCCTTAACCACCTACCGCAAGTATTGGGCCTCGCGTTTCGGTACAGCTCCATTTTTACCCATGAGTCGAGAAGAAATGACGACTTTGGGATGGGATAGTTGCGACATCATTATTGTCACGGGCGACGCGTATGTCGATCACCCCAGTTTTGGCATGGCGGTGATTGGTCGTACGCTAGAGGCTCAAGGTTTTCGTGTGGGTATCATTGCTCAACCCGATTGGCAAAGTGCAGACCCCTACAAAACATTGGGTAAGCCCAATTTATTTTTTGGCGTCACTGCGGGTAATATGGATTCGATGATTAACCGTTATACGGCTGATCGAAAAATTCGCAGCGACGATGCATACACACCCGGTGGCGTGGGCGGCAAACGACCCGATCGATCTTCGTTGGTTTATAGCCAGCGCTGTCGCGAGGCTTATTCCGATGTGCCGATTATTTTGGGCGGTATCGAAGGATCGTTAAGACGAATTGCGCATTATGATTATTGGCAAGACAAAGTCAGACGTTCTATTTTGGTTGATGCCAAATGCGATTTGTTGTTGTATGGCAATGCAGAACGCGCCATTATCGAAATTGCGCATCGCTTGGCTGCCAAAGAACCCATCGATCAAATGACCGATGTGCGTGGTACAGCATTTGTTGTGCGATATGCACCGCAAGATTGGCTTGAAATCGACTCAACCACGGTGGATGAACCTGGACGTATCGAAGCGCACGTCAATCCTTATTTGATGATTTCTGAACAAGCGAAAGAGCAGGGCGAAACCTGCGATGCAGGCGCATCTAAGACGCTTCAATTCATGCCCAACCCCAATCGACCCGTACAAAATCGATTGCCCAATGGAAAGTTAATAGTTCCGCCGCGCGAAAAATCAGTCATTCGCCTGCCTTCTTACGAGCAAGTCAAATCAGATCCTGTTTTATACGCGCATGCTAATCGTGTATTGCACCTCGAAACCAATCCAGGCAATGCGCGTGCCATTGTGCAAGCACATGGTGAAGGCAAAACAGCAAAAGACGTGTGGATCAATCCACCGCCCATTCCATTGGCTACCGCAGAAATGGATCATGTGTTTGATTTGCCCTATGCGCGTTCACCGCATTTCATTTATGCCGATGACTTGGGTGGTCATGATGGCGTTACTAAAATTCCTGCATGGGAGATGATTCGTTTTTCAGTCAACATCATGCGTGGCTGTTTTGGTGGATGTACTTTTTGTTCCATCACCGAGCACGAAGGTCGCATCATTCAAAGCAGAAGCGAAGACTCCATCATTCGTGAAATAGAAGACATTCGCGACAAGGTTCCAGGATTTACAGGCGTTGTGTCTGATTTGGGTGGACCCACAGCCAATATGTACCGCATCGGTTGCAAGTCACCCGAAATTGAAGCCGCGTGTCGTAAACCCAGTTGTGTTTATCCTGGGATTTGTTCCAATCTCAATACCGATCACACACCGCTCATTCATTTGTACAGAAGATCGCGCGCACTCAAAGGCATCAAAAAAATTCTGATTGGTTCTGGCTTGCGTTATGACTTGGCCGTTGAAAGTCCTGAATACATTAAGGAATTGGTCACGCATCACGTCGGTGGTTATCTCAAAATTGCGCCTGAGCATATCGAGATGGGGCCTTTATCTAAGATGATGAAGCCTGGTATCGGCTCCTATGATCGATTCAAACAAATGTTTGATCGCTATTCTGCCGAAGCAGGAAAAAAACAATACTTGATTCCTTATTTCATTGCGGCTCATCCTGGCACGCGCGACGAAGACATGATGCATTTGGCCGTGTGGCTCAAACAAAATGGTTTCCGCGCCGATCAAGTGCAAACTTTTTATCCCAGTCCAATGGCCACTGCCACAGCGATGTATCACAGTGGAAAAAATCCACTCAAGCGCGTGGGTCGCGATAGCGAATCGGTGGATATTGTGCGAGGCGATCGTCGACGCAGACTTCACAAAGCATTTTTGAGATACCACGATTCCAACAACTGGCCATTGCTTCGCGAGGCACTCAAAGCCATGGGACGCGCGGACTTAATTGGCAATGGCAAACATCATTTGATACCGCGCTTTCAACCGCTCATCGATGGCACTTACACCAGCGCGCGTCGAAAAAACAGCACCTCTGCAGGCGTCAAATCTTCGCCCGTCACCAAGGGCCGCATACTCACGCAACACACGGGTTTACCGCCTCGTAAAAAAACTTAAATTTTATTTTGTGGCGTCGAGTGGGAGGCCCACATAATTTTCTGCGAGCGAACGCGACATCGATTCACTACTAATCAAATAATCCAACTCGGCTTCTTGTATTTTTTGACCGAAGCCTTCGGTATCCGGAAAACGGTGCATCAAACTTGTGAGCCACCAAGAAAAACGCTCGGCTCGCCAAATGCGACGCAAACAACGATCCGAATAATGATCAATTCCCAGAGATGATTTCTCTTGATAAAACGAAATCAAGGCATCGCTCAAAAATTTCACATCAGTGGCCGCAAGATTCAACCCTTTTGCGCCCGTGGGTGGAACAATATGTGCGGCGTCTCCTGCTAAAAACAATCGACCCACACGCATGGGTTCTGCTACAAAACTTCGCAAAGGTGCAATGCTTTTTTCAATCGAAGGACCTGTGATGATTCGACTCGCTGTATCTTCATCTAATCGAAATCGTATCTCATCCCAAAATCGTTGATCTGTCCATTGCTCAACCTTGTCAGACATGGGGCACTGCACATAGTAGCGACTGCGTGTGAGACTGCGCATCGAGCACAAAGCAAAACCTCGTTCAGAATTGGCGTAAATAATCGCGTGCGGCGACACAGGTGGCACGTCGGCCAAAATGCCCAGCCAACCAAAGGGATAAATTTTTTCGTACTCTTTGATGGATGAACGTGGAATACTGGCACGACTCACGCCGTGATAACCATCGCATCCCGCAATAAAGTCGCAATCAATCGATTGCCTCACTCCATTTTGTGTGTAGGTGACGCGTGGGTGCGTAGAGTCAAAGTCGTTAAGTTCAACATCTGCCGCTTCATAAATCGTATCCAAGCCCAAGGCTTTTCTTTGATTCATGAGGTCGCGTGTCATTTCGGTTTGGCCATAAGCTGTGACTACTTTTCCATGGGTCAAACCACTCACGTCGATGGGGTTTCTGGTTTTTTGAAATACCAACTCAATGCTGTGATGCACCGTGCCGTTACTCGATACGCCTTGACCCACGCCTGCTTCGTGCAATAAATCAACGGTGACTTGCTCGAGAATGCCTGCTCGAATTCGGTCTAATACATATTCGGCTGATTGACGCTCAATAATGACATGGTCAATGCCAGCACGGTGAAGCAGAGCGCCCAAGAGTAAACCGGAGGGACCTGCGCCAATAATGGCTACTTGGGTTTTCATCTAATTTCCTTGCTGATACAACTAGCAAGTTGATTTTAACGATGATTGTTAATGACCGATGACCTTGGCTAAAAAATCTTTGGTGCGCTCGTTTTGTGGACGATCAAAAAAATCATTGGGATTGTTTTCTTCAATGATTTGACCGTTGTCCATAAAAATCACCCGATCGGCCACCGCCTTGGCAAATCCCATTTCATGCGTTACGCAGACCATGGTGATGCCCTGATTGGCCAACTCCACCATCACGTCCAACACCTCTTTGATCATCTCGGGGTCGAGCGCAGAAGTGGGTTCATCAAACAACATGATTTGAGGCCTAAGGCACAAAGCCCTTGCAATGGCGACGCGTTGTTGTTGACCGCCCGAGAGTTGCAGCGGATATTTGTGCGCTTGTTCTTCAATGCGCACGCGTTTGAGCTGTTGCATCGCGCGCTCGGTGGCTTCCTGCGGTGGGATCTTGCTCACCCAAATCGGAGAGAGTGTGAGGTTTTCTAAAACAGTGAGATGCGGGAATAAATTGAATTGCTGAAAAACCATGCCGACTTGTTTGCGTACAAATTCGATGGCTTTGATGTCGTCGGTGAGTTCTGTGCCCACCACGTGTAAATGGCCTTCTTGGTGTTCTTCCAATCGATTGATGCATCGAATGAGTGTGGACTTACCAGACCCAGATGGACCACAAACCACAATTCGCTGACCTTGACGAATTGTTAAGTTGATATCGCGCAAAACATGGAAGTTGCCATACCATTTGTTGACACGATCGAATTGAATAATGGGGTTGTTGTTCATGATTTCAATCTCGGTTCATCGCGCATGACTGCGGTTTAATTGACGCTCAACCCACAGGCTGTAGCGCGACATGGCAAAACAAAAAATAAAATAAATGAGCGTGATAAAAAGATAAGCTTCAATTTTGAAAGGCCGCCAATTGGGATCGCCATTGATCGCCAAACCCAAAGAGCCCGATAACTCATACAGACTCACAATCGTCACCAATGAGGTGTCTTTAAAGATCGCAATAAAGTTATTCATGATGCCAGGCACAACATGCGCCAAGGCCTGCGGCAAAACCACCAAGCGCTGAATTTTCCAATAGCCCAATCCCAATGAATCGGCCGCTTCTAATTGTCCACGTGGAATAGCTTGTAAACCACCTCGGACAATTTCGGCAAGATAGGCTGCAGCAAACAAAGTGATACCAATCAGAACACGCAATAACACATCAGGTGTGGTGCCTGCTGGCATCAAAAGCGGAAACATAAAACTCGCCATGAATAAAACAGAAATCAGTGGCACACCGCGAACGAGTTCGACATAAGTGATGCACAGTGTTTTGATCGCGGGCAAATCGCTGCGACGCCCCAAGGCCACCAAAATAGCAATCGGAAAAGCAAAAATAATCGATAGCGTGGCCAGCATGATGGTAAGCGGCAATCCACCCCATTGATCGGTGTTTACACGGGTGAGACCCAAATGCACGCCAAAGAGGCTTCCACCCATCAAACCAAAAAATGCCATAACAACCATAACCCAAGCGAGTATGAGTTTTTTATTCCAGAAATAACGAATACAACTTACAACCAGCAAAGCGATCATGAGCAAGGTTGCAACCAAGGGACGCCATTGCTCTTCGAATGGATAGCGACCAAAAAGAATGGGGCGATATTTTTCATGAATCACACCCCAGCATGCGCCAATGCCTCGCGCTTGTTGACACACATCGGCATCATTTTGAAAAACCGCCTGCCACACACTCCAATTTACAAACTCTGGAACAAATAAAAGGAGAATGAAAAAAATCAATGCCGTGATCACCATATCTTTTTTGGATCCAAACAGATTTTTTTTCATCCAAGCAAAAATACCAATCACGCTCGCAGGCGCAGGTCTTGCAGGAATCGGTGTGTAAGGCAATGGATTCATCTCATCGCTCCTTGATCGCTACGCGACGGTTGTACGCATTCATCAAAACCGATGTTATGAGTGACAAAGTCAAGTACACCAACATGACAATCGCGATGCATTCAACTGCATGACCGGTTTGGTTTAAAGACGTGTTGGAGATATTGACTAAGTCGGGATAACCAATAGCCACAGCCAACGAAGAATTTTTGGTTAAGTTGAGATACTGATTGGTCATGGGAGGAATAATCACGCGCATTGCTTGTGGCAGTACCACCCAACGCGTGATTTGCCAAGGCGAAAGACTCAAACTTTGCGCCGCCTCCACTTGTCCTTGAGAAACCGATTGAATACCGCCTCTCACCACTTCAGCAACAAAGGCCGTGGTGTAGAGCGTGAGTCCCGTGGTGATGGCCAAAAACTCTGGCGTGAGGGTGGCGCCACCGAGTATTTCGCCCTCTACAAAATAAGGCAGGTCCCATAATGGAATCCAACTCGTTTCCCAACTCAGTATCGGAAACGCAAGCCCGCCTTTACTCAAGAAAAACCATTCATTGAAATGCAAGGGCTCTTGTGGATCAGGCATGACTTCAACCAACAAGATATACCACATCAACAATTGCAACAACAACGGAATATTTCTAAAAAATTCTGTATAGACATAACAAAGGCCACGCGCCAATGCGTTACCTGATACGCGCCCCACACCAATGAGCACGCCAAAGATCGTACAAAGAAAAATACCTGTGATGGATACACGCAATGTGTTGAGAAGCCCCACCAAAAAAGCTTTCCAATAAGCTTCATTGGAATCAAAAGGAATCAGCGACTCGCCAATATCAAAACCTGCGGTTTCAAATAAAAAACCAAATCCGCTTTGAATGCCGCGCGCTTTCATATTAGCTAGCGTGTTGGAGAGTAACCAAGCAACCAATGAAACAACAACGATTAGCACCAAGGCTTGATAAATCCAAGCGCGTGTGGTTTTGCTATTCCAACGAAAAGAGGCCATAAAAAAATTTCAAGGCGCTTGTACTTTTGCACAAGCGCCTTATCAAGTGAAATTAAATATTAACGAACGGGAATGGCGTATTGCAATCCGCCTTTAGTCCACAAGGCATTAACGCCACGCTTGAGGGCCAATGGTGTTTTTTCACCCACATTACGCTCGAAAATCTCACCGTAGTTGCCCGTTGCAGCGATGGCGCGAACCATCCAATCGCGATCAAGGCCTACCAACTTGCCCGTGTCTTCTGTTTTACCAAGCAAACGTTGAACTACAGGGTCTGTGCTTTCGGTTTTTTGCTTTTCAACGTTGGCTGATGTGACACTATTTTCTTCAGCTTCAATGAGTCCATAAATCACCCATTTGACCATTGCAAACCATTCGTCATCGCCACGACGAACCAATGGACCCAAAGGCTCTTTAGAAATCAGTTCTGGCAAGATCACATGTTCTTTGGGATCTTTGGCTTCTTTGGAGCGAATGGACGCCAAGCCCGATGCGTCGGTGGTGTAGGCCTTGCAACGACCTGCAAAGTAGGCTGCGTTGGTAGCGTCTAATTTTTCAAACACAACGGGTTTGATGTTTAAGTTATTAGCGCGTGAAAAATCGGTTAGATTTTTTTCTGTGGTGGTGCCTGATTGAACACACACAGTGGCATTTTTTAATTGTTTGGCGCTTTTGAGTCCGGATTTGGCAGTGGTCATGAAACCTTGACCATCATAAAAAGTAACCACGGTTTGATGCAAGCCCAACGAGCCATCGCGCGTGAGTGTGAATGTGGTGTTGCGCGACAAGATATCGATTTCACCCGACTGCAAAGCAGTGAAGCGCTGTGGAGCTGACAACGGTACGTAACGCACCTTATCTGCACTACCTAAAACAGCAGCAGCAACGGCACGACACATGTCCACATCCAAGCCAGTCCATTTGCCTTGGCTATCTGCAGAACCAAAACCTGCTAAGCCCGTGTTGACACCACAAACCAATTGGTCTCTTTGTTTGATGGCGTCCAGCGTTTTGCCCGCGAAGGCCGATGTGCTGACCGTGGCCGCAATGGCAAGACCCGCTAACGCAACCATGGAGCGTTGAAGAGTAAAAGTTCCTGTTTTCATTTGAAATCTCCTGTTTAAATAAAGCCTGAAAGCGATTGTCCTAGAAAATAATACCCTTTTAACGGGGGTTGTTACCAATTAATGGTTATTTAAACACCCAAATAAGGCGTGATTAATTGGGGATTCTGCTGTAATTGCTCGCTGGTGGCCTCCAAAACCACCTCACCTTTGACCAAGACCAAATTGCGATTGGTAATTTGGGTCACATGTTGCCAATTTTTGTCTACAATAATGCTGCTCATGCCGCTTTCGCGCACCAAGCTACAAATCTTCCAAATTTCTTTTGCTATCAAGGGCGCCAATCCTTCGGTGGCCTCATCCAAAATCAAAACATCGGGATTGGTCATCAGTGCGCGACCAATGGTGAGCATTTGTTGCTCGCCGCCACTCAGTTGCTGACCGCCGTGATTCAATCTTTCTGCAAGACGCGGAAAAGTTTCCATCACGCGCTCATAGGTCCAATCCATTTGACCTTGTGTGCCGCTGCGTGCGGCCATGATTAAATTTTCTTTGACGCTTAAATTTCCAAAAATACCGCGACCCTCGGGCACATAAGCGATACCTAAATTAGAAATTTGGTAGGGCGAATGGCCCGTCATGTTTTTGCCTTTGATATTGACCACACCGCGACGCGGTTTGACCAAGCCCATCACCGATTTGAGTAAAGTGCTTTTACCCATGCCATTGCGACCCATCAAACCGATGGTCTCAACAGGCGACACATGAAAATCAATGCCACGCAACACATGGCTTTCACCATAAAAACTGTGCAGGCCTTGAACATCGATCAAATGATTCATGATGTTGTCTCGCCCAAATAAGCGGCTTGAACCAAGGGGTCCGATCGAATGTCATTGGGTTTGCCCGTTGCAATCACTTGACCGTTGACCATCACTGTGAGTTGATCGGCTAACGCAAACACGGCATCCATATCGTGTTCGACCAACATCATGGCGTGAGATTTTTTTAATTCAAGCAAAAGCTCAATCATGCGTTGCGCCTCTGCAGTGCCCATACCCGCCAAAGGTTCATCGAGCAACAACACTTGCGGTTGCGTAGCCAAGGTGATGGCGATTTCTAATTGGCGTTGTTCACCATGACTCGTTGCTCCAGCAATGGCATCGCGTCGATGCACGAGAGACGTTTTTTCGAGGGCTGAATGCGCGAGATCATTGATCTGCGAATTGTTGAGTGCGCGTCCCAACCAATGTTGAGGATAAAAACTCTTTTGAACAAAACGTGATTGCGCAGCAAGCCTCACATTTTCCCAAACGGTCAGTGGTGCAAAAATATTTATCTTTTGATAGCTGCGCCCCAACCCTGCATGAGAGAGTTTTTCGGGCGACCAACGCGTCACGTCTTTTTTGTTTAATAAAACCTGGCCTTCGGTGGGTAATAAATCGCCAGACAACAAGTGTGTGAGTGTTGTTTTGCCTGCGCCATTGGGGCCAATCACTGCGTGTAAATCATTGTGATTAAGCGTTAAAGAAACAAGATTGACAGCAGCTAATCCACCAAATCGTTTGGTTAATTGAACGGCTTCTAAAACAGCTTGACTCATGGGTTTTTTTCCTTCTTTTGCATCCAACCCAAAAGGCCGCGAGGTGCAAACACCACAATCAACACGATAACCAAGCCCATCCACAATTGCCAATGTTTACCCATTTCAAATCGTCCGACGGTGGGCAAGTCTTTGAGAAAGTGAAGTAACAATTCAAAACTGAATGCGCCCAAGATGGCGCCAGCAAAATTACCCATGCCACCCAAGATCAACATCATGATGACATGTGCACTCATGTGAAAACCCATCAACTCGGGATTAACGTACCCACTTTGCGCGCCCCACAAAAATCCTGCCAAGCCAGCACAAGCACCCGCCAAAGTAAACGCACTTAGTTTGTAAGCAAAGGTGTTGTATCCAACAGCACCCATGCGGTGTTCGTTGATACGGATGCCAGATAGTGTTCGACCAAACGGACTCCACAAAATACGACGCAATAAAAAATAACTCGACAACATACAAACAAAAACAAAATAATAAAAAACTGTTTTGTTTTCTAAATCAAAAAAATGTGCATCAGGTTTGAAATTGATATAAATGCCGTCCGAACCGCCCAAAATTTTATTATCGAAAAATAAATAAAAAATCATTTGTGAAAAAGCCATAGTCACCATGATGAAATAAATACCATGTGTGCGCACTACAAAAAAACCAATCACCAATGCTAACAAAGCCGAAGCGAACACGGCAACAGGCATACTCCACCACAAACTAATAGGACCAGAATCGGGTGTGATAAACGCCAGTACGTATCCCGCAAAACCAAAATAAGCCGCGTGTCCCAACGACACCAAGCCCGTGACGCCTTGTAACAAATCCAAGCTCATTGCAAATATGGCCAAAATCATCATTCGCGCAATCATTTGCGAATAAAAGGCTTGATCGGTTAACGGAAAAAGCGCAAGCGCTAAAAAGCCCATGGCAATGATGAATTGGAGACTTTTGGGTAAAACTTCTAAATTGGATCGGGCTTGGCTCATTGTTTTAAAAGCCCCTCAGGCTTCCAAAGCAATACCAGAGCCATCAACACATAAACCAGCATGCCTGAAACTTGCGGTAACAAAACTTTTCCGAATGTATCGACCAATCCAACCAACATTGCGGCAATCAACGCACCACGAACCGAACCGATGCCACCAATCACAACCACTACAAAACACATGATCAATACTTGCGATCCCATGTTGGGATAAACGCTCGAAACAGGTGCCGCAACCATACCCGCAATTGAGGCCAACGCAATGCCGATTGCAAAAACTAAAGCGTGGATGCGACCGATATTGATTCCTAAAGATTCGGCCATATCGCGATTAAAAGCGCCAGCGCGAATCTTCATACCGATTTTGGTTTTGCTGATTAAAAAATACAAGGCCAAGGCAAACACAATACAAACACCCGACATGAATAAACGATAGCCTGGATAAGACAAATTGTCAGTGAGTTGAATTGACCATTCCCAAAGTGCAGGAACAGCAACACCATGAACATCGTCACCCCACAAAATAGAGCGAAGTTCTTCGAAGATATAAATAAGACCGAACGTGAGTAACACCTGATCGAGATGATCTCGCTCGTAAAAATATCGGAAAAGATATTTTTCGAGTAAGAGACCAAACAAAACCATGAGCAAAGTGCCGCCGATGATGGCAACGGTGAGACTGCCCGATAAACCCATCAGCCAATAGGCAAGATAAGCACCGAGCATATAAAAACTACCGTGAGCGAGATTGACCACGCCCATGATGCCAAAAATAAGCGTCAGTCCTGCTGCCAGCATAAACAGCAGCAGACCGTACTGTGCACTGTTGAGCAATTGAATAAGGAAATTGGCGAGATCCATTAACCCATTCGACAACCAGTGCCTGAATCAGCCAACGCTTTGACTGCCACACCGAGTACTTTGTTTTCTTTGCCTTCAACCACGCGCAAGTACATGTCTTGCACGGGATTGTGTGATTTGCTCATGGTCCATTTGCCGCGTGGGCTATCAACAACTGCATTCTCGAGCGCTGAATACAAATCTTTTTTGTTGTTGAGGTCGCCTTTGACTGCAGTGGCACCTTGTGTTAGCAATAAGCCTGTGTCGTAACCTTGAACGGCGTACACATCGGGTTGCATGCGGAAAGTTTTGGCATAAGCCAAACGAAACTCTTGATTGCGCTTGGTGTTGAGCGAATCACTGTAGTGCAATGCAGTCATGATGCCTTGCGCAGATGGCGCTGTTGCGTCGTCCAACATACCTTCTGTTAAGAAGCCTGAGCCATACAAAGGAATTTTTCCTTTGAGACCAGCTGCAGCGTAGTCTTTGATGAACTTGGCTGCACCACCACCCGCAAAGAAACAAGCTACAGCGTCAGGTTTGAGTGCAGCAATTTCTGTGAGCAGTGCTTGAAATTCCACATTGGGAAAGGGCAAGCCGAGTTCTTTGATGATGGTTCCACCTGCTGCGGTGTAACTTTCTTTGAAGCCTTCAAATGCTTCGTCACCCGCTGCGTATTTCCAAGTGATCCAAACCGCTTTTTTGTGACCGCGGTCAATCATGGCTTTGCCCAAAGCGCGTGTGGGTTGTGAATTAGAAAATGATGTGCGAAACACATTGGGCGCGCATTGAGCGCGTGTTGCGATATGAACGCCCGCATTTGGAATGAGGTTGAGCACGCCAGACTCGCGAGCTACTTTGTGAATGCCCATTTGAACGCCCGAATGAACAATTCCAATTAACACGTCAACTTTGTCGCGTTGAATCAACTTGGTTGCGTTTTCAATGCCCTTTGAAGGTTCAGATTCATCGTCCACTTTGAAGTATTCGATTTCACGACCACCCAATTTGCCGCCTTGTTGATCAATTGCCAAACGTGTTCCGTTTTCAATGGCAACACCCAATTGAGCAAAAGTGCCTGTATAGGGCAACATAAAACCAACTCTGACTTTGGCGCTTTGCGCTCTTACAATTTCTGGCAATAAAAGACCAGTGGAAGCGGCGCCAACCAGGGTTGCGCTGCGGGTCAGGACGAGACGGCGTGATGTCATTTTTGATCTCCTTAGGGTAACTTTATTTATATTTGAATTTTAATTTCAAACGCGAAAAATTCATTTTAACCCTTATATCTTTTGGTTTTTAAAACCATTGGATAAACGGTTACAATGTAAAACTTCGGGGCGTAGCGCAGCCTGGTAGCGCATCTGGTTTGGGACCAGAGGGTCGCGAGTTCGAATCCCGCCGCCCCGACCAATATCAAAAAAGGCTCATCCTTGAGCCTTTTTTATCGAGTTTTGTATATCAACTGTCCGTAGCTCAGTTGGATAGAGCAACAGCCTTCTAAGCTGTGGGTCGGGGGTTCGATCCCCTCCGGGCAGGCCAAACCTTTATTTCAAGTCCGCTCCGGGGGGCAATTGTGTCCGCAGGAAAACCCTCGGTTTTTGGGAGTACCTATGAAAATATTTAAATTCATTGGCTTGGTTTTATGGATTCAAGCCG
>Ga0114978_10000260_pt1 | contig 44238 bp, 68 predicted proteins | sample S_140212_EF_Meta_FD_87027 | JGI IMG/M metagenome (GOLD analysis project Ga0114978, IMG submission 87027) | Freshwater microbial communities from Lake Simoncouche, Canada to study carbon cycling - S_140212_EF_MetaG | ecosystem: Environmental > Aquatic > Freshwater > Lake | place: Lake...
AAAATGTTCCATTCAGACAAAGACCGAGTTTCGCTCCGTTCTATACTCGTGAGGATATTGATGCTCAAAAATTAAAGTTGGAAAACTTTGATATGAATTTTGTTGAACCTAAATCTTATATTAGTTATGATGAAGGAACGGATGAATAAACTTGGAATATTATTATCGGGAATTGTTACCTGTATATTATCAATAATTTTTTTACCTGAATTTGTTATTTACCTTATTGGTTGTTATCAGATTGGTTCTTGGGTTGGACAATTTGTGGAAAAATTAATTGTGAAGGAAGATGAGAAAGATTAGTCTTAATAAATAACAGATTAATGAGTAACTAATATTTATTCCCCACCTTCAAGTGGGGTTTTTTGTTTTTATATGATATTTATAATAAAAATATAATTATGAAAAAACTTATTAAACACATTAAAGACTTGTTTAAAAAACAAAAAGTATCTTTAGACCCCAACTCTGTTGAGGGTAAAGTATTAACAGCATTAAACACTATCATCCAATCACCGGCAATTCAAGGTATGGAATTTAAAGTGTCATCTAAATGTGATAAAACTTCAGTAATCAACGACATTGAATTTTGTGATGAGGTTTATGTTCACGATAGTTACGAAGAACAAACATTAAATAATACCTGTATTGACGCTTGTAAGGTAACAAGGGACGCAGCTAAAGATATTTGTGATGCCACAAGAGCAACATGTAATACTGGATGTGATGCAGTTAAGGTTGGTTATGATGCGTGTATTGGTACTTGTGATGTAACAAGACAAGCGTGTAAAGGTGGATGTTCTGCTGTTGATTGGACTTGTAATGGTTGTTGTTCTAAAGGATGTGATTCTGCATCTTCATCTTGTAAATCAGGATGTAATTCAGCGTTCCCATACCAAAGTTGTACAGACGGATGTAATAAAATGTCATCTGATTGTAAATCGGGAGCTGACTCAATGTATAATGTATGTGTTGATGCTTGTGGTTATTTAACAATTACAGGTGGTTATTCATTTAGATTATTAAACATTAAAGGTGTTGGGACAATCCAAGTAACTAATGTTTATGATATGGTTCCTAAAGAAAATGAATTAAATGTGTTTAGTGTTTCTATGGACTTAAACGTTCCACAAGTTATTGCTAACTCTTATTACAAATTATGGCAAGACCCAATTCCTGCAGTTGAGGGGAATTTACCTGTTGTTGCTACAGACGTTAAAGGAAGTGCTAAGGGTACGTTAACTATTGTTTGTGATGGAAGTGATGAATCAGGGTACTACTTACAGTTAGATTCATTAACAATTGAAATCCCAACTAACATCTACGACTCAAATGCTCTTACTCAATTAGTATATGCTCTCGGTATGGAAGTTGAATATGTTACTGGAGGAATTGTTGATATGAACCAAATGTTATTAGATATGGCTAATGGTATGTTGGCTGATGAGGTTATGAAAGTAATTAACGACATTTTAGATGATATGAAAATTGCTGATGCTAATTGTTAATCACAAAAAATAAAATATAAACCCTACCTCATCGGTGGGGTTTTTTGTTTTATATGATATTTATAATAAAATATAACTTATGAGAAGAACCGTAACATTAACAGAAAGAGATTTAACAAGACTTATTAATCGTGTAATAAATGAAGACCTTTCAGTTAGAAAAGGTGAATTATATTCAAGTATTAATAAAATAATTAATAGAGAATTTGAAGATGTTGAAACATCTGATATTGTTGAGGTATTGAGTAGTATTTTGAGACATCATGAAGGTGAATCATATCGAAAAAAGAAAGGTATTGGGTACATTACAAAAGATGAGGTGATAAAAAACTTTAAAAAATAAAATATGAATAGAAGTTATAGTAAAATCAGACATATACAAGAATCTAATATAGTGTTAGAAAATAGATTATTATTTAAAAAAATATTAATAGAATCTGAGAATAAGTTGTTATATGACACAGAATTGTGTAGCTCAATAAATGATGGATTGGGATTTGCCAGTGAAAATAAAACAATCAAATGGTATGATAGTCATAAAGATAAAGATACTCTTGCATGGTTTTTTAAAAACCCTGACCCAAGAATAAAAAAACATTTAGATCATATTAATACTAAATGTGTTGGGAATGATGTAGAACTAAAATCTTCTATAGTGGGGTGGTGGTTTGATTTAGCCACTATGTATTGTAATGATATGGATGAGACTTATGGTAGGTATTTCAGGGAGTTAGACCGTGACCCAAATTTGTTCAGGGGTTGTCGGTCTTCTGAAATGATTCAAAACGATAACATTAAATTTCCAAGCAGACACGGGTATTAATAAAATTCTCACCTCATCAGTAAAGTTTTTTGTTTTATAAAGTATTTATTGTTATATGAAAATAATAATAACGGAATCACAGTATAAAAATATTGTTGACAACGATATTCCATTATCATTAAAACGAAGATTTGAGTCGATAAAATTAATGATTCCAAGTATTATAAAATATTATGATGTTGACGAATATAATAAGATAGATTTTATTGATGAGGTTCTTCATCAAATATACGATGAAATTGATTATAGAGATATAAATTCTTTTTTTGACCATATTAAACCATTATTAAATAATTATATTGGTAATATATACGATAAAAAAACTAACTTAAGATTAAAAAGAAAAAAATAACACATGAAAAAAATAATAAAACTAACGGAAGAAGGACTAACAAGATTAATAAGACGTGTTATTACCGAAAGTTCTGAAATGGAATCTCAAATAACAGATCTTAGATCAAATTTCCAAAAAACCAAAGATGGTCCATGTTGGAAACAGGGGATGTGCCCAAAAAGAGATGGTGCTAGTGTAAGTTACACCGAATGTCAACCTTGTCCTGGAGTTTTAGCCGGAATATTAATACCTTCAGTTGGTATAATTGCCGGATCCATTGCCATGATATCAAGTAATATAAAAGATAGAAAAAAAGAAAAACGAGAAGAAGAATGGGTAAAAAATAACCCAGAACTTGAGAATAGAGCATTTTTATATTTTAAGGATGGAAGTGTTCAAGCAATAAAAAATGATCCAAGAAGAATTAATGATGATATTATGATTTTAAGTGATATAAAAACTGGATCTTGGACTAAATTATCTAAATAATTTTAAAAAAATAATTGGATACCACCCCACCTCATCAGTGGGGTTTTTTGTTTTATGATATATTTATAACATATGAAAATAATAATAACCGAAGACCAAGATAAACAAATTCTTTCATTTATTCGAAGACTTAGTATTGCCGATAACATTATTTCTAGATTAAACCCTGAAGATGTTTGCAGAATATGGTCGAACACAGAAAAGGATGCATTATATTATGCTGATGAGGTTATTTTGGGAATTGTGTGGGATATTAATCAAACACTTGGGATTAAAAATTCATATCACAATAAAGATATGTATAAATTTTTTGAGGATTATGGTTATTACGATAAACTAAAAAAATTTTTTCACAAATCATTTGAATCATGCGAATAATCATAACGGAATCCCAAAGTAAAATTCTATGGTTACGTAGGAGATTGAATGACCGTGAATTAATGGATCACTTAAAGGATATTGTTATTGAAGGATTTGATTATACCGATCCTTGTAACTACGGAACTTATGATAGTTATAGAATTAATATCGTAAATGATTCCGCAATAACATTTATTAATTCATATACTGAACTTTCTGGTGAAGAACAATTATTTTCTGACGAACTTGTGGCTTTTGTTGTTAAGGTAATTGTTAGTAAATATTGGTCACGAATTGAACGAGAATATAGGGATCGTGATTGTGATGAAGAAGAAGAAGAGGATGATGATAAAACGGAGTGGTGGGTTGATAAATAAAAAATATTTATAATATAATCAAATATTATTATTTATTGTTGTATTTATAATAAAATATATATTATGAAAAAAACCATAAGATTAACTGAATCAGATTTATCAAAACTAATAAAACGAATTATACAAGAGAGTAACGTAAACGAGGAATTTAGAGGAGGTCTAGCAAGATCAAAAAAGACTGAATTGGTTGATGATGTAATAAATCGTTTGATTGAATTTGGTGAAGAATATGAAACTAAATTAAGAGAGTTTAATAGTGGTTTTGAAGTTACAAAAATAAAAAGATTAGAACCACCAAGATCAATGGATGATATTGAGATACCAAAAGGAGTTAAAATAAGGAGTACGTCGTTTGGATATTAATAAACCCTTAAATTTTTTATTGTATGTAAGACCACCTTTGGGTGGTCTTTTTGTTTTATAAAGTATTTATACAATATGAAAATCATTATAACAAAAAAACAACTAAATATATTAAAAGAATCAAGAATTCACGGTTTAGATCATTTATATGATTCTTTAATTTTAAAGTTAAAAGAAATAGAATATATTCCTGGTGAAAATCTTGGATATAATGTTATTAGACGGATAGGTAAGTACTTCCAAGATAAAGATCTTATACACGAAATACTAATTAAATCAATATATGACTATATTAATGACCCTGAGATTAAACGTTGGATTGACTGTAAGGAAATGAGTTTTGATGTTATTTTAGATATTAGTGACAAAATTCTTTACTATTATGAGGATGATTGGAACGCCGACAACGGTACAGAAGAATTGGCAGATATATTTGATCAAATACGTGATTTTTTATATGTAAAATATGGTGAAATAATTAATGATTTTTGTAAAAATATTTGAGTATGAAAATTATAATAACAGAAAATCAAAATTCATTAGCAAGACGGTACCTAAAAATAATAGATGAGGTATATAATCGTATGGATGAATCTAGTCCTTGTTATTATAGGGATTACCATGAGTTTGACAAATACAAAAGAGACTTAATAAGATCCGCAATTGATAATGTGGTAGAAGAAGATAGATTGGAAATTAATCCAAGATTGTGGACAAATTTAAGAAATGAACTTCTTTATATTTTAAATGATGAAATAAAAAAGTTTTATGATAAATATATTAAAGAAAATTGTCCAGAATATAATGATTCTGATTATCAATAATGAAAATAATAATAACTGAATCACAATATAATTACATAAAAAGGAGGTATTTGGACATACTTCCAATCTTTGAACGAGAACTTAAGGATCAAGTTCCAGCATGGTATAACAATAAATTTGGAAAAAACGAAGGGTTTGAACGTTATTACGTCACCGTAAAAGATTCGGTTGTAGAATTTATTATGTACGATATCCCAAATTTTTATGATCTTGATGAGGAAAATGAGATTGAAATTAGTAAAAAACTATCAAAAGAGTTTGATTTAATATTTTTTGATGAGACTAAAAGATATTATGAAGAAAACAGGTAATGGTTACCCTTGGTAAAAAGACGGGTTAATTTTTGATCTTGTGTTATATTTATCTAATATGAAAATTATCATAACTGAATCACAATTTGAGGATCTTTTTTTTAAACGTAGGTTTGGTCGTATTGATAAACTTGTTGATGAAAAAATGGAGTATTATCCCCCTTGTGATTATACGTATGATCCATTTTATGCGTGGTATGATTACTATGGTGATGTTCGTAACGCAGTCATATACGAGATGATTGAAAAAGATATAAATTTACCTTGGTCAGAAGAAAATATGGTTAATATTGATGAATTATCTGAAACTATGAATGAATGGATGTATGAACCATTCTATGATAAGGTTAGGGAATATTATGATAAGGTTTTAGAGGATGAAGATTGTATATGAAAATAATTATTACAGAGGATCAGTACGGACAATTAACAGAAATGATTAAACTTGACATCAAGGTTGGTGATACAATCATGGGAGGTAAGTTTAAAAATAAGAAGGTTGTTGTTAAAACTATTGGTAAAAATGATAAAGGAGATATTACAATTAATGGTAAACCATTATTACGATTTAGAATTATAAAAGAAAATAATGAATCTAATAAAGATAATAACATACCATCAGCTTTACGTAGAAGAATTAATTTATTTGACCATGAATTAAATACAACATTAAGAGAATCGGATCCTTGTGAGTACTCAAGATTCTCTCAATATAAAAGAGGAATTATGAATTACACCTTAACACCTTTTTTATCTGATGAAAATATAAGTTTGGATTCCGATGAAAATTTTTTTGAAATAAGAGATTATCTATTAAAAATTTTTGAAAATAAAATAAGGTTACATTACGATGCTTATAGTGAAATTCATTGTCCTGACGACCCTGAAATTGTAACTGAATCAAAACCATTAAAATTTATTAGAAGATACCAAGAACTTAAAGATTGGGTTAGTTCTGACTATGGTTATTTATTGGATCAGGGTAAATCACCATATGAGGCAAGAGAGATAACAATAGATCATTCCCCAATGACGTACTTGGATGACCCTGACACACAACTTGAGTGGACAGATAAAAATTTGGATATGTTAAGACGATTCATTGAAAATAATTTTGAAGATTTAATTAGTTAATATGAAAATAATAATAACAGAAACACAGAGTAAAACACTTCTTAAAAGATTAAGAAGGATACAGGAAGTTAGAGATACTATAGAATATCAAATGGAAGTTCAAGACCCTTGTAATTTTGAGGATGGTGATGAGTACGCCGAGTTTTGTATTGAAGAAGGACTTAGGTTCTTTTATGGTGATGAAGACTATGAGAGAGAGGATGATATCTTTGCTGATGAGGATGAGAATGAAGATAGTGGTAGAGAAGAGATTACACAATTAATGAACGGTGAGTACTACGATGAGTTAGTTTCATTGTGGGAAGAATGGAGTGACGATTGTGACGATGATGATGAAGATGATTTTTAATATTAAATAAGTTAAAATGAAAATAATATTAACTGAAAACCAAATTGAGTTTATACGTAGGTATAAAAAAATCAAAGAACTTATTGATGAGGGAATTGATGTGATAAGTAATGAAAAAAACTCTTGTCATTATATTTATGATGACTTTATTGAGGAGGTCTGTTGGCAAGTAAGTGATAAAATGGAAGATCTAAATATGGATACAGAAACCGTTAATGCCATAGATAAAGTACATGGATGGGTTAAGGATAATTTTAATACTTACATATTAGAAAAATTTGAGATAATGATAAACGATCTTAAATGTAGTGGAAGATTTTATGATGATGATGATGATGATGATGATGATGAGGACTATATTCCAGGTCTTATGTATGGGGTTGATAACATACAAGAAAACGATGATGACGATGATAAATATTATTCTACATTAAAGAGTTCACTTATTAGGAGACATAATGTTATTATGGAAGAGATGGATCATTATATAACAAATAATCTTTCTTGTGATGAATATCCAGAAGACGTGGACGGATTTAAAGATTATATACTTGAACAAGTTACAGATGCAATGATGTTTACCCATAATGTAAATAATTGGGAATGGCATGATGTTTATTTATTATTAGAGGATATAATTGGTAAACAGATAAAAAAGACTTTTAAATCTTGGATTAGAAAACATTGTTAAGATGAAAGTAATAATAACAGAAAATCAACATAAGTTTATTAGGCGATATCAAGAAATTGAGGATGGTATTCAGGATTTTATACTAACCCATAAATTAAATGTTATGGACACCTTTGATGGTTTTTTAACTGAAATTTGTTGGGATGTTGCTCAAGATGTTGTTAGTAAAATGAATATACCTGAAGAAGATTATGTTACGTATAGAAATCAATTAATACGTTTCATAAAAAATAATTTCTACGAGGAATTAAAAGAGTTTTGGGATAGAAATAATTATTGGGCTGACAGTAAAAACATTAATGAGTCTTACGATAAAATAATCATTCAAAGACGATATCAACAAATTAGTGAGTTTATTGATAGAGCTCTTTCACGTTATGATGTTTGTTTATATACTGATGTAATTGATTTTGTGGATCGTGTGATGGATTACACCGCTGATAATTTATATGAATCTTTATTTAATTACAATTGGGATGATGGAGATGAGTTTTATCAACCTATGTATGATTTTATTTCTGAACACTTTGTAGATAGAATCCATGAATTCTATGAGGATAGTAAACATTATTGTATAGATGAGGATGGTAATTGGATACATTAATATATTTATAATAAAAAACACATGAAAAAAACTACAATTATATCTGAAGAAGAAAAAAAACGCATAATTTCATTACATTCAAAATTATTAAATGAGGATATTGAATTTTTAACTAAAATGAAAACTCTTTTTTACGCTTTAATGCCAAAACGTAAAAAGACTGTGGACGATATGATAAAAAAATTGGAGGATATATTTAACAAGGGAGACAAATCTGTTGAGGATATAATTGATGATGTTCCAGAATTAAATGATCCAGAAGTAAAAGATAAAATATCAAATATTGATTTAAGTGGTATTAAAATAACAGAACCAAGTATTTCGGATAAAGAATTCTATGAAAAAGTATTAAAAGGGATTGGTGCTCCTGTTACACCTCAAAATATGTTATTTTTTTATTCTTGGAGACAAGCCGAGGGAGCCAAAGCAACCTTTAATCCATTTAATACTACAAAAAAAATGGAAAAACAATCTTATTGGAATTGTTTAAAAAAGAAAAATGGTAAATGTGTTGGTGGAGTAAAAAATTATAGTTCCAAAGAAGATGGTATTACAGCAACAATAGAAACATTAAATAATGGAAGATACGAATGTATTGTTGATGGATTAAAAAATAATATCGGAGCAAAAAAAATTGCTCAGTGTTCCAGTTTAAAAACTTGGGGAACAGGTGAATTAGTTAGTAAAGTTTTAAATGGTTCAAGTATAAAACCACCAGAAATATCAAGAACATTAGTAAAAAAAGTATAACCATATTTTAATGAGATTAACAACTAAAAATTTAAAAAAGATTATTAACAAAGTAGTTAATGAATCAATGTATGTTAAAAGAAGATCAGGTGAAATTGAGTTATGTTTTGAAGCTGCATTAGACTCAGTTGATCCAATGGGTTATGATGACGAATTTGAATATATAAGTGATGTGATAGAAGAAACGACAAAAGATTTTTTAGATCTTTCAGATGATATCCAACGATTTTCTGATGAATGGTACGAACTTTTTGACGAAGTATCTTATTTTATTAGAGGTCATTTATATTATAAAATTCAGGACCATTACGATACGGTAAGATCCGAAGAAAATTAATTTTATTATTGTTATACCAAAATCAAAAAAAAGTTTAAAAAAATAATGTTTTTTATTTGACTAATCAAATATAATTTTATATCTTTGTGTATAACTTTAAAAACAATTTATTTTATGAAAACTTTAACCAAAAAACAACAATTCAAAATCGAGGAGACTTTGAAAGATTTCAAATGTCTTGCACCAAGATTTAACCAAATTAAAGATAATCCACGATTAGTGAGATCTTTTTGTTCTCGTAACAGAAACCCATTATGGGACATTACAAACATTAAGTTTTTTTCAACCGGATTAAAATCTAAAGGTGTTCTTGAAAACACTACCGATGAAAAAGTAACCAAAGACCACTTTATTCAAAGATCGTTATCAATGAAATTAATTTTTTCTGAAATAACAAAAAACCCAAAGATGTCGACTAAGAAATTTATCAATTTGATAACCAAATACGGTTCAACTATTGAGGTATTAAAATCTGAACATAAAAAAATTGGGGTAACAACAAGAGGAACTCAATTATATAACTTTAGAGTTTATGATGAAGTTGGAATAGAAGTTGATGGATTAGATGAACACTTAAAATTGATTGGTTTAGTAAAATAGTCTTTATTTAAAAATATATTTTACGGGAATTATTTATTTTTTTTAATAAAGTATTTATTATTACTTATGGACGATAATCAAAAAGCAAAAGTGTACGATCAGTTGATGTACGAAAATGACAAAATTAGTAATCAAATTGCTTCTATTAGAGGGGAAAATTTAGAAATGAATGAAGACCAACAACAGAAAATAAATAAATTACAACAAAGACAACAACAGATAATGTTTGAAGCTTCAAAATTATATTGATAAAACCCCTCTTTAACGGAGGGGTTTTTTATTTACTGTATATTTATATTTATGAAGTTAAAATATCTTTGTGAAATAAAAACTAATTTTCCAGATGCGGATTTTTGGTTGATAAGAAAAGGAAGTGAAAAAGAAGTTGGAAAACCAACAAAAGAATATTCACCAGAAAACATCGGAATTAAAGTTATTGAAACAGAAATTCTTTTTCCTCAGTATTTATATTATGCATTGATGAACTTACACAACCAAGGTAGGTTTGAAGAAATGTCACACGGAACGTTACGACTTAAAAATATACGAGTTGAGGACATAAAAAATATTTCTTTTGGTTAATATGAAAACAATAGTAATAACAGAATCCCAACTTAAAGTAATTGTTGAGATGGAAAAAATGGTTGCAGATAAAGACATTACACAATTTAATTCTGATAATTTAAACGAGGAATATGAACCTGAAAAATTATATTCTTTAGAATATCTTGAATCCGCAATGAGGACAGCTCCTAAATATCTTAAAAAATATATAAACAAGACAAATGTTATTGAAAAAGACGGGAAAAAATTTGTGAGAATACCACAAGTAATTTATCAGTACTTAATTGGTAACTTTTAAAATAACATAATATTTATAATAAAAGAAATTATGAAAAATACACTATTTGAAATAACAAAACAAGAAAAAAATAGAATACTTGAAATGCACAAGAGTGCAACAATAAAACAATATTTAACGGAGGACAATTCGGAAAATGAATTGTTGGAAGTTTTACCTATTTTAGATAAAATAGATGAAATAACAAAAAGAATAGATCTTAATCTTTTAAAATTTACTGAGGAAGATAAAGAGATGTTTAAATTACTTGGAGATATACAATCTAAAGCGGGAAAACTTTCCATGGAAAAAGATATTCCAATATTTGATGATGTTATGGGACCAGGATCTAGATCTCGGGATATCTTGATACGGCATTTAAATGGAACACTACCAAATAAAAATGAATCGTTTAAAGAAAAAGTGGAAGAGTTTCTTAAAACGTTAATTGGTTATATTAAAGAAGATTTTCCAAACAATGAATTATCCGAGGTTATGGAGTTACTTGAAAACTTTAATACTCATTTAGACGAAAATTATAAATTATAAAAAAACCCCACCTTAAAAGATGAGGTTTTACTTTTGTTAAAAATTAATTACGATATTGAAATTAATTCAAGATCAAAGATTAATTTTTGTCCAGCCAATGGATGATTTGCATCTAAAATAACAACATCTTCTTTAACATCAAGAACTTTAACGTTAATAGGTCCAGAAGGACTCATCGCTTGTAGGGTATCACCAACACTAATTCCTTCCGGAACTTGAGTTTTTGAAACTTCATTTACCATTTGTGGATTAATTTGCCCGTAAGCGTTCTCAGGATTAATTTCAATTGTTTTTTTCTCCCCAATAACCATATCTACCAATCCGTTTTCAAAACCAGATATTAGACTACCTTGACCTAAGGTTGTGGTTAAAGGATCTCTTCCCTCAACTAATGAAGAATCGAATACTGTTCCGTCTTCTAATCTTCCTGTGTAATGTACTGTAACAGTACTTTCATTTGTAACTTTTTCCATAAAATATATTTTTTTTATTAAATTTAGTTTTTTAATTTTTAATTGTCAATGATTAATTGTTTTTTTTTCAATAGTTGTATATTTATTATAAAATACATGAATTATGAATTTAAATAGAATTTTAATTAACGAATCTGAGAAACAAAGAATTCTTGGATTACATACAAGTAAAAAACAATTAATAAGTGAGCAATCAAAGAATGAAATGCCCATTTGTGTTAGAAATGCTGGGGAATTTATATATGATGGGGAATATAAGTATATCAGGGTAAAAAATGCTGGCGGAAAAGGTAAGGACTATTTGTGGTTTTCTGATCACCATATGGGTGTTGATGGAGGATATGAACAAGATAGATTCGAAGCCTATTACAAATACTATTGTAAATGTGTTGAGGGAAAATGTAAAGCAAAAACTTACCCAAGAGACGCAAAAGATATACCGGATGAATGTGATGACAAAAGAAAATGTTCTTTACAAACACCAGGAGGTCAAGTTGAAACACCAGGAGGTCAAGTTGACGTAAATTGTAAAAGTAAAAGTCCATATAATGCATTTACAGACGCTGGACTTAATTGGAAAGAAGAGAGTAGAAAATGGATTGAAGCTAAATGTAATGGTACAACCCCTTGTATACTTGGTAATGCCCAAACTAATATTAATTTAAGAAACGCATTTTGTGACGGAACTTGGGGTTCTAAAAAAGAAAATCCTTCATTAAATCCGGCTTGTAAGACAAAATGTGCCGCAGTACCTTTACAAGCAGGTCAAGTTGGTCCACAAGTACAAGGATGGTTCTATGGAACAGCTGGATGTTATGAGGCAACAGGTACAGGAGGATTTGGGTCAAAATCCGAATGTGAGGCTTGTAAATGCGGATCTCAAGGTACAATTGGTGATGGAGATCAAAAACCAGGTAATGAAGGTCAAAAACCGGGTGACGTAGGTAACAAATTACCTGATTTTATTCCACCAACAATTATTCAACCAAAATCAAAAGATTAAAATAAAAAAAATATACATTATGAAACACATATTAAGAGAAAGAATGATTATTAATGAATCTGAAAGATCAAGAATACTAGGTCTTCACGATAATTTCCGTAAAACTATGGGAGGGTTTTTACATGAACAAAATATGGATGAAGCAACCAAATTTTTTGCGGATCAACAAACAAAGTTTAATAAATTCCCAATTAACGGAAAAGTTGTTCCGTATGATAAAACTTTTGGTTATGAGGTGGTTAATGCAGACAAAACTAAATATATTTTATTACCAAATGGAACGGCTGTGGTAGATGGTGATGGAACGGGATATAAACCATTGGCAGGATATACATGGACTAAATCCCCTTATGTTGCGGGATCAACACCAGGATCAACACCAGGATCAACACCAGGATCAACACCTGCAGGTCCAGGTTTGTCTGGATTTAATGCTGATTCAGATGGTAATGGTATCCCTGATTATTTACAAACACAAAACCCACAAGATAAATCTGCACTACCAACTCCAGGAACTGAACCAATTCTTCCACCATCAAAAAAAGATATCAGAGCAGGATATAGACAAAGAAATCAAGATGCTGCAACATTAAAAAAAGAGAGAGATAATCAACTTACTTTGATAGACAATGAGATAAAAACATTAGAAGCTCAAAACAAACAATATAACAATGCATTAGCAAACACAAGATTATCAGCTAAAATGACTCCAGAACAAAAAACAAGTTACAGTACCGCAATACAAAACAACAATCTTAAAATTAAAAATAAACAAGCAGAGAAAACTAAATTAACGGCAACTCCTTTAGGTGGAGAAACTGTAACAACTCCTACTGCCACAATTAATCCCCAAACCCCAAAATCCCAGCAAGATCAAGCTGCAATTGATGCAGGTAGAGGACTATAATATTATGAAAATAATAATAACAGAATCACAATATAAGTTTTTAATTGAAAATCAGGAGGTAGTTGATCGTATTTTGGATAAAATAAGTGAGAAAGGGATTAAATCATTAAGTATTGATGAAAAAAGATATTTAGATGAGTTTTCAAAACATAAAGGACATCCTGATGAATTTATTGATCCCGCAGAAAGATATGATGAAAGACGAGGAGAAAAATTCACATCCAATTTTAGAAATATACCTAATATAACGTTTACATTTGATGATGAAGAAATTGAAGATAACCAATCTATTTTACACGGAACGATTGATTATGGTGACAAATCCTATTGGGGTGTTTTAATAGTTAATAAATTAGGACATTTAATTGATTTAGATTTTGTTGATTCCGATTATGATATGTTACCATCAGATGATGGGGTAGATAGGTTTCAAGATCATATTGAAGGTATGGAACATGAAGTAAAAATGTTTTTTGAGGACGATGTTATTCCAAATTTAATTGGATAATTTGTTTTTTATATTTTTTTTATTATATTTCTAATATGAAAACATATAAACCTTTAATAATCCCTGAAGATTCTGTTTGGAACAGAAAAACATTATCATCAAGAATATGGAGATTCTTACACTGGAGAATCAGGTCATTCTTTATTGGTTGTCATAATATAATAAAATGGTCTCCAACAATATTTAAAGACAGAGATTGGGATCAATGGCATATTTATAATATCTTACAAAAAAAAATAGAATTCCAAAGAAATGAGATAATTAATGCAAATAGACATACTCAAGTTGATCGGGATAATCGTGATATGACAATAGTACTTAATTTAATTGAAAGATTTAATGAGGATTTTTATGGTACGGAATATTTTGATTATGAAGAAACAAAATTTAGATTTGAACCAATTGAAGGGGACAATGAACACTATACAATGGAAAAAGATGTTATTAGTGAAAGATACGATGACTTTTTAAAAAAATACCCATCCACTATTCGTAAAATATTAAGAGAAAAACCAAATATTGACTTAAATGAAAAAGACATGTTATGTTTGTATGTATCAAATTATAATCAGGAAAAGGCACACAATCTTTTACATAGAATTTTAAAAGAAAGAATGGGAAATTGGTGGGATTAGTCTCACCATTTTTTATTTTACGTCAACTGAAGATGATATTATTAATGGTTTTTTATTACCAACAACTTTCCATCCTAAATTAATTAACATATTAACACCATCAGGAAATAAAAACATTCCATCTTCAATATTAGTTAAATATAATTTTGCGTGAACTAAATAATTTTTTTTATTTCCAACATATTTTAAAACATCAATAGAAATATAACTTCCCTCACCAAACATAAGATTAATATCTTTTTTTAATGATTGATTTATTACTTTTTCTAATAAATTTTTTCTTTTCATATTAAATAAAGATAGTACATATAATATTTATTGTATATAGGTGATATTACCATAAACTACATAATAAAAAAATATGTTATTAAAAAATGGATCCAAAGGAGAGGATGTAAAAACACTCCAAACAAAATTAGGACTTACCGCTGACGGTGCATTTGGATCTGGAACAGAAAAGAAAGTAAAAGAATGGCAATCCGCGAATGGATTAACCGCAGATGGTATTGTTGGTGACGGAACATGGTCAAAAATGTTTGGATCTGCTCAAGTTATCAAAGAAGATGTGGTAATTCCTTCAGGTGGATCATTAAATATTGAAAAATTAAAGGGTCATATACCTGATTCGGTAATTTCACAGATCCCTGAGACCGCAAAAAAGTTTAATATTACAAATAATCTACGTTTGGCTCACTTTTTGGCTCAATGTGGTCACGAATCAGGAGGTTTTAAGGCGGTTTCTGAGAATTTAAACTATTCTGCGGATGGTTTGAAGAAAATATTCGGAAAATACTTCCCTGGTAACCTAAATGAGTCGTATGCTCGTCAACCTGAGAAGATTGCAGCTCGTGTTTACGCTAGTAGAATGGGAAATGGTGATGAAACCACCAAAGAAGGGTTCAAATTCAGAGGTAGAGGGTATATTCAGTTGACAGGTAAGTCAAATTACACCAATTTTACCAAATTTATTGGTGAAGATTGTATTTCTAACCCTGATTTGGTGGCAACTAAGTATCCATTAGCTTCTGCAGCGTTCTTTTTTGATTCAAACAAGTTATGGGCTATCTGTGACAAGGGATTTGACGATGCAACGGTAACTTCAGTAACAAAAAGAGTGAATGGAGGTACAATTGGACTACCTGATCGTATTAAACACTTCAAAGAGTACTATAATTTACTTAAATAATTGATTTTTTACAATAAAACACTTATTTTTACTATAAAACACATTTATTATGATAACAATCCTATATATTACATTAATAACAATAAGTTTAATCTTTTTTGTTGGAATTTTCTTAATTTGGAGGAAATTTTTACCAATTATAAAAATAATGATGGAAAATTTAAAAAAAATGAATAATATTACCCCAAATATTAAAAATGAAGGTTATACTAATGTAATGAAACAACAAATTAAGGAAATTCAAGATTATATTAACATAAAAATCAAAAAATGACTAAAATTAGGTGTTTTATAGTAAAAAATGACTAAAATTAGGTGTTTTATAGTAAAAAATGAGTAAAATTAAGTGTTTTACATCAAAAAATGGGTAAAATTAGGTGTTTTACATCAAAAAATGGGTAAAATTAGGTAAAAAATAAGTTAAAATACCCTTAAAATAAGGGTTATTTTTTCTTTTTATACTTAACTTCTACCTCATATGGACCTGTAATTGACTTAGAATTGTCGTATTTCCATACAACAATACAATCCTCAAACTCATAAGATCTCTCAAATTTCTTTACTTCTATTGGTTTTTTCTTATCTATCATACACAAATATACAAATAAAAATTAAACTGACCAAATTATTGGTTATTTTCTTCAGAATTATCGTTAGTTTTTTTTTCTTTTTGTATTTGATGAATAATATAACCAGATATACCGAATTCAATTGCCGCCCACATAGAGATATCCATCATAGTTAGATCGGGATACTTCTTTAGAAGATAAAATACCATACCCCATTGGGCTATTATGAACGCAATACCGGACTCAATCCTTTTTTTAGAAAAGAGTGACTTTTTGTTGGAGTAAATTTTTATAATTTCGGTTATTCCTTTTTTAATATTACCCCACCCGAAAAAGTATTTTTTATTGTTCATAACTATAAATATTTACTTTTTTGATTAAATTATTACGTTATCTACCTTGACCTCTATACGATTTTGGTTTTTGACTTTTTGGACCATACTTTCTTTTAAGTTTACCAATTCGTTTCTTACCAAAATTTTGTTTGATTGATGTACTAGACGAAATTTTTGTTTTTGCCATTTTGATTAAGTTTTATTTGTTTATTTTGATCAATAATAAATATCACTTAATGAAATAAAAAAAGGGACAGTAGCGAATTGTCCCTTTTACACATTACCGAAACCAGTAACGGTCCTAATTAAAACTCTTATTGTCCTTTAACAAGGTTTATACACTGTTTAAGGTATTCTTTTGCTCTTGGTGATGGAGTATACTCATCATCTTTAGTTTGTAGGTTTAAAATCTTCTCAATATCTTTAACTAATTCTGTACCGTGTTCACTTTCTTTATATAGTTCGGCAATTTTGTCCATGGATTTATGACATTCACCGGTAGTTTCATCATAATAGTTTTTATTTCTGAATTTGTTCAAATGATTCATCATATCATAAGCCAAATGAGAACCCCCATCTTTTATATCTTTAAATAATCTAATATTATTTAATATACCCAAACTATCAACTAAAGAGTTGACCCCCGTTAATCTTTTAACGACACCTGGTGAATACTTACCAAATTCTTCGGCTTGACCAACTATTTCATCTAACTGAATAATGTTTTCAGGAATACATCTTGGTTTAACTGCATCTTTTTTACCGGATCCTAAATTTTTGTTTGACGATTCTTCTTCCATAAGAACACTACGAATTATTAATTTAAGGTCACTTTCTGTTAATCTAATTTTTTTCATATTGCGAAACATTTTTTAATAAATATATTTTTATTTAAATAAGTATCAAAGTATTTATATTAATAAATATCTAAATAGTTAATTATGTTAAAAAATATTATAACTTTATCAGAATTAGACATACAAAGAATTGTTTTACGTGTGTTGAATGAAAATAATGTATCTAATTTTATATACGAAGATTTATATGGTTCTGTTGAACTTAGTGACTTTAATATTAATAATTTTTTAAATGAGGGTGAATATCAAGGAAGAAAAGTACAACTTGGTAAAATAATGCAGGGAGATATTAAAAAATTTAAAGTTTATGTTAAAAACGACAAAGGAAAAGTTGTTAAAGTAAACTTTGGGTTTGGGGGGAAGTCAGCAAAGGGTAAAAGAATGGTAATTAAAAAAAATAACCCAGAACGTAGACGATCTTTTAGAGCAAGACACAATTGTGATAATCCAGGCCCAAGATGGAAACCAAGATATTGGGCTTGTAGAACTTGGTAATATATAATTAAAAATTTATTTTATGTCTAAACTGTTTATTATAACGGAATCAGAAAGAAACGATATTAGAAAAATGTATGGTTTACTAAATGAACAATCAACAACTGTGTGTACACCATTTAATGCAGATTCAAAAACTTTAGTTTACGATTATGACCAAATAATTAATTCATATTCTGCACTAACTAACTCATCCGATATAAATGTTATTTTTAAAAAAATAAATGAGGATATCAATACAAACTCCGCTAAGTATAAACTTGAAAAGATACCTGATAGAACCGCTTGTCAAATTGCCTTTATAAAAATAAGACCTCAATTTACAAATAAAAAAATTATTATAACAGATTCAAAAAATAATTTAATTTATTTATTTGATGAAAATTCTAATTTTGTTGCAAAAGATCCACTATTAAGTGGTAGATCAAGACAAAAGAAAGACCTAAAAGATATTGCTGATATGACATTTGATGAACAAAAGGAATATCTTAAAAAAACTCTAAAAAGAGAACCAACAGATCAAGAAGTAATGAATTTGGCGTCATTTTTAAATCCTGCAGTTTATAAGACAGGAAATTCTTTGACCGACACAAACTATGCTGGAAGTGGGACAAATATAAATTATTTAACAAAATTTTCGGACGGTAAATTGGTTGGACCAGCAATACATGGAGTTAAACGTACACCCGAAAGAATAAATGCGTTAAAAAATGCATCATCACAAATAGGGTCAAACTCAGAAACACCAAGTGTTAGTAGTAAATATTTACAAAATGTTGATTCAAACGGATTAGAGTTATCGTCTGGTTGTTTAAATGTTAACGAATCATTTATAAACAAATATTCTTTAACAATTGGAAATTCGTTTTTATTTAATATTTCTGAAGATAAAGAAAATTATTATGTAAATAATTTTAACCCATTAATAACAGATCCAACAAAATGTTATTCACCACAAAGTTTGGGTGGCGTTAATGCTGATAATGTTGCGTAGTATGGTTAGTTTCTAACTCAGATTTTTTAATAGAATAAGTTGTAATTAATTTCATATACTTTTTGTAAAAAAATGATTATATTTATATAATATAAACAACTATTTATTATTATGAATTTAAAAGAAATTGTTAGAAAAGAACTTTTATCTGAACAGGGTAAAAAATCAGATGTAATTAGAAAACTTATTAGAGATATTATAATTGTTTTTAAAAATGAAGAAGAGGGTGAATTTTTCTTACCTGAATATTTTAAGGAAAGACAAGAAATGTTATATGACTTTATGACCATGGGTGAAACATTTACACTTGAGTTAACCATTGAAATAAATGATGAAATTGACACATTTAAAGTAAATGGTGAATCATATTACACTGAGGGAACAATAGTGGTTAAGATAGAATATAATCAAAAAAATAAAACCAAAATAATATACGATTTAATTGGTGAATTAAACGAGTTAGTTGCTCACGAATTGAGGCATATAGATCAAAATATTGCAGGGACATTTGTCTCAAAATCATATAGGGGTAAAGACAATGTAAAATATTATACTCAACCAAAAGAATTAGATGCTCAGGTATTTGGATTTAAAAGATTATCAGGATTAACAAGACGACCATTTGAAGAGGTTGCAATAAATTGGTTTGAAACTCACCGTGATATACATCAATTAGATGATAAGGGAATAAAAAAAGTTTTGAATAAATTATTTGAATTTGAAAAGTATGGCAAAATTACCAATTGAAAAAAAGAAATTATTTGAAAGTAGAGTTAATCTAATAAAACAAATAGTAATGGAAAGATCAATATTTAAGAATGATAGATCTAACGTTATATGGAGTGAAATTGACGCAGATTTTACTATGAATGGCGCTCTATTAGAATTAATTTTATATGTTAAATTTAACAATCAAGATTGTGGTGATTGTTCTTTTGAACCAGAAGAACTATTTAGGACAATAACAATACATTTGGATAGTATTTATAAATCTTTGAAGGGTATTGGATTTGATTCAGACTTAAAAATAATTAAAGGAGATTCTATTCGTGGTGTAAATATTGAACATTTAAAATATGGTTTTGGTGAAATCTCATTTGAGTTTGGTATTTATATTGATACGGTTTAAATTAAGATCTAAATCTCTCAACTATTTTAATAATCAATTCTTTTACAAAAATGGCTGATGCGGTAACGATACCGTAATTCATTATTCTTTCAACCATCATATTTACATCAACATTTTTTCCAGTATCCTGAACTAATGAATATATTTCGGGTAATAAAGGAATTAAGAAGGTATATGCCATCATATTACCAATTGATGAGATTGTTACCCCCAAGCTTTCAATAAAATTTAAAAATTTATTTTTTAATACATCAGCAATAGATAACGCATCATCAAACTCACTAATCAATTTTCTTTCTTCTATTTTATCTAAAACTTTTATTAATTTTTCTTTATTTTCATTGTAGTAAGTTAAAATAATTCCTGTACTTATTAGAGCGATATCCGCATCTGTTAATGATGGAGACTTATCTTCCATATATCTCGCTATTGGACCCATAAAACCTCCAATTGTAGATCCCCAAGTTAAAAGAAATTTTAGATCTAGACCGGTTTGATTTTTTGTTGAATTTAAGACATTTTTGGTAAAGATTTTCATGTCTTTTAATTTAGTATTAATACCTAATCCAATATTTTCTGATAATATAATACTTTTTTGTGATTCTGTAATAACAATCTTCATAACAAATAAATATATCGTTATATTTATTTATATAATAAAATAATATGGAAAGACAAAAGTTAATAAAAAATGCTCCCCTTGAGGTTGGTGATACTGTTATATGCGTTAAAATGAAAGACGATTATGGTGTTCCTGGTGGAATAAAAGGATTAGTAAAAAGTGTTACAAATGTTTTTGGTGACAATCAATATAACGTAAATTGGCAAAATGGGTCATCTTTATCTTTAATTGATGGGGTTGATACTTGGATGAAAGTTAATAATAAACCAATTGAAGAAGGGGTATCAATATCAAAAAAAAAGTTTTTAGAGGAATCTACAAGATCTGTTCCCCAAGAATTTGTTAAGTATTCAAGGTTATATAAAATAAGAATTATTAAAAAGTTTTTAGATTTATTAAGAGAATCCAGTGTGGTAAATATGTTAAGTGCTGCACAATACTTATATATGGGAAAAAAAAGAATAGAACATGAACACCATTATGATGAAATGGATGACGATAAAAATGATGCATTTCAGGATCTTTTAGAAATTGCGGATGATGTAAGACAAGAAATAATTAATGGGGCAATGAAACATTATTTACAAAAGAAAGATAATACCAAAAATGGGGATAATTATGAAGAAGATAATGATGACGCATATTTTAAAGGCATTGAAAGATACATTCGTCAAGACTCATCAAATCTTTTAAGACTTTGGATGGACATGAAGGGTGGAAGTAAAATGATGAGATAAACAAACTATTTATAATAAAACAAAACTATGGCACAATATTTTTTTAAGATGACAAATGAGGAGAAAAACAATATCCTTAACCAACATAAAACAATTTATGATGGATATGTCACAGAATATGGACAACAAACTAATAAACAACCCTTATATGTTCAGGACTATGCAAACGATAAAGTTGGTTTGGTGGTTTCTAATAAAGGAGTTGTAAAACCATATACCAATATGGGAATTAATGAATCTCACACAGGTTTAGATATGATTGGTGGTGATCAACACGACCAAAGTGAATATAAATATAGACATTTAAAAAATGGAACTGTTGATTTAGACGATTATGGGTTCAATTCTGATAATAAAGAATATCCATCACCAAATGAAGAAGAATTTGATTATATCTCATTAGGTAATACTAACGATGATGATGATGATTATGATGATTATGCTGATGAAGATTATGACGATAAGTTTGATAAAGAATCTCAAGAAATTAAAAGAATAGAAAGAGAATTAGGTAATATTAACGATGATGATGATGATAGTGTAGATGATTTTAAAAACCGAAGTATGTATAATCCATACTATGGTGATGAAGAAGAAGACGAATTGGAAGAAGGTTTTGATGATTTCAAAATTATGGATTTAAGGGGTGGTGTAGATTATAGTAAAAAAGAATTCCCTAAATCAAACAAATATAAGGTCAATATGTCTGACATTAATCGTGGGGATACTATTGACACTTTTGATGATGGTAATTTTAATAATCTTGATTTTGATTTTGAAGAGGTTGATGAGGATGTACTTCCAGAATTTATGGAAAAATTACACGAATCAATAGATATGTTTCGAAGATTTAAAAAATATAATTAAAATATTCATTTATTATCATATTTACTTAAAATTAGTGAACTATGGAAATAAAAGAAATTATCTCGTATTACATTCATGAAAAGGCGAGAACACTTGAGGTATCATTTACCTTGATATCAGACAGTGAGGATGAGGTTAGAAATGACATCATTAGTATATCAGAAGCCGAAGATTTCGGTTATAAATTAATACAAGACGATTTTGATATATTTGAGGAAGAGGATTTTGAGTTTGAAGATGATGAATTTGAATCTATTGACGAAGAAACCTTAATATCATATTTAAATGAATATTACATTGTTAACTCCAATAAATTACCAAAACCAGAATTATTTTAAGTTGATCCATTATGGACCAACTCTTGTCATATAGTATGTTAATGAAACATGGGGTCCAGCATTTCCAAATGTCCATTGACCCGTGGTTCTTACAACTAAACTTTCTAACCCATCATCAATTATTTTCCATCTCCTGTTGGTTCCGTCACAATCAAAATCTAAATAACCAAGATCATATACACTATATGGTCCATAAACATAATAGAAATATTCTTTTGTCCAAGTTTTAGATCCATCTTGATTTGGGATTGGTTTAAATCTAATCGTACTATAATCCATATGTAATGATGTAAACCCTATTATTATTGTATCTAACACATCAATTTCAGATGGATTAACATACATTCCGTCTAAGATTACATCAAATTGTAATGTATCAGTATTATCGGTTTTTTCATATGTTATTTTATCTATGCGATATTCACCACTTAGACTTAATAATTTTGGTTGGGAGTACTTAAAACAAGAACTCAGAATAAAAATAATGGAAAATAGACAAAAAACAGTTTTCATAATAGATTTTTTAGTTAATATATATCTACAAAGATAATTCTTTTTTTTTAATATACAACTATTTATATAAAAATATGAAAAATAATTTAAATGATATATTATTTTTAATGGATGAGTTTACTTTTTCACATAATAGTGAATTGGGTGAACAGGATTCTGAACCGGCACCTTCTAGCGGTGGTGGCGGTGGAGAAGGAGGATACCCAACAGTAACAAAATGGGAAACAGGACTCACCAGAAGTGTTGCAAATACAATTGATTCTAAAGTTACTTGGAAGTCATTAAATAAACTTGCTAGAGGAAAGGCAAACACGTTACTATGAATAATACCGACGATATATTAAAAAAAATACTTCTTAATATGAGGTATGATTATAGTAAAACTTTAAAAGAAAATAAATTACTTTTAGAAGAAGATAAAAAATACGCAATAGCCCATGATGGTAGAACCCTTGAATTACCTTTAAATGCCGTCATTAACAGTTATCACGACATGTCTGACTTTAATTCACAATCCATAAGTGATTTAGAAATTCGATTTCCTTTATGGTCAGAATCTTGTAAGATATATAGAATTAAAGATGATGCTACAGAGGACGTAGTTAAAATTCGGTATGATAAATGCATGAATGACTATAAAACAAAATATACTAGTAATATAAAAGATGGTTCGGTTAAAACTTTTTCCATTGACACTAAAAAATATTTTACTTGTTATGGTGTACATGTTAAAAAAAATGGTTCTAATGTTCTTGGAACTGCTGAAGATATGAAATTTCCTGGATACGGTTCTCCTTGTCAAGATAGGCAGTTTTGGACTGCATATTCAAAGGAAGTCCCTAAAAAAACTACTGAATCACCCAAAACTGATAGTAATCTTAATAAAGAGTTAATAAATAAAGCAGGTACAGAAAATAGTTATGATGGTAAAGAACTAATCACATTTGATTTAGATTTATAATATAAATAAAAAAAATGGAAAAATTATTATTAGAGATAAATAGGTACAAACAACTAATGAATATTGTTTTGTTGACAGAAGGAGGTAAAGTTGTTGACGCATTTTTACCAATAGGGGCTAAGTCTGTTGATAATTTAACAAAACAAGGTGTTGATTTTGCAAACGACCTATCTAAATTATCCGATGAATTTACTAATCAAGGAATTAAAACTTTTGATGATTTACTTTCAGTTGTTGCAACAAAAAATCCCACTATACCTAATATAACTGACGATATGATTAAATCTTATATTAAAAATAATGAGAAATTATATAATTCTATTTTAGCTAAAGCGGCGGCAGCAGCGACGGTAGAAGCCGATATATTAGTAAAAAGTGTTGACTTAAAAAAAATATTCTCAAACAATATAGAACAGCTTAATGCTTATAACACATATTTAAGTTATGCCCCTAGCATAAGAAATATTGATACATTAATAAAAGGTGTTGATGATAGTATTACAGAACTTAATAAAACAATTGATGAGATACAAACTGGTAAGGTACCTGGAGTAACTACCGTTCCAAAGGATTTGGAGGAGTTATATGAACAATTATTAGGAAAAAAAGTAGAATTAACTGAATATAAAAATAAAGATGTATCCCCAGCCAAAGTTGTGGGCAATTTAAGTCCAGTTAAATGGGGTAATTTGGGTAATGGATTTATCATCTCAAATAAAATAACAAACTATGGGGGTAGATATACTGTTATGGTAAAAGATCCTAATGGAAGATTACGACCATTTTACCAAAGAACCGGAGGTGGAACAAGAGTTGGAGATGCCCCTGAAGGTTGGGCAGCAGCAGGTAATTGGGTTCCTTTTTATGGTATGGCAGATGTAAGTATGTGGAGATTGAACAAAGAAACACAAAAATGGGGGTGGCAGAGAACTGATGGTTGGTTTATTAAACCTAAAGGTGGTAGACAGGGAGAAGAAGGTGATGAGGCAATTTCTAAGTTACTTGCCGATGTTGCAGGAACAAATGGGATTAAAGATGTTGATTACGGTTTTGGGAATTTATACAAGTCTATAACTAATACTGAAAGCGCTTCTGGTTTAAATACTTGGTTAAGAAATTTTGGGTACGAAATAACCCCAGAAAACGGATATTTAAATGGTGCCGATCCTAATCGGATAATAGTACATGGAATACCATAAATAAAAAAATATGAATAATACCGACGATATATTAAAAAAAATACTCCTTAATATGAGGTATGATGCAAGTAAAACTTTAAAAGAAAATAAAGAAATTATATTTGAGAACCCAAACACAAAAGAATCGATTAGTAATAATGTAAAAAATGAGGGGGGAATTAAATGTAATTCTTTAGATGATTATTTAAAGAAAAAAAATGGATGCAATTTTATTTCTTATTATGGGAAAAATTATTACAATACGTATATTCCCGACCAATTTTATAGAGATACTCGTAAAATTGAAGGTAGAGGTCCTAATTTTGAGGGTTACGAGAGTGAGGAGTTTCTTAGAAGGGAGGAACTTTTAATAAAAAGAAATAATAATTCATCATTAATAGATGTTTCAATTCTTATTGAAAATTCGTCATTAATTAGTAATTTAGAGAGGTTATATGGTAAAAAGGGAACCATTATTCCATATGTTGATCTTCCGTCGATTAATAATAATAAAGATTTTGAACGCATAGATTTTTCTAAACTACCCAAAACCAATCTGACATATGGTACATTTCACACTCTAAATAATGGTAATGGTGTTATCTCTTGGAGAATTGAAAATGCTTCAGATGAGGTTGTAAAGTCAACATTGTCGTTACTTGGAAAAACACCAACTAAAATAGAGACCGACAGTGAAAAAACTAAAGTAACCCCCAATGTTATAAATAACACTAATAAAGGGGTTGAAAATCCAGTCACAATAAAAAATGGTGAAGATTTTGGAGAGATTATGATTGATTTAGATTTATAATATAAATAAAAAAATATGAATAATACCGACGATATATTAAAAAAAATACTTCTTAATATGAGGTATGATGCTAGTAAAACTTTAAAAGAAAATAAAGAAATTATATTTGAAGATTTAAACAAATTGAATCAAAATAGTAAAACAAAATCGGTTGATGTTTTTAGTAGGCCAATATCTTTTAATGGAAAAGTAATAAAAACTGTTAAATCTCAAATATCTGAACTCGAAAAAAATATAAAATTACCGACAAAACTTTCAGAACCAATTAGACAAAATTGTTGGTATTCGTTTGATCAAAGTCAATATTTTAAAAATAAAGGTACACAAGGCAATGGTTATGATCTTGTAAATTATAAAGATAATTTGGGAGTTAAGCGTACAAAACGAAGCCCAACAGATGAACTACATTATTATTTCAAAATGAAAGATCAAGTTAATCTATCCGGTGTTTTAGGAATTACTTGGGATTTTTCAGGTCCAACACCTTTGTTTGTAGACAAAATTACGGGGTGTATGACAAAAACTTTAACTTACATTAAAAAAACATTTAATAGTAATGCTCCAGGAATAATCAATAGTGATGGTAAAGATTATTCTCTTATGTTTAGTTGTTATGGTGTAACTCCCAATGGAGCACGTTCGTTTCTTCCGTGTGATGAAAATTTTCTTAAAAAAGATAGTGTTAATTATTATCATCAAAAAGAAAAATTAGATATAGAAGGTTACGTCGAATTACCAGCAATTAATGTTTTTGCAAATAAAACTCCAAACATATCTACTAAAACACCGGGGAGTAAAAAAAACGATGTTTCCACATCTATAATGGTTGCTTCTGACAATAAATATGAATATAAAAAAGAAGGGGGTAAATATTATTTTAAAGGAAAAGACGGTACTGACGAGTCCATAAAACACCCCGATTGGGTGGAAGCCAAAGGTAAGGGATTGGAATCCATAATAAAAAACGTTGATTTTACATCCGAAAACAATACAAACCCTTTTGGAAAATCTGGATCTGATGGAGTAGGGGATTATTCTTTTGATTTAGACTTATAAAAAAAATTAAAGTATTTATAAATATGGAAAAAAATATATTAATGGAATTAAGTAGAATAAAAGGTCTAATTAATTACAATTTATCAAATGGGTTTTTAATTAAAGAGGATGCTCAAGGTGCGGAAATAAGACAGAGACAAATAGATAATGAAATACTTGGAACTAATAATATAAAAGGTGGGGGCGATACTGATTCAGAAAGATGGCCAACTATAACACTAAGTTCAACAAGTACGGAGTATCCAATAATTTTTGATTATCCAAATGGTCTACCAATTTTAGGTGATAAAGAAACTGGAAAACCAATAGTATGGCAATTTAAACCGGGAGATTCTTCAAAAACTTTTATATCAGAAAAACAATTTAAAGTATTAGTTGGTTCAGTTGAGGCTGCGGATAAAACAATTAAGGAAAATCAAGAGTATTTTGAAAAAAATGGAATAAAATATTGTTTACCCCAAAAATCATTTTGGGATTTACACACCAATAAAAACTACATTTATAAATTTCAAAACCCAAGAAATAATAAAATATTTAACATGAAACTAACTATGTTGGGTGAAGACCAATGTACTAATTCTGGTGACGAGATTCCTCGTAGTGGTCTTGAATGTTCTACAAGATGTATGGGGGCAAACAATGGATGGGCGTTTAGTATGGATGGTTTTTTTGAAACGGGAACAGGAAAAGGATATGACCCACAAAATCCAGATCATTTTGATCTTAGATCTATAGATGATATATTTTGGGATAAATATAGTATTTGGATTGAAATTGCGGTTGGAGTTGCGGTTGCATTTGTGGCACCTTATTTGGCTGCGGGAATTTTAGGGGCTATGGCTACGCCAATTTTAGCAGCAACAAGAATTGCCAGACTCATAACTTTTTTAGGGGAAGCATCAGTATATGGAGGAGAAACTACTTGGTTAATAATTTCTTGTGAAATTTTAGCGGAAGGAGGTCTATTGTCTCCTTTAATCTCTAATTATTTATCTAGAGGGGATAGTGGAAATGCAGCTTTAACAATTGCCATGTGTTTAATACCGTTTGTAACTGAACTACCTTCGGTCAAATTATTTATTGGTAAAGGTTTTGGAACTCCAAAAATGGGAGAAAGTGTGGTATCTAAAATAAATACTTGGGGCGGTTTTACTGCTTTAACCAAACTACCAAAAGAAGAAATGCGATCAGTGATCAAAGCAATTCTTACTACAGATGAACAAACAATGTTTTATCTTGGAATGGATGTTATTGGTGCAGGAGATAAAGTGTTAGCTTCAGCCTTTGCGGAATTTATTGCAAAAAATGGAGATACAATAGAGGCGGGTATAGCCAGAGGAACTGGTAATGCTCCGATTGACACTGGATATAAAAAGTTTGTGGAAAAAATGGGTAGTACCAGTACTAAGGCATTAGAAATACTTGCCAATCCCCTTGGGTCAGCATTTTTTCAAAGAAGTTTTGTAACATCACTTGTAAGAGGTTTTATAGTTGTAGGTCCAATTGTAATAGCTTTTAAAGCTACTTGGGGAAAGGCGGCTGAATGGATGACAGAAACACAAAAAGATGATGTACTAAATAAAATACAAGACATTCTTAACGGTCATGGATCACCATATGCAAAGGCATTAATGGACTTAAACATATCATGTGGTTTAGGACGTGAAATTCCACAAGAGGTTGTTGATTTAGCAATAAAAAAGTTATCAGAAGACCCTACTTTTACAAAATTTGATGAGAATACTGAGGCATTAATTGAAGAAAAAACAAAAGAAGCAACAAAAGAAGTTTATGAACAAAAAATAAAAACCATTGCTGAACAACTTAAGAAAAACAACACAAATTCAACAGAAGATCTACAACGAATGGATTTGTTATCCGCTCAAACCCAATTAGAGGTATTGGATGAAATTATTATGAGTAGTGGGTATCCTACTTTACCTGATTGGGAAAACGATAAACCAACATCATATGATGAATGGAAATTTTCGGTAATTACAGGAGGTAAGGAAATAAATGGAGTTGTTAAATTTATTAACGGAAATAAAAATTACGAAGTTTATGTTGATACTAAAAAAATATTTCCCACTGATGATATTAAATCTGACCCCGAAATAAAGTTTAATCCCAAAATAGGAAATAAATAATAGATATAATAAATAAATTTATTTTTTTTTCATATATCTTATATTTATAAAGTATAATAAATAAATAAATAAATGAATTATGAGTAATAAATTAATTTTAGAAGAGTTATTTCGAATGAGAGAAATAATGGGTATATCATTATCTGAAACAATCAAAAATAAAATTAATAGTGTTTTATTGTTAGAAGGTGGTAAGATTGTTGATGAATTTATACCAATAGCTCCTAAGTCTGTTGATAATTTAACAAAACAAGGTGTTGATTTTGCAAACGACCTATCTAAATTATCTGATGAATTCACTAATCAGGGAATTAAAACTTTTGATGATTTGACCGCAGCGGTTGCAGCAAAAAATCCCACTATAGATCCTAAGAACATAACTGACGATATGATTAAATCATATATTAAAAATGACGATAAATTATATAAGTCTATTTTAGCTAAAGCAGCGTCAGCGGCGGCAGCAGAAGCTGATATATTAGTAAAAAATGCCGATGTAACTGCTCTATTCAGAGCAGATCCTGCACAACTTGCAAACGCTCAAAGATTATTAGGTGCCAGTCCTTCCGTAAGAACTATTGATACCTTAATACAAGGTGTTGATGATAGTATTGTAAGTATTGAAAAAACAATTGATGATATAAATGTTGGTAATGTTCCTGGAGTGAGAACCGTTCCAAAGGATTTAGATGATTTATATGAACAATTATTGGCAAAAAAATTAGATTTAGAAAACTATAAAAATAAAGATGTGGCGCCAGAACCAGTTAAATTTCCGGATCCATTACCTTCTATTGGTGATGAAGCGGCACAGAAAGTAATACAGAATTCCGAATCAAAAATAGACGATGTATTTGATGCCTTAGTTGGCAATGCAAAGATGAAAAAATTATACGCACCAGGTTTAACAGATGAACAAATTGAGCTTACCAGAACGTTTATAAAGGCCAAATATGGTGATGTAGCAATAGAACAGTTACTTAAAAACTTAAATCAAGTGCAAGAGGATATGATAAAAGACTTACAAAGACAAGTAAACAGCTTACCAACAGGAGCAAAAGGTACACCTACAAATCCAGCTCTTAAGAAAAAGGCGGGTGCTGTTCTTGAGTTTTTATATGATAATAAGATAACGAGAGCTTGTCTTGGTAGCGACAAAGCAGTGGTTAATCCAACTCTAAAACTAAGTTGGAAAACACCCCTTACAGGACTTCTTTGTGTTTACAGTGTTGTAGTATCATATAAGATGCTCGAATGGGTAAACACTCCCGCAATCGAACAAGATCCAATCTTTTGTCCCCTTCTTACTCCACTTGGAGCTTGTAAATTCATGACATCAAAGGGTTGGTGTGTAAAATCATGTAGTGAAAGTGAAGATAAAGAATGGTTTCCTAATGTATACGAAAATAAATTTGACCCTGATTTTAAAAAATGGGTCACAGACAATGGGTTTACAAACCCCGATTTAAATATTGATGATGCCGGAGTTGAAACTTTTCTTTATAACGATAAAGAAAATAATCGACAGGAGGCAACATATGATGGAGGTAAAAAGACATTTAACTAAATTTTAGTTTAAAATAAATAATAAATAATAAAAATATGGGAACTATAACTTATTGCGGAAAAGATGGGTCCGGAAAATGGATTAATATAAACAAAGCAACTTATGATGCAAAAAAGAAAAATAAATTACCCGTAAAAATTGCCGATAAAGATAAAAATTGTGATGGAACCCCATTAGTAGTTGTTGCAAAAAAATACAAGTGTGTTAGTGGGGTATGTAAAGAAGATCCAACAGGAACATATACGGAACCTACTTGTCAAGGAAAGTGTACAACAACTGCAAAAAAATACAAGTGTGTTAGTGGAGAATGTAAAGAAGATCCAACAGGAACATATACAGAACCTACTTGTCAAGGAAAATGTTCAACGCCAACACCAGGACCAGGACCAGGTCCAAGTCCAAAGTCATGTAGTTCTCCTTCAACACCGTTTAGTTCTGTATCTGACAGTACTAAATTTAGAGATTTTGTTTATAAATATTACCCATCAGTTGCTGGTCAACATGATTTATGGTTATCAACTGACCCAAGATTATTAACCTTAACAAAACAATGGAATACTTGTTCAGTTAGAAAGTCATATTCAGAAATAGACCAAAAGGATCCTAATAAAAGATCTATTGGTAATTTATTTTTATTGTGGTCACAAGATCCTAACGCTTTGACTTGGATAAGTGGAAGTAATCCACAACAAAACATGGATGACCCTAAAGTTCAAATGGGAGTATGGGAAAAATTAATAGAAAACAAACAGATATGGACTAAAGGTCTTATTGTTAATGTTGGAAACAAAAAAGTTTATGTGATAAAAACAGATATTAATAATGATACATCAAAATATCCATTAACTATTGCGGAGTTAAGATCTCCTGATATGACAAAATTTGATTATTTAGTTTTATATCCAATTGATATGACAAAAAAATATCCTATAGGTAATATAGGTATATTATATATGTCAACAAATCAAGATGGTGAATCAGTTGTTAGAATTAAACAAGAACCAACTTGGACTTGGGAACCTGCAACAATAGAAGATGAATTAAACTTTGAATTACAAGAACAAATTATTACTAAAGGAAACAGAAATTCAAATCAAGGGACTAATACTCCTGGTACAATTAATAGAGGATCAAATTCAAGTAATTCATTAAATTTAAGTAATGGGGCAACTCCAAGAGAAATTTTTGATGTTATTGAACCGATTAGAACCGAAGCATTGAATATTTTAATTGAGTTAAAACCTACGGCAGATAAAGTTGGAGCCGGAAAAGAAATGGATGAGGCAATAACATTATTACAGACTTTTGATTCGTCAAAATCATGTGAAGCAGGTAACATACAACAAATTAAAGATGCAAAAGATAAAATCCAAAAAATTAAAAAAGATAACTCCTTAGCATTATCTATGGCTGGAGGTATTACCAAAAAATTAGATAGATTAACTGTATTATTAGATAATGTAATTACCGAATGTGATCGATTAAGTAAAATACCAAAAAATAAGGTAGATGATAAGGTAGATGATAAAAATAAAACAGAATTAAATAATAATATGGGGACACCAAAAACTAAAGATGAATTAAGAGTATTCTTTGGTTTTGTCACAAATGACGGTATAACATACAATCCAAAATCCAAAATTCTAAACATGGAAAAAGAGGAAGGAATTGTTGGTGAATTTGATCAAGGTACCGTACAAAACGCAATTAATAAATTTGGCGCTAGATCTGAATATTTCCACAAATATAATGAATTGATGGCAATGGAAGGATTAAGTAGTAGTAGGTTAGTGTTACCAGAAGGAGTTGTGGGTGCAGGTGAGGTAATTACAGAAAATAATTATTCGGTTTTAGTACCACTTAAAAGTAATGAAAGTAGTAGACAATTTAAAAAACTTACATTCGGAACATATTTAGATACCACTTGTCCATCAGCAACAATTGAGGTAATGTTTGGTAAAGGATCAGTTCAAAAAAGTGTTGGGTGTTCTTGTGATGAGAGTGCGGAATCAATAATTGAAAAATTAAAAACATATTTAATTGCTGCATTAACTGGTGACGAAAGTTCTAGACCAAATAGAGAAGGAGCAGCAAAAGAATTTTGTGGGTGTTTTAAAACTGGTAAGTTTGATGAACTTATTGGTATTAATGGACTTAAATTAGATGCTTCCTCATTAACTGGTGTAAGTAAAACAAGATTACCTAAAACATTTTTTGATCGTAAATTAGGTTGGAAAGAAATTACTAATTTATTAAGAGGAGAGAGGGTTAATGGAACACAAATTGCTGGTCCATTTCGTATACCTGATTTTGGTGATGATAATTGTAGATGTATTGGAAGTGGTTCATTACAAGAATCTATTAAAAGACATGTAACAAAAGCAATAAATAATAAAAAAACAGTTCTTAAAGAAGAAAGAATTATTAAATCAATTTTATCAAAAATAAGAAAAGTAGGTAAATAACCTAAATGAAACTTATCTGACGTAGTTGTCGGGTAAGGATAAACCATCTAAAAAGAAGGAGGTGTTCAGTTTATCTATCAAAGTGGGAATCATTGATTCCCATTTTGTTTTTACTACTATTTATAAAAAAGATTTTATGAAACATATTGTAATAACAAGATGTAAATTTGGTAAAGACGAAGATTTCCAAAAATATTTTGAGGTAATGAAAAAAACTTATATTCCCTCAATCAATTCACAAACAGATAAAAATTTCTCAATTGCCTTAATTGTCAATCCAAGACATTATGATTTAATTAGGAATGAGATTAATAAGGACATTGAAATTGTAAAATTTGTTGACCAACAAGAAGATTATAAAGATTTGGAGGTTAGACAAAAAATAGATCTAATATCATTTTCAGATACAAAGAAAGATTATAAGGATTTTGTAGTTAAAAATAATATTACAATCCAAACAAGACATGATTGTGACGATGTAATGAATTCAAACTATATTGAATATATTCATAAACTATATAATGAAAATAAAGATAAATACGACGATTTTATTTTAAATTTTCACCCAACTAAATTAATTGTTGAAACAGGGAAAGAATACACTCACGGTAGGGATTATAGTAAAGTTTGTTCAATGTTCACTACGTTAATTCAAAAGAGTGTTAAACACGGTATAATGGATTGTGTTCACGATCACTTAAAAGGGTTTACAAGAAATATAATTTACATACCAAGAGGATATGTTAAATTAGGAATTCACGGTAACAATACTATATCTAAATTAACCGATAACGACAAACCATTAAATTAATATGAGATTTACTTACGCATATATAACATATAAGAAAGATGTATATGACCAATATTTAGGTCCTTGTTTAAATAAAATAAAAGATAGGGTTGATATTATAACAAAACCAAATATTAAATCATCAAGATTTCATAATGAAGTTATTAATGAATCCCCAAACAGGTATATTATATTTTCACATGAAGATGTAACATTTTCAGATGAGATGATTAATCAAATTCAAAAAACAATTGAACAAACCCCCAATTTTGGTGTATTATGTGTTGTTGGTAAAAATGAGGTTAACAAAAACATTGGGGCATTGGGATCTAGTCAATATAACTTAAAATTTTGTGATCCTTGTTTTTTTGTTATTGATAAAGAAAACCCATTAAGGTTTGATGAGGTTATTTTTGATGAATTTCATTTTGGTGTTGAGGATTATTGTATTGGAAGTCAGGAACTACATAATAGAGGAACATATAGTTTATTAGTGAATTGGGGAAAGGATAATGGACCTTTTCATTTTAAACACCATAGTTACACCTGTAGAACTGTTAGATATCAGTGGGGAAATTATAATGAATATAAGAAAAGATTAAAACAAAAGTGGGGACACTTAGATAATATTAAACAATTTTAAAATATGAAGGTAGGAGTATTAATACCAAGTAGGGGAGATAGAACTGAATTTTTAAATCATGCAAAATGGTTATTAGATCAACAAACAAGAAAACCAGATGAAATACTTATTGTTGATTACCCCCCAAAATCAAATGATTATGACATTACACCAAGATATAGATATGGTTGTCAAGAATTATTTAATAGAGGTTGTGATATAGTATTTTTTTGGGAAGATGACGATTGGTATTCAAGTGAATACATTGAGTTTATGTTAAACTCATGGATTGATGCGGGTAAACCTAAAATATTTGGTATTGGTTACACATATTATTACCATATTTTAGTTAACAAATATAGAAAATTTACTCACCCACATAAGGCATCCGCTTGTTGTTCTATGGTTACAAATGAAATACTTAGAATTTCTTATCCTAAAGATAATGATCCTTTCTTAGATACCGCAATGTGGAAACAATTATCGCCTAATCCTCATGTTCCTTTATGTACAGTTTCACCAGAAAAGATTTATCATCTTGGTATGAAACATGGTATTGGTTTATCAGGTGGGACAAAACATCATGATAAGAATGGATATGACCGTAATTTTATTGACGATTCAAGTTGTAACTTATTAAAAAATAATATTGATGAAAAATCATTAATTTTTTATCATACTTTAAAATTATGATCTCAATAATAATAACCGCATTTAATAATGACAAATATATAGACGAATGTTTGTATAGTGTTGTAGACTCATTTAAAGATTACGATTATGAGATATTATTGGGTATTGATAATTGTGAAATAACAACAAACCATATATTAAATAATTATAAAGGTCATTCAAAAAATATTAAGTTTTATTTTTTTAAAGAAAGATATGGTACCTATATTATTAGAAATACCCTTGTTAAAGAAACAAAGTATGAAAACTTACTGTTTTTTGATTCTGATGATGTTATGTTACCAGTAATGTCAAAATTAATCATAAAATATATGTCACATTTTGATATGATTAAACCAATGTTATCTCAGTTTAAAGATAAATACAATTTAAATGATCCTAAACTATTAACACAAAAAACAACATTTGGTGAAGGTGTTTTTGGAATAAAAAAAAGTTTATTTTTTGAAATGAACGGTTTTGAACCTTGGATTTGTGCTGCTGATTCTGAATTTAACTGGAGGGTAATGTGTAATGGTAAAAGAATTAAACATGTTGAACAAGTTTGTTTTTTATATAGAAGACATAGTGAAAGTTTAACAAATAACAACGACACTAATTTAAGGTCAAGATTAAGACATGAATACCATCTAATAACTAAAAATAAAAAGATTAAAAATGAGTGTCAACCAATTCCTAAATTAGTTGTTGGGGAATTTTTAATTTTAAATGAATATTCTGACGAAGATTTAGAAATAATTTATAAAACAGGAATTAGCAACATTAGTGAAATTACACTATATAGAGAGTTAAAAGAAAAATCAAAAATTGCTTTAGAATCAATTTTTACTAAAACCCCAAGAAAAATAGTTAATAAAATTATAAATAAAGAAGAAAAAACAATTAAAGAAATTAATAAAAATACAATTAATTCAATTTTAAACAGAGATAAAAATACACCAAAAATATTAACTCCTCAACCAAAAACTCAACAACATAATAATAATACAAATTCAAATAAAGAGACTCTTCAAAAGTTATTTCTATCAAAAAGACTTAATAAAAGTGATTCAGCATATATGAATATTGGGAATAAAATAAATAAGTAAGTTTGACATAATAAAATAGTTTTATTATTCTTAAATTATATTTAAACTCATAAAGTATAAAAATATGGTCCCATGATGTAATTGGATAACATATTTCTCTTCTAAAGAAATTTTTCAGGTTCGAACCCTGATGGGACTACTAAAAAATAAAAATATGGACATTTTTGAAGAAATACACAATGAATTTATAAATTCTGAGGATTATCTTTGTTATTTAAATGAACTTTATAATTATCCTTACGATTTAGAGTAATCCATATATTTATTATATATGGAACTTATTGAGGAAATATATAGAATAAAATCATTGTTATCTGAAAACTCTGACCCATATAAAATTTGGGTGGCGAGTAATCTTGAAAGTGATCGAGGATATTGTGTTTATTATTTAACAGAAAATAATAGTGTTATTGGTTCTGTAACAATAACAGATTTAAATAAAATGTTAAATAATGAAGATTTTAATGATGATGACAAACTTTTACATACTAATTATGGAAATTTATCAAATACCGCATATGCACATACTATTGTTGTTGAAGAACAATTTAGACGATTAGGGTATGGTTTAAAATTATTTAAAGAATGTGAAAATATCGCTAAACATTCAGGTTATGATAGGATTTCAATAATTATTAAAAAAAATAATATACCATCTCAAAATATGTTTAAAAAGATTGGATTCAAACAACATTATTCCGAAGGTAATAAAGATTTGTTTATTTTAGAACTTGACTGATATTTATAATTAAAACATTTTATGAAAAATATTATAACTTTAACTGAATCTGATTTATATCGTATTGTTAAAAAAGTAATTAAAGAAAATTATTCTGAAGAACATCTTAAATACACAAACCCAAAAACGGGGGATGAGTGTAAAATTAAAATGGCAAAAAGAAAAAATGATGGTAGATATAGTGCCGTATTAACTTGCGATATTTATAATAATGGTAACGAATCGGTTATTGCTGAATTACCAATAATTACAAGAACTAAAGAACAATTAATTAAAGGTATTTGTAATAATATTGAAACGATGTATGACCTTTTGGATAAAATGTTAATGACAACGGAAGATGATTTTTTAGTGGAAGCAAAAAATTACGGAAAATTTAGAATACTTGACGATACCATAAATTGTTCTGCTGATATGGAACAAGAATTAAAATCTTGGGAGAAACCAAAAGGAGACGTACCCTCTTGGGATAAAGAAAGTGATATCCCGTCTTGGATGTCAGAATAAAATAAATATTTTTTTTGGCAGTTTAAAAAAAATTTTGTATCTTTGTGGTATGAAAAACATACTACCATACTGTTCAAATAACATTGGAATCATTGGTTATCAAGATTCCGAAATTGCAAAAAAAGAAAAAAACGACTGTGTTGTAAGGGCATTTGCGTCGGCATTTGAAATCCCTTATGATAAAGCTCACAAATACGTTAAAGAAAAATTTGGGAGAAGAGATCGTTGTGGTACTTATGGTACCGTTTTTTCAATGGTTGCGTTGGCAAAAAAACAAATTCAAATAAACCATAAGAAAATTAAACCAATTGGATCTAAAAAACCAATGGGTAATTCAGTAGTTTATTCTTTGGATTATAAGGTTAAATTAAACGGTAAAAAGGTTAGTAGACAAATGACCGTTGGGACGTTTATAAAGGATAATCCAGAAGGAACCTTTTTTGTACTTGTAAATCGTCACGCATTTACTATTAAAGATGGTATAATACATGGCAACTACGAAGACTCAACTAAAAAAAGAAAAATACTGAAACACGCATTTAAAATAATAATTTGACTTATTATAAAATAATAATTATATTTTTAATAGATATAGTCAGGTGGCGGAATTGATAGACGAGCTTCATAACCTGGGGTGGTAACAGTTTTGAGGTTTAACAACGGTTATCGTGTAGGTTTGAATCCTACCCTGACTACAACTACAGTTATAACAAATATCTGGACTGAAATGTCGGCTTAAAATTCAGAGATATGTGGGTGGCTACCTTACAGCCAAAAGGTCCCTTAGCTCATTTGGTTAGAGCAACTGACTCATAATCAGTAGGTACCTGGTTCGATCCCAGGAGAGACCACGTAAGAGTTTTTAAACATTTAAAAAAAAATAAAATATGTCAAACAAAAAAAACACATCAACAGGAATTGGATTAGGAGGTTTTATATTCTTAGTCTTTTTAACACTTAAATTGGGTGAGATAGGTCCAGTTCAGTATTGGTCGTGGTGGTGGGTTACATCCCCACTTTGGATACCCCTATTATTAATTCTTATTATTATGTTAGTAATTGGATTTCTTATAACAATTACCACTATAAAAAACCGAACCAATATGGGTGAGTAGTTAGAAGGGCCTTTCCTGAAAGATGGCTCGCTAGGCCCGTATTCACCCTTATTTTTGGTCCCATCGACTATCGGTTAGGTCGTCAGGTTTTCATCCTGGAAAGTCGGGTTCGATTCCCGGTGGGACTACTATAATATTTATTTTTGTAAAAAAAATCACTTTTTTATACTCAATAAAAAATAATAATGGTTTTTTTAGATATTTATATGTAATAATAAACTATAAAAAACAAAAATTATGAAATTAACTAAAGATCAATTATTGGGCGTAATAAGACACGCATTAACTTTTATTGGAGGTATTTTAATTACAAAAGGTCTTGTAGATGAAAGTCTATTTAGTGAAATAACAGGTGGTATTTTAACCTTAACGGGAGCTGTTTGGTCAATCATCAACAAAAAAAAATAATAATTAATTTAACTTTTTAAATTTAAACCCACTCACAAGGTGGGTTTTTTAATTATATGATATTTATTAGTTATATGAAAATTATTATCACAGAATCACAATTAAAATTAATAACCGAAGACACTTTATCGGATGATGAAGAATTTAAAGAACTTGTAAGAGGTTGGGAAGGTAAAGTAATTGATCCAATAACTAAAAAACATATAACATATGATGACGTTACAATGAGACCTGTTACATCCTCAAAACAAATTCAAGGAACAATGACGATTGGATATGGAACTACTATGTCGGTTTACCCTCAAATGAAAGTTGGAGAAAGGATCTCGGATAGTAAAGCAAATCAGTTATTAGAATTAGGGATCAAAAAAGAAGAAAATGAAGTTAAAAGATTAATTCCAAAATACGATCAATATCCAAGATATGTTAGAATGGCGTTATTAAACGCTAAATACCGTGGAGATCTTGGTCCGGCAACAATCAAATTAATTAATCAAAATAAATGGGGTTTTGTTTCTAAAGAATACTTAAATCACCCAAATTATAAAAATCCGGGTAAGTATCCTGGTGTTGTAAAAAGAATGAGATCAAATGCCGATGTTTTTGACAGATATTATAGAGAGTTAAAAGTTGTTAAAAAACCAATTGTTAAAAAAACAGTTGTTAAAACTTCCGAAACCGAAAAACAAAGGTGTTTAAAAATGTTACCAAAGGAACTTGTCTATAAACCTGAATGTGATAAGTACTTTAAAAGTGATTACCATATGGATTATGGTTATGATTTTTCTAAAATATTTTATACCGTAAAACCAGGTGATAATCTTTCAGGGATAGCATCAAAATACGGTAAATCAGTTACTGTAGCCACATTAATGAAATTAAATAATTTAAAGTCAGATAATATCAAACCGGGACAAAGATTAAAAATAAAATAAAATAAAATTACTTTTATCTGTTACTTAATATTTATAAATTATATGGAAAATTTTTTAGGTGTTGTTATAGCTTTTATCACAGGTGTGGTTGGTCCAGTTTTACTGATTTACGTTAAAAACAGGTTGAATAAAAAAGAAAAACCAGATATGGTTAGAGAAACTCTTCGTGTGAGTGAGTTGGTAACATCAAAAATAGAACACATAAAGGAAGAATTTGATGCCGATCGTGTTTGGATAACTCAATTCCACAATGGTGGTAATTTCTACCCAACGGGTAAATCAATGGCAAAGTTCTCAATAATGTATGAAACGGTTCATCCTGGAGTACCATCGGTACAAAGTAATTTTCATAACATACCTGTTAATTTATTTTCAAAATCAATAAATGAATTATTAAGTAATGACCTTATTCAAATTTCAGATTATAAAGACGAAACTATTGCAACTTTTGGATTGAAGTATATCGCTGAAGACACAGGATGTAAATCAGGTTATTTATTTGCAATTAAAACAATTGATGATAAGTTCATCGGAACTTTAGGTTTGGATTATACAAAACGTAAGAAAAAATTGGACATGGAATCAATTAATCACCTACAAGTTCACGCAACATCTTTGGGTGGAGTGTTAATGACACATTTAGAACAATAATTTTGTTTTTATAAAAAAATAGTATACCTTTGTGGTATGAATATATTTTTTTTAGATTTTGACACAAAAAAATGTGCGGAATATCATTGTGATAAACACGTAGTTAAAATGATCCTTGAGACGGCACAACTATTGTGTAGTACCCATTGGGTTATAGGATCAGAAGCCCCTTATAAATTATCACATAAAAATCATCCATGTTCAATATGGGTTCGTGAGAATTTATCTAACTATCTATACCTTTGTGATCTTGGATTAGAGTTATGTAAAGAATATACATATCGTTATGGAAAGAGACATAAGTCTCAGGATGTAATAGAGTGGTGTTTAACGAACAAACCAAATATTTCCGACACAGAGTTCACAGAACCACCCAAAGCTATGCCAGACGAATATAAAGTTAGTAATGTCATAGAATCTTATCGAAATTACTATATTGGAGCAAAAAAAGATTTTGCAAAATGGAAAAATAGAGATGTTCCTGAATGGTTTTTAAATAAGAGTATATTTATGTAAATATGAACTTAATTTATCCGTTATCAATAAAAGGTAGAAAAACATCTGGATTTGGTCCTAGATGGGGAAAAAATCATAATGGTATTGACATTGGTGTCCCTGATGGGACAGGTGTTAATTCTGTTGCAGATGGTGAAGTAGTCAGGGCAGATATGCGAGACTATAAAGGTTACGGTAATTTTATAATTGTTAAACATGACTTAGATGGTGAAACTTTTTATTCCGCATATGCCCATTTAACTAAAATGTTGGTAAGTGTTGGTGATAAAGTTAAACAAGGAGATCAAATTGCATTATCTGGTGGTGGACAAGGTTTATCAAAAGGTTCCGGTAAGTCAACTGGACCACATTTACATTTTGAAATTAGAAAAAGTCAAAATGGTAATTGGGTTAATCCAGAATCATATATTAGTGGTAAAGAAATTGTAAAAGGAAGTTTAAATAAAACTCAAGATGATAATGAAGTACCTGATAATGAAGTACCCGATAAAAGTACAATAAGTAATTTGGTTGTCACATACAACAATTTGACAGGTAAATCAAAAGACATTGCCGATACCGTTGTATCTCAATTAAAAAAAATAGGGATTACTAACCCATACACCATTATAGTAATATGTTCAATATTAATAAAAAAATATGGAACTATAACCGAAAGTTTTATATTAGGTAAGAATAAAATTAAAATTCCAAGAGATGGTGCCCACAAGGGACAATCAGGTTGGCAGAGTAACAATGCTTGGGATATTGCAGTCCCAATTGGAACTCCGGTATACGCAGTTAATTCAGGTACTGTCGTTACTTTTACAAATCATGGTCCAAATATTATAAGGAAAAATGGTAAAAAAATATTTGGGACTGGATTTACAGTTAAAACTGATAATAAATTACCAAGTGTTTTTTATACTCATTTAAAAGATACCACAATTTCAAAAGGATCTAAAATTTCTTGCGGACAATTGTTAGGATATGTGATGGATTTTCCTGGTAGTTCATATGATCACCTACATATTGGAGTTGAAAAGGGTAATATTAGACAATTTATTACTGATGATGGAACATTAAAATGTAAATCAAACTATTCAAAAAATGACGAGGATGAAACCCCGACAAAATCTGAAGGTAATACATTACCACCACAGATTCAAAAGTTAATGGATAAATTAAAAACAGTTTATGGGATTAACATTACTCAAAAACATATTGATGCTGAATTTAAACAAGAAGGAAATATTAGACCAGATAATGGTGGTGTTGATTCGCAAGCAAAGAAAAAAATTGATGAATTAATAAAGGACTGTAAATTGGCAAACCCCATACAATATCCAGATGACATTGTGTCGGGATATAGAAGTTATAATGACCAAGTAGATAATTTTGGATCCAAAGCCAAAAAAAGAGGTATTGAAAACACACAAGCTTCAAACTGTTTACCTGGATTTAGCCAACATCACACAGGTAAAACTTTTGATATATTTAGTACTGATACTAGTTGGTGGGATAAAAACTCAAAGGTTAAAAAATGGGTTGCCGATAATTGTGAAAATTATGGGTTTGAGGTAACTTATAAATCCAAAGGATCATTGAGAATTGCGGAACCTTGGCACTTATATTATACTGGTGGTGGCACCAAAAATAACAACGATGTTTTATTGTTACTAAAAAAAGATCTAGAACTATTAACCAATAATAAAGAAACTATAAATAATTTTAAAACTTTGGATGAATGTATAAAATATTATTCATCTATAGAATTATCTGACGGATCTACACTATCAAAAGATTCAATTACAGAAGTGGCAAAACAATTTAGGGTTGAGGTTGGAACGAAAAACACTAACGACATAGATATAAAATCATTTTTAAAAACTATTTTAAGTCTCCCTGTACTTGGAGCTGAAATTAGAAAAGAAAGAGGTCTTTCCGAAAATACTCAATTAAATGAGGAAATTTATAGAATAAAAGACTTAATGAAAAAAATTATTTAATTTTCTTGATTTATTAATATATTTATATTATCTTTGTAACATAATTAAAAAAGTTCATTTAATTATTAACCTTTTAAAAACTATATATGAGTGATGAAATACAAATATCGATTAATGATCTTTTTTATTATTATGATAATAATGGTATAAAGTATAGTACACCAAATTCGTCTTTTGCTGAATTAAGAGCGGATTTTTATAAGACTTATAAAGTATACGTAGAAAAACATTAAAAAAAAATATTACAAAATACTTGACATAACAAAATAAATGTCTTATCTTTGTAAAACAAATCAGGAAAAGTCCTGAAAAGTTCTTTGAAAATTTAGATTATCCATTCAGAAGTAAGAAATGAAACTGATAAAGATATTGGGCCGTGTATAGTCCATAAAATAAACTACGAAAGTAGGATAAAGTGAACCCCCAAGTGTAACGGGTTTGCGTCTTAATAGTCTTCGGAATATTGAGGTCGAGTACACAGGCGAGATACCATAAGATCTTTAGTACCGAGGCCAACGGTGTAGGGAAAGTGATTTTATGACGAGGTGATGTGGGTCATCTTGTTGAGGAGGGAACTCCAATAGGAATA
>Ga0114978_10000264_pt1 | contig 44163 bp, 49 predicted proteins | sample S_140212_EF_Meta_FD_87027 | JGI IMG/M metagenome (GOLD analysis project Ga0114978, IMG submission 87027) | Freshwater microbial communities from Lake Simoncouche, Canada to study carbon cycling - S_140212_EF_MetaG | ecosystem: Environmental > Aquatic > Freshwater > Lake | place: Lake...
ACGAAAATGTCCCATTTGAACGCAAGCGCCGCGGCATCGCTGTCGCGCTCGTGCCAGCGGATGATGTGGCCGAAAGTATTGTTGGCGCGCGGATTGGCCGCATCCACTCCAGGCTGGTCCTTGGCGCCACGCGCGCTGTTGTTGGTCAGCGTGCAGTACACCGACTTGTCGCGCGGGTTCACGGCAGTCCATTCGGGACGGTCCATTTTCGTGGCCCCCGCCCGATCGCCCGCCTGCCGGGTCTTGATCAGGATATCCGCCTGTGACACGAAACCATTCTCCGTGGTCAGGCCGTTGCTGCCGTGCACCAACGCCAGCCACTCGCCGCTGCCATCGGCATTGAATTTTGCAACGTACAACGTACCGTGATCGAGCAGGTCGCGGTTCGCGGCACGGTCGGTCTTGTTGTACGGGTCGCGCGACACGAACTTGTAGATGTATTCGAACTGCTGATCGTCGCCCATGTAAAAAACGACGCGGTTGTCCGCCGTCAACGCGAGTGCGGCGCCCTCGTGCTTCACGCGCCCGAGGGCAGTACGCTTGACCGGTTTTGACCCAGGCTCGAAAGGATCGATCTCAACCACCCAGCCGAAACGGTTCGGCTCGTTAGGGTTGGCCGCCGCATCAAAACGCTGATCGAATTCGTGCCAGCGATAGCCGGCGCCCTTTTCGGTGACACCGTAACGGCGCTGCTCGGGCGGAATCGTGCCGGCGTTGACGAAATATCCGTTCCAGTTTTCCTCGCAGGTGAGATAGGTGCCCCACGGCGTGTAACCGCTCGCGCAGTTGTTGATCGTGCCGAGCACTTCCGTTCCAGCCGGGTCGGCCACCGTCTTGAGCGACGCATGGCCCGCGGCCGGACCCGCGATACGCATGGGCGTTTGCGCGGTGATGCGGCGCGCGTAGCGCGATGGCCGCACGACCGACCATTGGCCCGCGCGGTTTTCGACTTCTATCACCGATACGCCGTGCGCGTTTTGCGACTTGCGTACCTTCTCGGCGCTCCAGTTATTGAATCCGTCGCCATGCAGCAGACCATCGTCGGTGTACTCGTGATTCATCACGAGCAGCCCGCGCGCCGAACTTTGCGAACCGTACGGCATGGCGAAATATTCGATACCGTCGTGGTGCATACCGGCCTGCAGCGCCTGTTCGGCGGCGGTATTGCTACCGTCGGTCTTGAAGGCGGGCATGCCAGCCGCGCTGCCCACTGGGTCCCCCCAGCGATACACCACGTTGGCGGAATATCCGACCGGGACGCGCACGCGGTCTTCGCGCGAGCCGCTGATCGCACTGAAACCAATTTCGCCGGTGTCAGCGTGCATACCGGGCGTCGCACACCCGAGCGGCAGACCGAGCAGCGGCAGCAGGGTTGCTCCCTGCAGAACCTGGCGCCGCGACAACCTGGCTTCAAGCAGCCGGGCCAGGCTGCCCGTTACGGAGGGGTTGGCTACTGCCAGCGGATCGCTGTAACTCTTGCTCATGACGACAACTCCCGAGGAAAAAAATAGGCGGATTGCCGTTGATGATAAGCCGCGCAGATTACGCGCCGGTTACAAGCGCGCGGGCGGGCGCAATCCACGTGCAACATTCAACTGCTAACGTGACACCGCTTACCTGACCCACCCACTCAAATTCCGGAGGACACCGCGCCATGAAACCGCTCGTCGTAATAACCCACCGCATTCACGCCGATGCCATCGAACTGCTGTTGACCCTGTGCGACGTGGCGCTGGTCACCACACGCTCCGCCTACCGGCAGGAGTTGCGGGAATTCTCCCGCAACGCCCATGCCCTGCTGGCCGCCACTCCCGAACGCATCGACGACTCGCTGTTAGCCGGTTGTCACAGCCTGGGCATAGTTGCTTGCACGTTCCGCATCCCGGAGCACATCGATATCGCGGCCTGCACGCGCCGCGGCATCTGGGTCACCAACGTGATGTCGCACTGGCTCGGCAAGGACGCCGAGATCGAAGCTGCACGCAATATCCTGGACGTATTGAGCGGCGACACGCCGCGCGGCGCGCTGAACGAGGTATTGCAGACCGCCGCGTAATCTTTATCGCACGACGCCGTCAGCGTTACCAGGCGGCGCTAACCAGCGCATGGCCGCGAACGCAGCAAGTGCGCCCGCCACTTGCGCCAGAACAAATGCCGGCGCATCAACCGGCCGGATACCCGCGAACGTATCGCTTGCCGCGCGCGCCAGTGTCACCGCGGGATTGGCAAATGACGTCGAAGCAGTAAACCAATAAGCTGCGGTGATATAGGCGCCCACTGCGGCGGCAACGGCAGGCAGGCTTTGCCGCGCACTGCCCAGAATGACGACGAGCAAGCCGAAGGTCGCGACACCTTCCGCCCACCACTGCGCGGCGCCGGCGCGTTCATGCTGCGACGAAAAAAACAGCTGCTCGCCGAACATTGCATGGGCCGCAGCGACGCCCGCAAATGCGCCCAGCAACTGGGCGCCCGTGTAAGCGATGGCATCGGCGTTGCCGATTTTTTGGTTCAAGACCGCGACCAACGTGACCGCCGGGTTGAAATGCGCGCCCGAAATCGGGGCAAACACCAGTATCAGCGCGTACAACGCGGCGCCCGTAGCGATTGAATTGGCGAGCAACGCAATCGCCACGTTGCCGCCGGCGAGGCGTTCGCCCATGATGCCCGAACCGATTACGGTCGCCAGCAACAACGCGGTACCGAGCGCTTCCGCTGCAAGCCGCCGGCCCAGCGTCATTTGGTCTTGCCGATTTCTGCGAGTTTTTTCTGCAGGCTCAGCTTGTCGAGTTTGCTCATCGGCAAGCTGGCGAAAATATTGATGCGGCTGGCGAGATGGCGGAAAGTATCGGAAAACGCGCGCCGCTTCTGCTTGTCGCTGCCTTCGACCGCCGCGGGATCCGGCAACCCCCAATGCGCAGTCATCGGCTGCCCGGGCCACACCGGGCAGACTTCGTTCGCCGCGTTGTCACAGACGGTAAACACGAAATCCATTTTCGGCCCGCCCGGCGTCGCGAATTCATCCCAGTCCTTGCTGCGCAGACCTTCGATTGGCAATCCCACGCTTTGAATCTGCGCCAAAGCAAACGGATTGGGTTTGCCTGACGGATGGCTGCCCGCGCTAAAGCCTTTGAACCGGCCCTGGCTTACCGCAAGATTGTTGAGTATCGCCTCGGCCATCAGGCTGCGCGCCGAGTTGTGCGTGCATAGGAAAAGCACATTGTAGATTTGATCGCTCATTTCAGCTCCCTGCTTTAACCGGTTGCTTTTTCATCGCGCGCGACGGTTTGCATGCGGCCACCGGGCTGCAGGGGTTACCGCCGCAGCAGTTTTCGGTAAGAAACCCCAGCAGTTCGTTCATAAGATCGAGATTGGCTGAATAAATGACGTAGCGTCCCTGCGTGAGCGCCGTAACCAACCCGGCGTTGGCCAGTTCCTTGAAGTGAAACGACAGCGTGGCCGGTGCTATGCCGAGCCTGGTTCCGATGACGCCCGCGCTCAATCCCTCGGGCCCGCGCGTGACCAGCAGGCGGTAGACCGCGAGGCGCGATTCCTGGGCGAGCGCGGCGAGCGCCTTGACGACCTGAATTGATTTCATATTTTGAATAATATCGAAACATTTCATGACCCGTCAATAGTGATGTGATCATTGCCGGCAATCCGGCCCGACATAAATTCGCAACAATTTTCGCGTCGAATACGGCTTTGACCAAAGACCGGATTGCATATGACGAGCGCCAATTACCGTGCGGCACTGCTGGATGCCGAAACCGGCGCCAATGAAAGTTACCGGTTCGAGGCGGAGCCCGGGCTGTTCCTGATGCCGGCCGACGAAATCATCGGCGTGTTCATCGATTACCTGAACGCCAATAATTACGTCAACCGGCAGGTTGGCTATGAGCTCAATTCGGCGATCAAGAAAAGCGACAAGCAGGTGGTGATGGCAACCGGGTCGCTGCTCATCGGCAAAGGGGAGGTCCCGTTCCTGCTCATGATTTCCCCCGACCCGCGGCCTGCGCAGCCGTAGCTGTCAGCTGTCAGCTGTCAGCTGTCAGCGGGGCCAATCCGCGAAACCCCTTATTTTTCCACCAGGTCTATGGATTTCTGACAGACAACGACAATTCGCTTGTAGGCGGTTTGCCGCTTGCGGCGGCTGGCGTATTCCGGAATTGCCTCGATGCGCTTGATGACTTTCTTGCAGGCGCGCAACAACTGGCGCGATTCCGCGATGACTTTGGGGTACTTTTTCAGCAGGCGCATGTCCTTGCGCGTCAGGCTCTGCAGTGCCCGGTATTGAGCGTGCGTGACTTTGAGTGTTTTCATCGTATCCCCCGCTGCACTTGAAACCCGTTACAGCCGGCTATCCATGCGCCGCAGACGGTCTGCGATTATCCGCATCAACTGCAAGGCAAAGTTCGGCGTCTGCCGCACCAGGAAATGGAAGCGTTTTTCATCGATCGGCACCAGTTTGCAGGCGGTCTTTGCAACTGCCGTCGCGCTACGCTTGCCGGTGTCGATCAAGGCCATTTCGCCCAGCACGCCGCCCGGCCCGAGTTCTTCGACCAATTTGCCTTTCACCAGCAAATCGGCCTGGCCTTCGACAACGACGTACATCACGTCGCCAGCTTCCCCTTCGCTGAAGATTATCTGTCCAGGCGCAAAAAGCCGCGTATTTTCTTCATTGCGGAACAAATCCATCGTAACCATGCGGCCCCCGTATATGCGTAGCCGGCACCGTTGCCTGCTCCGTTACGAATCTATAACAGAAATGTGTCAGGTTCGTGACAACAAAGGAGTGCGGCACCGAGGGGCCGGGACGCTGATCAGGCCGCGGCGCCAATGAAATTCCTGCCGCGCACGCCAGCCAGTGCGTCATGCACCATGCGTTCGGGCTCACCGCTAGCGACGCCATAGCTCTCGAAACGGGTGCTGACGCCGAGCCCTTCGAGAAAGTCGTGTAACACGCACTCCGCCTGCGCGAGAGGGCAGTCGAAAATCTGCGCCAGCACTGCATCGCGCGCGGGCACACGGCCGACCGCACGCGCAAGCACCATGGGCAGCGTGAATGAGCACGCGAGTCCGTGCGGCAGCCCGTGCTTCAAAGTCATCTCGTAGGAAATCGAATGGGCAAGCGCGGTTTTCGTATTGGAGAACGCAAGGCCCGCGGTAAGCGCAGCCCGCGCGACGTTGGTACGCAATTCAAGATCGCCGGGCCGCACCATCAGTGCCGGCAGTTTTGCAAGTATCGCGCGCGCCGCCGCCACTGCCAGCATATCGGACACCGGGTTGGCATTCACGTTCCAGATCGCCTCGAGGCTGTGCGACAGCGCATCGAGCGCGCTGTGCAGCGTGACGGCAGGCGGCAACGACAGTGTGAGTTCGGGATCAACGATCGCCGCTTCTGCCCATGTTTCCTTCAAGTGCAGCGAATATTTCTTCTGCCGTCCGGGCGCCGCGTCCCAGATCGTCGCATAAGGTGTCACCTCGCTGCCGGTACCCGCGGTGGTCGGAACCGCTATCAAACGTTTGACCCGCGCCGGCGTGAACGGTGCGCCGTTCGCAAGCAATGCCACAAGTTCATCGAGACGGCCGCTGGCGGTGCCTATCATCAGCGCCTTGGCGGTATCGAGCGTACTGCCGCCGCCGATGCCGATCACCACGTCAGATTGGGCAAAATCGCGCCAGAACCTCTCATACAGGCCTGTCAGGTTGGCGACATCGGGATTGGGTTGCGTATCGCTGATTACGCCCATGAGGGATGCGCCGAGCATATCCTGCACGCGACCGGTCAGACCGATTGCGGCGGCTTCGGGAAATGTCACCAGCACGGCCTTGCGCGCGCCAAGCACCTGCTGCAATTGGCTCAATGCACCGGCGCCGAAATGAATCTCGACCGGATTATGGTAACGCCACATCAGGACGACCTTCCTGCCGGCGTTGCTTCAAGCACTGCGCGTCGAACGAAAATTGTAGGCACAATTTCTCCATGGAATTGATGCGTTTGTCGGACGTCAATGGCCGCTTCGGTCATACAACTGTAATGCGCGGCACCTAACATGCCTGAATCATGGCCCACCATTCTGTCGCACCTGCTTTGCGAATCGATGACATAAGCAAGACTTTCGCGTCGGGCCGCCCGGCGCTGGACCAGGTCAGTTTCGTGCTGGAACCCGCCGAAATGGTCGCCCTGATCGGCGCATCCGGTTCCGGAAAATCGACGCTGCTCCGCCATATCGCGGGCTTTCTTCCGGCCGATGCCGGGGCGATCGAGGTTTTCGGCCGGGTGACGCAACGCAATGGGCACATCGCCGGCAACATTCGCGAGTTGCGGGCGGACATCGGATTTGTATTTCAGCAGTTCAACCTGGTCAACCGGCTCACCGTGCTGACCAATGTTCTGACCGGGCTCTTGTTCCGCGTTCCACTGTGGCGCAGCCTGCTCGCGCGTTTCAATCGCGCGGAACGGGAAGCGGCGCTGACGGAACTCGCCGCTGTAGGAATCGCCGAGCAGGCCTATCAGCGCGCCGGCACGCTGTCGGGCGGGCAGCAGCAACGCGCGGCGCTGGCCCGCACGCTCGTGCAACGAGCGCGCATCATTCTGGCCGACGAGCCTATCGCCTCGCTTGATCCGGAGTCGTCGCGCAACGTCATGGATATACTCTCCCGCATCAATCGCGAACGCGGCCTGACGGTGCTGGTGTCCCTGCATCAGATAGATTTTGCGCTGCGCTATTGTCCGCGCACGATCGCCCTGCACCAGGGCCGCGTCGTCTACGACGGGCCGTCAAAGAATCTCGATCCCGCGACGTTGCGGCGCATTTATGGCGCCGCCGCCGAAGAGTTGCTTGCCCCGGCAATTGCACTGCCAACGCGCGAGACAACGGCTTTTGCCGGCCTCGCCGCGGCGCAGGCCGCAGCCTGAATGCGTTCCGTAATTTCGTAATTACAAAATCAGAAGGAGCTCAGCATGAAAAAATGGCTAGTCACAGCAGGCGCGATCTGCGCGCTTGGCGTCGCCGCGCTCGCAGGCGCGCAGGAAATCAATTTCGGTATTATCGCCACCGATACCGCCTCGACCCAACGCGAACGCTGGGAGCCGTTTTTCCGCGACATGGAGAGAAAAACCGGCCTCAAGATCAAGTCGTTCTACGCACCGGACTACGCAGGAGTGATCGAGGCCCAGCGCTTCAACAAAGTACAGGTCGCGTGGTACGGCAATAAGGCCGCGATGGAAGCAGTGGATCGCGCGAGCAGCGAAGTCTTCGCCCAGATCGTTTATTCGGGCGGCTCGCTCGGCTATTACTCGCTGCTGATCGTGCACAAGGACAGCCCGATCAACACGCTGGATGATGTCCTCAAGAGCGGCAAAAGCTACACGTTCGGCAACGGCGACCCGAATTCCACGTCGGGCTTTCTGGTGCCCGGTTATTACGTATTCGCGCTGAACAAGATCGATCCCAAGACCCATTTCAAGGTCGTACGCAATGCGAGCCACGGCGCCAACCTCCAGGCCGTGCTGAACAAGCAGATCGACGTGGCGACCAACAACACCGAGGAAATGGAAAAGCTGGAGATGACCAAGCCGGAACTCCTGCAGCAGCTGCGCATCATCTGGAAATCCCCGCTGATTCCGTCGGACCCGCTGGTATGGCGCAAGGACCTCGACCCCGCCGTCAAAGCGAAGATCAAGGACTTCGTGTTGAACTACGGCAAGACCGACGCCAATGAAAAGACTGTCCTCAAAAATATCTACAACTACAGCGGATTCCGCGAATCGAGCAATGCGCAGCTGATCCCGATCCGCCAGCTCGAATATTACAAAGACCGCGTCAAAATCGAGGGCGACGCGAACATGGCGGCCGATGAAAAGCAGAAAAAAATCGCCGAGATCGATCTGAAACTGCTCGAGCTCGACCGCCAGGCTCGGCGCTGAAGTAGACGGCAGTACGCGCTACCCCATGACAAACCTTGCGGCCACGGCGACTGGCCCATTTCCGCAACCGCCGAAACGCTCGTTGGCCGGCGCGTTCGCATGGGCCGCGGTCGTCGGCATGCTGGTGTGGTCGTGGCAGGGCGCGGAAATGCGGCCGGGCGATCTGGTAAAGCACGCTGGCAACATGGGCATTTTTGCCCGCGATTTCTTTCCGCCAGACTTTAAGGACTGGCGCATCTACCTGGACGAAATGCTGATCACGCTGCATATAGCAGTGTGGGGCACGGCGCTCGGCGTTGTTTGCGCAATCCCCTGCGGCCTGCTTTCCGCCTCGAATCTCGTCCCGAAGTGGATCTACCAGCCCGTACGGCGCGTGATGGACGCCTGCCGCGCGATCAACGAGATGGTCTTCGCGATGCTGTTCATCGTCGCCGTGGGGCTGGGGCCGTTCGCCGGCGTAATGGCGCTGTGGATACATACTACGGGCACGCTCGCCAAGCTATTTTCGGAAGCGGTCGAAGCCATCGATCCGCGTCCGGTCGAAGGTGTGCGCGGCACCGGTGCCCATGTGCTCGAAGAGATTCTGTACGGCGTGATACCGCAGGTGCTCCCGCTGTGGATCTCGTTTTCGCTCTACCGCTTTGAGTCGAACGTGCGATCCGCTTCGGTGGTCGGCATGGTGGGCGCCGGCGGCATCGGCGTGGTGTTGTATGAAGTGATACGCAGCTTTCAATACGCGCAAACGTGTGCGGTCCTGATCATCCTCATCGTGTTCGTCTCGCTGATCGATCTGCTGTCCGCGCGCATTCGCGCCGCCACCATCTGAGCTGTCCTCCGGGCGCAGCTTAGCGGCGGGGTTTGCTGTCGGTCACCCCGCGCGCCAGCACCGGCGCATGGACAAGCGCAATGCTCAGCCACACTGCCACGCTGAAGTAGAGCGACATCCACGCGATCTCGTTCTTCCAGACATCCCAGCTATGGGATACGACCCAGCGCCCCGAAACGTCGAGCAAACCCTGCGTGATGCTCAGGTAATGGCGTCCGCTCGCCTCGTCCGCGAGCCAGCGCGACCAGTACATGGGCACGTCGATCAGGAACATGAACGCTACGTAGGCGATGCCCGCGGCACACCAGGCGGCAAGCAGCGGGCGTAGCGACGCGCTGCAGCGCGGCCAGATCCAGAGCAGGCTCATCACCAGCAGGCCGGCGCTCAGGGCCCAGATCGATTCTTCGACTACGTGGCCAAGATTGGAGGTCGTCAGTACCGAGTACCAGGAGCACATTTCTGCGACTGCGATGAGCGGAACCATCACCTTCGCCGTGACCCTGCCGACGCCGCTGCCGGTGGCGCGCGAGATATCCCTCAGCAAAAGCGCCCACTGGGCGGCAAAGCACAACTCGGCGAACGTCGCCACTGAGCGGCCAATGATGACGCTGCACAGCCACGAGTCGAACAGGCACACGCGCCCCACGTCGTAAACCGGCATCACGGAACGAAACGCGCAGCCGAACACGTAGCCGGCGGAGAGCAGCAGCTGCAGGCGGCGCGAGGCGTACTCCTCGGCAGAGAGGACTGCCCGCCGCCGCCTGAGATATCTGGCCGAGAGCGACCAGGCGAGGATATTGAGCCCGCCCACGGCGCACAAAAAGAACCACCACCAGAAAACGCCGGCTGACATGATTCTGCAATACTGCCATGGTATGTGCTGCCGGCCAACTTATGTGACAGTCACGCTGCGCCGCGTCGCAAAAATGTAACGCCGAATTGTTACAGTCGGTCATTGCGACAAGAATCACGCCCCGGATTGCGCATACTCTACATATCAGACGTGTATTTTCCCCGCGTAAACGGGGTGTCCACGTCTATCCATACCTTCCGCCACGAATTGCAGGCGATCGGTCACGAAGTCATCGTAGTTGCACCTGACTACCCGCAACCTTCAGCAGTCGATGAACAGGGCATCGTGCGCGTTGCGTCGCGCAGCATTCCGCTCGACCCCGAGGACCGGCTGATGCGCCGCCGCGCGCTGCAGGAGCTGCCGGCACGCCTGGGCACGCGAGCCTTCGATCTGGTACATATCCAGACGCCGTTCATCGCCCACTATGCAGGGTTGCGGATCGCACGCGAACTCGGCGTGCCGTGTGTCGCCACCTATCACACGTTTTTTGAGGAATACCTCTATCACTACGTGCCGTTTGCCCCGCGCGCGCTGATGCGCGGACTCGCCCGCGAATTTTCGCGCCGCCAGGGCAACCAGGTTGACGCGCTGGTCGTGCCGTCTCGTGCCATGCTGTCCGCGCTGACCGGGTATGGCGTGCTCTCGCCGATGTCGATACTGCCTACCGGGATCCGCATGAAGGAACTCGCGGGTGGCGACGGCGCCGCTTTCCGCCGGCAGCATGGCATCCCGGCCAACCGGCCGCTCCTCGTGCACATCGGCCGCGTTGCCTTCGAGAAAAATATCGATTTTCTGCTGCGCATGCTGCAATCGGTGCGTGCGCGCTATCCCGACGTGCTGCTGCTGATTGCCGGTGAAGGGCCGGCGCTGCCGCACCTGAAAAAGCTCGTGCACAAGCTGTCGCTTGATACTAACGTGATGTTCGTCGGCTATCTTGACCGCGCCAGCGCACTGCTCGACTGCTTTCGCGCCGGCGACATGTTCGTCTTCGCCTCGCGCACCGAAACGCAAGGGCTGGTCCTGCTCGAAGCGATGGCGCTCGGCGTGCCAGTCGTTGCGATCGCGGAAATGGGCACCATCGATATCCTCAAAGCGGGCAAAGGCGCGTTGATCGCTACACTTGAAGAGGATGCGTTTGCTGATGCCGTCTGCAGGCTGCTGGCCTCGCCGGCGTTGCGGCGCCAGCTTGCCGTCGAGGGCGTGCAATACGCGGCGGAATGGGACGCCGCAAAGCAGGCACAACGCCTGGCGGATTTTTACGCGGAAATTTTGGCGATGCGTGCTGTTGCGCCGGCCCGCGAGTCAGGAGCTTACGCTGTCGCCGGCGACCGTATCGATTGATGCGGCGTACGGTGGCTGCGCCCGCGCGTTCACCACCGCGAGCAACAGCGTTTCGAATTCCCCGACGACACGGCTCCAGGCGAGCTTTTCTGCGATATGGCGGGCACGCGCGCCGAACTCGCGTACCTGCTGGAGGTCAGCCGCAAGAGCCACGGCCTGGTGCACGAAATCCGTAGTGTTGTCGTAGCGCGCGAGCAGTCCACTGCGGCCGTGAATGATGTGTTCCGCCGCCGCCGCGTAATCATACGCAACGACGGCGAGGCCGCTTGCCATCGCTTCCACAGTCACGTTGCCGAAGGTTTCGGTCAGACTGGGAAACAGAAACACGTCGCCCGAAGCATAGTGTGCAGCGAGATCTTCGCCCGTCCGCATCCCCGCAAAATGAGCGTCCTTACAGCGCGCGCGCAGACCGTCGCGCGCCGGACCGTCGCCAACGAAAACCAGTTTCGCCCGCGACTCAACGCTGCGAATCCGCTCAAAAGCGTCAATCACTGGTTCAAGATTCTTTTCCGGTGCGAGGCGGCCGACGTGCAATATGACAAGGTCCTCCGGCGCAACACCCCAACTCGCGCGCAGGGATGCATCGCGCCGCGCCGGGCTGAACAACTTTGTGTCTACACCGCGCGAGACTACGCGCAGATTACGAAAACCCATCACCGCCAGCTCGCCGCGCATCGCGTTGGTAGGCACCATCGTCATCAGCGTGCGGTTGTGAAACTTGCGCAAGTAGGCCGCGATCGGTTTTTGCAGCCAGCCGACGCCGTAATGCCGGCTGTAGGCATGAAAATTGGTGCGGAAATCGGAGCTCACCGGCAGCTTCAACTTGATCGCCGCCTGCAGCGCGGACCAGCCGAGCGGCCCCTCGGTCACGATATGAACAATGTCCGGGCGATGGTGTGACCACATGCGGATCAGCGCCTGCCGGGCAGGCAGCCCCATCTTCAGGCTCGGGTAACGCGGAATCGGCAAGCCGCGCATGAGCACTTCGTGAAAGCCCGCCTCGCCGCCAGCCTGATCGGCGGAATTCTGGCGTGGCCGCACCAGCTGGATTTCATGATTGCGCAGCCGCAACCCCTCGACAAAACGCGCAACGGTATTAGCTACGCCGTTCACTTCGGGCGGATAAGTCTCCGAAACAAATGCAACGCGCAGGGCTTTTTTCATCACCGGTAGTCGTTCCAGTACGATGCCTTTGCTTTCCATGTGTCCAGCATGACAGGCAATCGAGAAACTATCATGACAGTTCCGCGCATGATTGTGTGACAGTGCGGCCGCGGCGTCGGCTGTCACGATAATGTAAAGCGCACGTAAACAAATCGCAGCATTTAAAGGGCAACATGCGGTCAGAAGTTCATTCCTCAAATGTCGGCAAAGGAGATGTGATGAAAAATTTTCTGGCGGCGCTGAAAACCCAGCGCTGGGACGACCATCGCTATTATCACCACAGCCGTATCAACCAGACGCTGCATCTCGTCAGCGCGTTGAGCTTTCTCACTGCTTATGTGCTCATCTTCTCCGACCCGGCCGCGGCTGCGCTGATCGGCTGGCTGGCCGCCATGGTCAGCCGCCAGATCGGCCATTTCTTCTTCGAGCCCAAGGACTACGATGAAGTTAACCAGGCCACCCACGAGCACAAGGAAGCCATCAAGGTCGGCTACAACCTGAGGCGCAAAGTCGTGCTGTTAAGCATTTGGGGATTGTCGCCGGTCGTACTGTATTTCGATCCAACGCTGTTCGGCATCTTTGTCGCCAACGACGGCGTGGCCTTCGTGCAGAAAATGGGGATCGTATGGCTGACTATCGGCGTCGGCGGCTTATTGTTCCGCACCTTCCATCTATTCTATCTGAAGGACGCGCAAACCGGTCTCGTTTGGCTGGCCAAGATACTGACGGACCCGTTTCACGATCTGAAGCTCTATTACAAATCTCCCCTCTACCTGTTGCGCGGCGAGTTGATCGAGCCGGCGCTGCATAAGCAGCACGCCTGATTCTGCTCAACGTGCTGCGGTTTGGCCCCGCGCATGCGCGGGGCATTTTTTTAGCGGGGCCGCAACCTCTGCAAAATCAGTTCGCGCAAAATGCCGCGTTTGATCTTCTTGTCGGTAAGCGCGGCATCCGCCCACCACCAGCCGTCCTGCTGCATGGCCTGTGCCGCCGCCACGAAACGGTCGCATACCGCTTCGAAATCGGCGTCGGCGTAATTCAAACTGAAAATGAGCCGGCCGGTGCCGACCCAGCTCAACGCCAGGCCCTCGGCGCGCAAATAGTATTGCAGCATCCAGTTATAACGCGACGGGCGCGTGTAGTACACGGTCCAAATCGACGACAGGTTGGCTACCTGCACCGGCAGCCCCGCGAGTATCAGGCGCAAATTGAGCCGCCGCGCGCGGCCGTTCCAATGCTCCTCGAGGTTCGAGTAGAGCGCGCGCACCGCGGGCGTTTCGAGCCGTTCGAGGAAGACCTGCATGGCGCCCATCACGTAGGGGTGCGAATTGAACGTGCCGCGCGCGAAGCATATATCGGCGGGGCGATCGTCACGAAAGCGCTTCATCAGGTCGGCGCGCCCGCACACTACGCCGACCGGCAGTCCGCCGCCGAGTGTTTTGCCATAGGTCACCATGTCGGCACGCACGCCGAAATATTCCTGGGCGCCGCCGGGTGCTATGCGAAAGCCGACGAACACTTCGTCGAATATCAGCACGATCCCGCGCTCGCTGCAAACTGCGCGCAATTCTTTCAACCATGCGGTGTAGCCCTCGCGGTCGAAGTGCGCGCGCCGCGCGCTGTCGACCAGCGACGAGTCGCCCGGCGCGTTTGCGTTCGGATGCAGCGCCTGCAGCGGATTGACGAGGACGCACGCAATGTCGCGCCGCCGGCGCAGCACGCGCAGCGAATCTGCGTGCATATCTTTCAGCGTATAGGTTTCGCGCTCGGTCACCGGATTGCCGACGCCCGGCTGCACGTCTCCCCACCAGCCGTGATACGCGCCGCAAAAACGCACCAGGTGAGAGCGGCGCGTGTGGTAGCGCGCCAGGCGCACCGCCTGCATCACAGCCTCGGTTCCCGACATGTGGAAAGACACTTCGTCGAGGCCGGAGATTTCGCGCAACCGCCGCGCATTGTATTCGACCGCCGGGTGGTAGCTGCCGAGCACCGGCCCGAGCGCGCGGGCACGCGCCGCACCTTCGTCAATGCAGGACTTGTAAAAATCATGGCCGAACACGTTGACGCCGTACGATCCGCTCAGATCAAAGAACCGGTTACCGTCGAGATCGGTGACCATCAGGCCGTCAGACGACTGCAGAAACGAACCGCCTTTCAGATGCTCGCGCACATGGCGGCTGAACTGGAACGGCACGCGGTAGGCCGCCGTGAACTGCAGATCGGCAATGCACTCTGCCGCCTGCGCGGTCAGCGCCGCGGTTTTAGCGTAGCGCTCGCGGTACAACTCCGCGAGCCGCATAAACGCGGCCCGGCGCCGCGCCGCGATTTCGACCGGTGCGCCATCGCAGTTGAAAAACCGCGCCTCGTCGTACTCGTAATAGGGCGCCAGCGCCGCGATCCGGCGCGCCATGCGCGCATGGCCCGACAGCGACGGGTATTTGGCTTTCGACAACTCGAGACGCGTCTTGAGCTTCGGCAGAGCCACAGCGGCCGCTACCGCACCCAGCGCGTACATGATCAGGGCTTCGTCCATAGGTATCCTTTATCCATCATTTACCTGATACAGTTTACAAACTGATGACCGTCCGCTCGCAACTTGCAAGGCTGTTCCAGCAGGAGGACATCAACTTCCTGCTCACTAACCGCATTCCGCGCCAGGCACTGACGCGGTTCATGGGCTGGTTCAGCCAAATCGAGCAGCCACTGGTACGCGACCTGTCGATTGGCTTTTGGCGCCTGATCTCCGATCTTGATCTCGGCGAAGCCAGGAAATCGCGTTTTACCAGCCTGCACGACTGTTTCATTCGCGAGCTAAAAAATGGCGCGCGTCCGATCAACGCGGATCCCGCCCTGCTCACGAGCCCCTGCGATGCGATCATCGGCGCATGCGGACGGGTGGAAGGCACGCAACTAATCCAGGCCAAAGGCCATCCGTACACGCTGCCCGAACTGCTTTTCGATCCGGATTTGGTGAAGCTCTATCGCGACGGTTGCTACGTCACGCTGCGGCTCACTTCCACCATGTATCACCGCTTTCACGCCCCGCACGACTGCCGGGTCGAGCAGGTAACCTATATTTCAGGCGATACGTGGAACGTCAATGCGATCGCGCTGAAACGCGTTGAAAAGCTGTTCTGCAAAAATGAGCGGGCGCTGATTCGCACCCGCCTGGCAGCAACTGGCCACGTTGTCACGCTGGTGCCGGTTGCGGCGGTGCTGGTCGCCAGCATCCGGCTGCACTTTCTGAACGTTCTGCTGCACCTCAAATATCGCGGACCCAATGTCATGCCGTGTGATGCGCGTTTGCGCAAGGGCGAAGAGATGGGCTGGTTCCAGCATGGATCGACGATTATTGTATTCGCACCAGACGGCTTCACCTTGTGCGCAAACGTGGAGCCGGGCGCGGTCATCCGCATGGGACAGCCGCTACTGCGGCTGCCGTGAATGCGCATCTGTTTGTCGCTTGCGCTGCCGTGCTCCGCGGCGATCGCAGGCTTCGGCGCTAGGCTTCGCGCGCGGCCTTCTCGGGCAGCGTTGCCGCCGGGACGATGCGGCGCGCCGGAAAGCGCGCGGCGAAGCGGCTGCCCTTGCCCGCCTCGCTTTTGATGTCGAGTGTCGCCTCGTGACGGTTCAGTATGTGCTTGACGATCGCGAGGCCAAGGCCGGTGCCGCCGGTCGCACGCGAACGGCCGCGGTCGACACGGTAAAAGCGCTCGGTGAGCCGCGGGATATGCTCGGGCGCGATGCCGATGCCGGAATCATTGACCGCGAATTCCGCTTCGTTTGCCGAGGCGTGCCAGGTGATGCGCACTTCGCCGCCGTCCGGCGTGTAGCGCACCGCGTTGGTAACGAGATTGCCCAGCGCGCTGGCGATTTCATTTTCCGCGCCCAGCAAATCGAAACCCGGTTCGACTTCGAAGATGATGCGGTGCCTGCCGCCGCTCAAAGCCTCGGCCTCGATGCGCAGGCGCTCGAGCAGCGGAGCGATGCGCACGCGCTCGTCGAGCGGCGGGCTGGGCGCCGACTCCAGCGTCGACAGCGTCAGCAGATCGTCGACGATGCGTTCCATGCGCTTGCTCTGCTCGGCCATCAGGTTGATGTAATCGCGCGAGCGCTGCGGATCGAGCTGCAGTTCCTTGATGGTTTCGAGAAACCCTGACAGCACGGTAAGCGGCGTGCGCAGTTCGTGCGATACATTGGCCACGAAGTCGCGCCGCATCGTTTCGAGTTTCTCCAGCCGCGTGACGTCGCGCGACAGCAGCAGCTTTTGCTCATCGCCGTAAGGAATGACCTGCACCGAAAATATGGCGCCGCCGCCTCGGGTCGTGCGCAGTTCCAGCGGCTGCGCATAATCTCCAGACTCGACGTAGGCGACGAATTCGGGCTGGCGCATGAGGTTGATGAGCGGCTGGCCGACGTCGGTCTCGACGTTAAGATCAAAATGGGACTCGGCGGTATCGTTGCACCATTCGATGCGGTTGTCGGCATCCAGTATCACCACGCCGTCGGGATGCGCGCGCCCGGCCTGCCGGAAACGCACCAGCGTCTTGGCGAGCTGTTGCTGCTGTTTGTTTTTGACCCGCTCAAACCGGTAGAGCAGGGAAAATACGTAGTCCCACACGCCGCTGCCCACCGGCACCTTGCCCGCGACCGGAAATTTCAGCCAGCGTGTAAGTGCATCGACGTGCTTCATGTGGTGCAACAGGAGCATGGCCACGCCGCCGGAAAATGCGATCCAGCCTGCGGTAGCGCCAAACATGTAATGCATGATCCACGCTGCCAGCGCGAGCAGCGCCACCACCATGACGGTACGTAAGAGAAGTTTGTCCACTAGGCGATACGGGCAGGATTTGACCCGGCGATTATCGCATGCCGGCGCCGCCGGCAACGCGGACGGCAAAACTCGTCAGCGGCGGGCGCTCAACCGTGCAGGCGGTAACCGGAGCCGCGCACGGTCTCGATCAGGCGGTCGTACCCGGTGGACTCCAGAGCCTGGCGCAGCCGGCGGATATGCACATCGACGGTGCGCTCTTCGACGAATACGTGGTCGCCCCATACCTGGTCGAGCAATTGCATGCGACTGTAGACGCGCTCGGGGTGCGTCATAAAAAAATGCAGCAGCTTGAATTCGGTCGGCCCCAGGCGCAATTCCTGGCCGCTGCCCATGACCCGGTGCGCGGCAGGGTCGAGCTGCAGGCCATCGACGTTGATCAGGTCGTCGGTGAGCTGCGGGGAGCGCCGGCGCAATACCGCCTTGATGCGCGCCATCAGCTCTTTGGGCGAGAACGGCTTGGTGATGTAGTCATCAGCGCCGGCATCGAGCCCTTCGACCTTGTCCTGATCCTGGGCGCGCGCCGTCAACATGATGATCGGGATGTCCTTGCTGCGCGCATCGGCGCGCAGCTTGCGCGCGAGCACGGTGCCGGCCACGTCGGGCAGCATCCAGTCGAGCAGAATAAGGTCCGGCCTTACTTCGCGAATCAGGGCGTCGGCTTCCGCCGCACTGTGCGCGCGCTGCACGCGGTGCCCGGCGTGCTCGAGATTGACCGCGATCAGCTCCTGGATCGCCGGTTCGTCTTCAACCACCAGAATATCGCTGCTCATACCGACGGCCGTATCAACTGAGAGCCTCGCGTTCGAGTTCTTCCACCGTCGTATGCCGCACGTCCGTGCCTTTGACGATGTAGATTACCTGCTCCGCCATGTTTTTGGCATGATCACCGATGCGTTCGATGGCTTTGGCGATCCACAGGATTTCGAGCGCTTGCGAAATCGTGCGCGGGTCTTCCATCATGAACGTAATCAACTGGCGCACGATGGCGCGGAACTCCTCGTCGATCGCGAAATCCTCGCGCACGATAGAGGCAGCGGCAGCGGTATCGAGGCGGGCGAGCGCGTCGAGCGCCTTGCGCAGCATGCCGAGCGCTATAGCGCCGACATGCTTGACCGCGGCGATCGGCATGCTCGGCATGCGCGCGCGTCCGTAGCTCATCTTTCCCATGCGCGCGATCTTGGCCGCCTCGTCGCCGATGCGCTCCAGGTCGGTCACGATCTTGATGACGGCGAGCACCATGCGCAAATCACCAGCGGTCGGTTGCCGGCGGGCGATCAACTGGCTGCATTCGTTGTCGATGCTGACTTCGAGGGCGTTGACGCGATGGTCCTCGGCGACCACCTTGTCCAGCGCGTGCACGTCGCCCGACGTCAGGCCTTCGATGGCCGCGAGTATCTGTGATTCGACGAGCCCGCCCATTTCAAGCACGCGCGAGCGCACGTTTTCGAGTTCGATGTCGTATTGCTTTGAGGAATGCTCTGTCATGGTCAATCGCTCCAGGGGCGGTCAGCCGAACCGGCCGGTTATGTAATCTTCGGTTTCCTTGCGCTTGGGCTTGATGAAGATGGTGTCGGTCGCGCCGAACTCGATCAGATCGCCCAAATACATATATGCCGTGAAATCGGACACCCGCGCAGCCTGCTGCATGTTGTGCGTGACGATGACCACCGTGTAATCCGTCTTGAGCTCATCGATGAGTTCTTCGATGCGCGAGGTTGAAATCGGGTCGAGCGCGGAGCACGGTTCATCGAGCAGAAGGACTTCGGGCTTGATCGCGATGCCGCGCGCAATGCACAGGCGCTGCTGCTGGCCGCCGGAGAGACTCGCACCGCTCTGGTTCAACTTGTCCTTGACCTCTTTCCACAACGCGGCCTTGGACAGCGCCCACTCGACGCGCTCGTCCATCTGGCCGCGGCTCATGCTTTCGTACAGCTTCACGCCGAACGCGATGTTGTCGTAGATCGACATTGGAAACGGCGTTGGCTTCTGAAACACCATGCCGACCTTGGCGCGCAAGAGGGTGATGTCCTGCTCCTTGGCGAGGATATTCGCGCCGTCAAGGCGGATTTCGCCCTCCGCGCGCTGCCCGGGGTAGAGTTCGTAAAGCCGGTTGAAAACCCGCAGTAGCGTCGATTTTCCGCAGCCGGAAGGGCCGATGAAAGCGGTCACTTTTTTCTCCGCGATCTGCATCGACACGTTCTTGATCGCTTGAAACTTGCCGTAATAGAAATTAAGGTTCGTGACGGTCAGTTTCGGGTTTTCGATTTGCACTTCGCTCATGGCAGGGTCCGAGGATTGGGCTATTGTTGCGGCTCGCGCCGGAAGAGGACACGGGCGGCGATGTTCAGCGCGAGTACCGCGAGGGTGATCAGGATGGCGCCGCCCCACGCCAGCCGCTGCCAGTCGGGATAGGGGCTCATCGCAAACTGGAATATAACGACCGGCAGGTTGGCCATCGGCGCATTCATGTCGAGCGAGAAGAACTGGTTGTTCAACGCGGTGAACAGCAGCGGCGCGGTCTCGCCGCTGATGCGCGCCACCGCCAGCAGGACGCCGGTGATGATGCCGGCCTTGGCCGCGCGGTAAGAAATGAACACGATCATCTTCCACGCCGGCGCCCCCAGCGCAACCGCCGCCTCGCGCAGGCTGTCGGGCACCAGCTTCAACATGTCATCGGTGGTGCGCACCACCACCGGAATCACGATCAGCGATAAGGCCAGCGCACCGGCCCAGCCGGTAAAATGTTTGACCTGCGCGACGTAGATCGAATAGATGAAGAGACCGATCACGATCGACGGCGCCGACAACAGGATGTCGTTGATGAAGCGCGTCGCGGGCGCCAACCATCCGCGGCGGCCGAATTCGGCGAGATAGGTGCCTGCCAGCATGCCGATCGGCGTGCCGATCAGGGTGGCCATTGCCGCCATCATCAGGCTGCCGACGATCGCATTGAGCAGGCCACCATCGCTGCCGGGCGGCGGCGTGTTCAGCGTGAACAGGCTCGGGCGCAGCGCGTTGAATCCCTCGTAAAACAGCGTGATCAGTATCCACGCCAGCCAGAACAGGCCGAACGCCAGCGTCAGGCTGGAAACAAACAGCAGCACCGCGTTGACGACGCGGCGGCGCCGGTAGATCGGATTGTCGGAAGAGATCGCGCTCGCCATCATTTTCTCCTAGGTCTGCTTGCCTTCGTTGAGGGCAAGCCGCATCAACAGCAACTTCGACAGCGCAAGCACGATGGTCGTGATCAGGAACAGGATCAACCCAAGTTCGATCAGCGCCGACGAATGCAATTCGCCGACCGCCTCGGTGAATTCGTTGGCGAGCGACGATGCAATACTGTTGCCGGGTGCCATCAACGAAGCGCTCAAGCGGTGCGAATTGCCGATGACAAAAGTCACCGCCATGGTCTCGCCCAGCGCGCGGCCGAGCCCGAGCATGATGCCGCCGACGACGCCGATTTTCGTGTACGGCAAAACCACGTGCCACACAACCTCCCAGGTCGTCGCACCGAGGCCGTAGGCGGACTCCTTGAACATCGGGGGCACCAGTTCAAAGACGTCGCGCATGACGGCGGTGATGAACGGGATCACCATCACCGCCAGAATGATGCCGGCGGTCAGCATGCCGATGCCCATCGAGGGCCCCTTGAACAACGGGCCGAAGATCGGCAGCGCACCGAAGGTCTTGATCAGCGCCGGCTGCACGTATTGGGCAAACAGCGGCGCGAACACGAACAGGCCCCACATGCCGTAGATGATGCTGGGAATAGCGGCGAGCATTTCGATCGCGGTGCCAAGGGGGCGCTTGAGCCAGTTCGGCGACAGCTCCGTCAAAAACAGCGCGATGCCGAAACTGACGGGAATGCCGATGATCATGGCGATGGCTGAACTCACCAGCGTGCCGTAGATCGGCACCAGCGCGCCGAATTCCTCCTTGACCGGGTCCCATTCATCGACGAAGAGGAATTCAAAACCGAATTTCGAAAGGGTCAACTGGCTATGGTAGACCAGCGATATCAGAATTGCGGCCAGGATCGAAAAAACGAAGAACGCGAAAAATCGCGTCAGGTTTTTGAAACATGCGTCCATCCAGGCTGCCCTTCCCGGTGCTGGGGGTTGTTCATTATAGTGCTTTGCGGCAGCGTTTTCGAACGGCGGCGCGCTCATTACTGCATCGGGGCCTGGCATGGGTAAACCCTACAAAACGCGAGGGGCCCAGCGCCCCTCGCTTCAACCGGATAGACTTGTTGCTCGTGTTTGGAGCGGAACTCAATACGCGATCGGCTTGCCTGAGCCGTCCTGAATTTTCTTCCACTCCGCCTGCACCTGTTTGACGACGGTATCCGGCATCGGCACATAGTCGAGATCGAGCGCCAGCTTGTCGCCGCTCTCGTAGGCCCAGTTGAAGAACTTGAGCGCGATCGCGCCGTTCTCGGGCTTGTCCTGCTTCTTGTGCATCAGGATGAAGGTAGCGCCCGTGAGCGGCCAGCTTTCCTTGCCCGGCTGGTCGGTCAGCATCAGGTAGAAGCCAGGCGCCTTGCTCCAGTCCGCGTTGGCGGCAGCGGCACGAAAGGTTTTGTCGTCGGGGCCAACGTACACACCGTCTTTGTTCTGCAGCAGGGCATAAGTCATCTTGTTCTGCAACGCGTAGGCGTATTCGACGTAACCGATCGAGCCCGTCAGGCGCTGCACGTAGGCGGCCACACCTTCGTTGCCCTTGCCGGAAACGCCGGTAGCCCATTTCACCGAGGTGTTGTTGCCGACCTTGTCTTTCCACTCGGCGCTGACCTTCGACAGGTAGTTGGTGAAAATGAAGGTCGTGCCGGAACCGTCGGACCGCGCAACCACCGTGATGTCCTGATCGGGCAGCTTGACGCCTTTGTTCAGCGCGGCGATCGCGGGCGCATTCCACTTGGTGATCTTGCCAAGATAAATATCGGCGATCACCGCGCCGGTGAGGCGTATACCGCCCGGCTTGATGCCCTCAATATTCATCACCGGCACGACACCGCCCATGACCATCGGGAACTGCACGAGGCCTTCTTTTTCCAGTTGCTCGGCAGTGAGCGGCGCATCGGTCGCGCCGAAATCGACCGTCTTGGCGGTAATTTGCTTGATGCCGCCACCCGACCCGATCGACTGATAATTCATGCCGACGCCGGTCTTGGCCTTGTAGGCTTCGGCCCACTTCGAGTAGAGCGGATAGGGAAAGGTCGCGCCGGCGCCAGTGATGTCGGCGGCGACTGCGGGGGTCGCCGCAGCGAGCCCCAGCGCCATCGCGGCGCACGCGATAAATCGTTGGACGGATGCGGATTTCATGGTTTGTCTCCAGTTGGCATGCACGATGGGAATCTGCAAGATGGGCGCATGATAAACGCCGATTGTTACAGCTTCGTGACGCGCGGCGCCTGTTCCCGCTGGAGACCGGATGACGACACAAGGCTGATATCATGCGGCATGCAAGGAATGCCCGGGCGCAGCGACTAACCCCGAATCGCGCCGGCCATGACGGGCGCCTTCCTTTTCAGGAGAACGGTTCCATGAACGTCATTCGCAATGCATTGCTCGCGCTCGGCGTGACGCTCGTTCTTGCCAGCGCGACTGCGGGTTACGCGCAGACCGGCAAACCGGCCGCGGCTCCCGCTACCGCGAAAGCCACGTTTGCCGGCGGCTGTTTCTGGTGCATGGAGCACCCGTTCGACGTGCTGCCGGGCGTGATCTCCACTACCTCCGGGTATATCGGCGGGCAGAAAAAAAATCCGACTTACGAAGAAGTTTCCGCGGGCCGCACCGGCCATACGGAAGTCGTGCAGGTCGTCTACGATCCTAAGAAAGTGACTTACGACAAGCTGCTCGAGGTGTTCTGGCGCAACATCGATCCCACGGTCAAAGACCAGCAGTTTTGCGACCGCGGCTCGCAGTATCGCTCCGGGATTTTTTATCACGACGAAGACCAGCGGCGTCTTGCCGAAGCGTCCAAATCGGCACTCGACCGCAACAAGCCGTTCAGCGCCCCGATTGTCACGGAGATCACCCGCGCCGCGGAGTTCTATCCTGCCGAGGATTACCACCAGGATTTCTATATGAAAAATCCGCTGCGCTACAAGTATTACCGCAGCGGTTGCGGACGCGACAACCGCCTGAAAGAGCTGTGGGGCAAGGCGCCGGAGTAACGGCCGCTGCCGTCCGCGTGAAGCGCGTGGTACTGATCGGGGGCGGCCACAGCCATATCGAGGTGGTGCGCCGGTTCGGCGCGCACCCTGTTCCGAATACCGAAATCACTCTTGTCGACACGGCGCGTTTTGCCACATATACAGGCATGCTGCCAGGCCTTGTCGCGGGTCACTACGATTTTCACGATTGCCGCATCGATCTCGCCTCACTCGCGCATCGGGCCAACGCCCGCTTCGAGCAGGCAAGTGCGTACGCCATCGATACCACGCAACGTCAGCTCGCATTGAGTGACGGCACGTCTCTTGATTACGACCTGATCTCGCTCGATGTAGGATCGGTGCCGTCTACCGCCGGAGTCGCTGGCGCAGCCGATCATGCAATTGCCGTAAAGCCGTTTTCCGGCTTTATCCAGCAGTGGGACAAACTGGTTGAGAGAGCGCGCTCCGGCCAACTGCGAAATGTCGTAGTAGTCGGCGGCGGTGCCGCAGGCGTCGAACTCGTGCTGGCCATGCAGTACCGGCTGACGCAATTGGCAACGCCGCGCTTTGCGCTCATGTCCGATGCGCACGCCCTGTTGCCCGACCACAACCCCGGCACGCGTGCCGCGCTGGAACACCTGCTGTCGCAACGCGGAATTGAAGTGCATCTCAATTCGCGCATCGAGCGCGTGGAGCCCTCGGCAGTCGTGACGTCCAACGGGGCCCGCATTGCAACCGACGCCACCATCTGGGCGACCGGTGCCGGTGCACCGGCATGGTTGGCCAATACGGGACTCGCACTCGACGCGCGGGGCTTTGTCGCCATCGATGAGCACCTGCAATCAACTTCGCATGGCGGGGTGTTTGCGGCGGGCGATTGCGCAACGATACAGGGACACGCCGATCCGAAGTCCGGCGTGTATGCGGTGCGCCAGGGGCCGCCGCTCGCGAAAAATTTGCGCAACGCGTTGAGCGGCAAACCACTTGCGAAATACCGTCCGCAGCGTTTGGCGCTGGCTTTGATCAGCGGCGGAAACAAATACGCGGTTGCGTCGTATGGTCGATATACGCTGGCAGGCGCATGGGTATGGCGCTGGAAGAATTACATCGACCGCAATTTTGTTGCGCGCTACAACTTGAAAACCTGACCGCTCGTTAAGTCAGCTTAACGCGCGCAAATTTTCGCTTGCCTACCTGCACCACGACCTGCATACCGGCGGCGAGCTTGAGCGCCTTGTCGCTGACCTTTTCACCGTCGAGCTTGACGCCGCCCTGCGCAATCATGCGCAATGACTCCGAGGTGCTCGCGGTCAACCCGGCTTCCTTCAGCAGGTTCGCGATCGCGATTCCGTCCGCGCCGGCGGTTACGGTCGCTTCGGCAATGTCAGCCGGTATCTCGCCCTGTTTGAAACGCGATTCAAAATCGGCAAGTGCCGCGGCCGCGGCCGCCTGGGAGTGGAAACGCGCCACGATTTCCTGCGCGAACCCGACCTTGATATCGCGCGGATTGCGGCCTTCTTCGACTTCTTTTTTCCACTGCCTGACGGTGGCGAGCGGCGCGAACGACAGCAGCTCGATATAGCGCCACATCAGCACGTCGGACGCCGACATCAGCTTGCCGAACATGTCGTTCGGACTATCGGTAATGCCGACGTAGTTGGCCAGCGATTTCGACATCTTGTTGACGCCGTCGAGACCTTCGAGCAAAGGCATCGTCAATATGCATTGCGGCGGCTGCGCGTAGTGCTTCTGCAGTTCGCGCCCCATCAGCAGATTGAATTTCTGGTCGGTACCGCCGAGCTCGAGGTCTGCTTTCAACGCCACTGAATCGTAGCCCTGCACCAGCGGGTAGAGAAACTCGTGGATGGCAATCGGCTGGTTCGTTTTGTAACGCTTGCCGAAATCGTCGCGCTCGAGCATGCGCGCGACCGTATGCGTTGCAGCGAGCTTGATCATGTCGGCCGACGAGAACTTGTCCATCCACGTCGAGTTGAAAGCAATCTCGGTCTTGCCTGCGTCCAGTATCTTGAACACCTGCGCGGTATAGGTTTTGGCGTTGGCCGCGACCGCTTCGCGCGTCAGCGGCGGGCGCGTGGCATTTTTGCCAGTGGGGTCGCCGATCATGCCGGTGAAGTCGCCGATCAGGAACACGACGTGATGGCCGAGATCCTGCATCTGCCGCAGCTTGTTGATGAGCACGGTATGTCCGATGTGCAGGTCGGGCGCGGTCGGATCAAAGCCCGCTTTGACGCGCAGCGGCCGGCCGGATTTCAGCTTATCGACCAATTCGGCCTCGACCAAAAGCTCATCGCAGCCACGTTTGATGATTTCGAGCTGCTCGGTCAGCGCTGCCACAGTGGCCTTGAGATGATCATAGTATGTTTCACAATGTGAAAGTCAGGGTTGCGCACCCCTACCATTCTGCTAAGCTTGCCGCGTCGCTCCAAATGGGGCTTTAAGATAATATGCTAAAAGCATGATTTTAACCCATAAAGTTGCGGCCCGAATAGGCGATCTTACGTTCCGCCATCGGCTGGCGGCGGCCCTTATTGCGATACCCTGCTTCGGAGTGGTGGCTGCGTTCGGGATCGCACCAGACACTATGGTTGAAAAACTGACCATCAATAATGTGGTTCAGGAACTGCAGTTGCCGGCGTTGACGCCGACCCCCACCCAGGAATTGACCTTCGCGCGCGAAGAACGCATCCAGCGCGGCGACACCGTGGCTTCGCTGCTCGCGCGGCTGCAAATCAACGACCCCGAAGCGGCACAAGTCCTGCGCAACAATCAGCAGGCCAAAGCGCTTTATCATTTGATTCCCGGCCGCACCGTGCGCGCGACCACCGATGCGGACGGCAAACTGGCGAGCCTGCGCTACCTCAACGCAGGCACCCTGGTATCGATCGATCGCACAGCCAATACCTTTGTGGTCAAACAGGAGAGCGTCCAGCTCGAACGGCGCGTGCTCATGAAATCGGCCGAGATCAGAAATTCGCTGTTCGGCGCGACCGATGCGGCCGGCCTGTCCGATACCGTCGCCACCCAAATCGCCGATATTTTTTCGACCGACATCGACTTTCACCGCGACTTGCGCAAAGGCGACCGCTTCAGCGTGGTTTATGAAGTATTTTATGACCGCGGCGAACCGGTCAGGTCAGGCCGCGTGCTGGCGGCGGAATTCATCAATCAGGGCAAGCCCTACAAAGCGGTGTATTTCGAATACGCCGACAACGAGGGCGGCTACTACACGCCCGAAGGCAAGAACCTGCGCAAGCAGTTCCTGCGCTCGCCGCTGGAGTTTTCGCGCATCACCTCCGGGTTCAGCAACGCGCGTTTCCATCCGGTGCTCCAGACCTGGCGCGCGCACAAGGGCATCGACTACGGCGCGCCGACCGGCACGCGCGTAAAGGCGACCGCAGACGGCGTGGTGGAAATCGCGGGCCGCCAGGGCGGCTACGGTAACGCCGTGGTGCTGCGTCATCAATCCAAGTACACGACGTGGTACGGCCACCTGTCGGGCATCGCCAAGGGCCTGCGCAAAGGCAAGCGCGTCGCACAGGGCGAAGTCATCGGCTACGTCGGCGCGACCGGGCTCGCGACAGGACCGCACCTGCACTACGAATTCCGCATCAACGACGTGCACCAGAACCCGCTGCGCGTCGCCATGCCTGCCGCGCCGCCGATCACGCCTGCGCAAAAAAACAAGTTCGACGCTGCCGCCAAAGTGTATGCGGAACGCCTCGACCTCTTGCGCACCACCAACCTGGCGCGCCTCGACTAGCTTCCAATGCCCGGGGTCTACGTTGGGCTGATGTCCGGCACCAGTCTCGACGGTGTCGATGCGGTACTCGCCGATCTCGGCACCGCCACGCCGCGCTTGCTGGGGCATTGTCACCAGGCGTTCGCGCCCGCGCTGAAGTCGGAACTGGCGGCGCTCAATCACTCCGGAAATGACGAACTGCGGCGCGCGGCACGCGCGGCAAACGAACTCGCGCGTGTGTATGCGGCGACCGTGCAAACGCTCCTGAAACATTGTTCGTTCGACATGCGGAACGTCAATGCCATCGGTTGTCACGGGCAGACCGTGCGCCACCAACCCGCCGATGGTTACACGCTGCAACTGGTCAATGGTTCCCTGCTGGCCGAACTTACGGGTATCGGCGTAGTCTGCGATTTTCGCAGCCGCGACGTTGCTGCCGGCGGCCAGGGGGCGCCGCTGGTGCCCGCGTTTCATCACGCGGTGTTCGCCAGCCCGGATGCGCACCGCGTGATTGTGAATATCGGCGGTATCGCCAATCTGACCGACCTGCCACGCACGGGCGCCGTAACCGGCTTCGATTGCGGACCCGGCAACCTTCTGCTGGATGCCTGGGCGCAAAAACATCTTGGGCAGCCGTTTGACCGCGACGGCGCGTGGGCGCAAAGCGGCTCAGCGATTCCCGCTTTGCTCGCGCGGCTTTGCGCCGATGAATTTTTCCTCCGCTCGCCGCCCAAGAGTACTGGTCGTGAATTGTTCAACCTCGCATGGCTGGAGCAACGGCTGGCAGGAAAAGAAAAAACTGGTGATGTGCAGGCCACGCTGCTCGCGCTCACTGCGCAAGGGATTGCCGGCGCGATCGCGGATTTCTGCGGCGGTGCAATCGAGGTATATCTGTGCGGCGGCGGTGCACGCAACGCCGCGCTGGTTGCCTTATTGACCAAAGAGCTGGCACCACGCCGGGTCGCCGCGACCGATGTGATCGGCGTCGACGCCGAACACGTGGAAGCGCTCGCATTCGCCTGGCTGGCGCAGCAAACGCTCAATGCGCGGCCCGGCAATCTGCCGGCCGTCACCGGCGCGCGCGGCGCGCGGATTCTGGGTGCGCTATATCGCGCCTGAAATAAAAAGGGCGCCAGCGGCGCCCTTTTACACCAGATTGAAGTCTGGCTCAGGCTGAAAACGAAGACCCGCAACCACAGGTGCTGGTCGCGTTGGGATTCTTGATGACGAACTGCGCGCCTTCAACACCTTCCTGATAGTCAATCTCGGCGCCGCCCAGATACTGCAGGCTCATCGGATCAATCAGCAAGGTGACGCCGTTTTTCTGCATCGAGGTGTCGTCATCGCTGACGGCTTCATCAAACGTGAATCCGTACTGGAAACCCGAGCAGCCGCCGCCGGTGACAAACACCCGCAGTTTAAGATCGAAATTGCCTTCCTCATCGATCAGCTGTTTGACCTTGGCCGCCGCGTTGTCCGTAAAGACGAGCGGGGCGGGCATTTCGGTAATCGCATTCATGCGCGGTACTCCTGTTAATCCGTAAACTGCAACTTTGGGTCCTGCTGCTACACGCTGCTCAGTCGGCAGTAGCCGGCTTCAATTGCACAACCTTGTCGGACTTGCCTTCGGGTTGGTAGACGAGCCGGCCCTGCACAACCGCGCCCAGCTGTATTTCGAGCGTGCGGTAGTATACATCCCCTGTGACATTGGCTTTGGCCTGCAGTTCCGCGTATTCGCCAGCATGCACGGGACCGACGATGGTGCCGTTGATGACCGCATGCGAAACGCGAATCTCGCCTTCGATATGGGCTTGCTCGGACAAAACCAGGGTCCCGGGTTTGTCATCCGCGGCGTTGACGTTGCCGCGCACGTGGCCGTCCACGCGCAAACCACCGTTAAAGGTGATATTGCCCTCAATGGTGGTGCCGGCGCCGATCAGGCAGTCGATGCGATTCTGGGGTTTGTTTGTTTTGCCGTTTCCGAACATGGCGATTGCTCCCTGTCATGACGCGTTGACAGCCTGAGTCAGCTTCGGCTCTTTGCTGCCGTTTTCAAATACCCGGACCTGCATGCTTTTTACCACCGCGCCGTTGGCGACGCGAAACGTGCCTTCTATGCGCTGGTAGAAGCGAAAATTGAGTTTGAATCCCTTGTCCGCCTCGCCTTCGGCAGGCAGGGTCAGAACGACCTTCTTGTTATCCTGCTGCAAGTTGACTACGAATTGCAAGCTGCCCTGAAAATCCTTGCTGCGCTGCCCGGTCTGGGTCAACAGCAGCCGGTAGCGATACTCGCCGGGAAGCGCGTCATTTTGCACCAGGAAGCGGTTGACCGCCACCCCGCCCTCCTTGCCGCCGGAAGGCATCAGGGTCTGAAAGAAGGCCAGGTCTTCCTTGAGGCCAGCGTTTTCCTCGGTCAAAGCCTTCATCTGCTTGACCAAGTCAGCATAGGTCGCGCGCTCCATCTGAAGTTGGCGCTCGCTTTGCGCGAATTCGGCGCGCATTTGCGCATGTTCCTGCTGCATCTTGGCGTTAGTCGCCGCCAACCGCTGCACTTCCTGGTCGGCTTCGCTTTGATCGAAACCGGCGAATTTCTTGCCGAAATCATAAGTGGCGCGCGACAGAAAAAGAATCACCAGGGCCAGCGCTATCATAGTCAGCCAACGCACGTACCACGGCACCGCGGCGCGTACGGCCATCTGCGGCGCCGATATGCCGAACATCCGCTTGAGCCTTTTGATCAAGGCATTAATGCGATCTGCTCCAGCCCCGTCGTCTCCGGCAGGCCGTACATGATGTTCATGTTCTGCACTGCCTGCCCGGCTGCGCCCTTGGTCAGATTGTCGATCACCGACAACACCACCGCGATGTCGCCGCCCTGCGGCTGGTGCACGGCGATGCGGCAGATATTCGAGCCGCGCACCGAGCGCGTTTCAGGATGACTGCCCGCCGGCAGCACATCGACAAACGGCTCGTCAGCGAACTTCTGCTCGAACAAGTCCTGCAGATCGACCTTGCCTGTCAGCTGCGCGTAAAGCGTCGCGTGTATGCCGCGGATCAGCGGCGTTAAGTGCGGCACGAACACGAGCCGCGCCGCGCGCCCGGCCATCGCGTTCAACCCCTGGGAAATTTCGGGATGATGGCGATGGCCTGAAACGCCGTAGGCCTTGAAGTTGTCCGATGCTTCGGCAAACAAGGTATGTACTTCGGCCTTGCGTCCGGCGCCGCTCACACCCGACTTTGCGTCCGCAATCAAATGCTCTAGATCGACCTTGCCGCTTTTCAGCAGCGGCAGAAAACCCAGCTGCACGGCAGTTGGATAGCAACCGGGGTTCGCAACAATGCGCGCGCCCTTGATCTGCTCGCGATTTACCTCGGGCAGTCCGTAGACAGCTTCCGCTATCAGTTCGGGACAGGCGTGCTTGGTTGCGTACCATTTTTCCCAGGTCGCGACGTCCTTGATGCGGAAATCTGCCGCGATGTCGATGATCCTGACGCCCGCATCGAACAGTGTGCGCGCCTGCTGCATGGCGACGCCGTTGGGCGTGGCAAAAAACACGACGTCGCACTGCTTCAACGCCGCGTCCGAAGGCGCGCTGAAATCGAGATCGACGTGGCCGCGCAGGTTCGGAAACATGGCAGCCACCGGCGTGCCCGCTTCCTGCCGCGACGTGATGACCTTCAGTTCGCAGTGTTGATGCTGCGCGAGAAGGCGCAGCAATTCGACCCCGGTATAGCCGGTGCCGCCGACAACTCCGACCTTAAGGATTTTTTGATCAGCCATTCCCGTCACCTGCGCGCGACATCAAGCGGTCGCGCTTATTGTAAGTTACAAACGAAAAAGCCGCCCCCAGGCGGCTTTGACGGCCGAAACCAACGGTCAACGTTTCGAGAACTGTTTGCGGCGTCGCGCTTTGCGCAAACCGACTTTTTTGCGCTCGACTTCGCGCGCATCGCGCGTGACGAGCCCGGCCTTCTTCAGGGCCGGCTTCAGGGCCGCATCGAATTCGATCAGCGCGCGCGTAATGCCGTGGCGTACTGCACCCGCCTGCCCGGATTCACCGCCGCCCTCGACGTTGACCATGATGTCGAACGAGCCGAGTTTGTCGGTCAGCACCAGCGGCTGGCGCACGATCATGCGTCCGGTTTCGCGCGAGAAAAACACATCGACCGGTTTGTCATTGACGACGATGTCGCCTTTGCCCGGTTTGATGAAAACACGCGCGACCGCGCTTTTGCGGCGGCCGGTGCCGTAGTTGTAATGCGGTTGCTTGGCTAGCATGGAATCAGGCCCTTATTTCAAGAGGTTTCGGCAGTTGCGCCGCATGCGGATGTTCGGTCCCCGCATAGACCTTCAGTTTTTTCAGCATCGCGTAGCCGAGCGGCCCCTTGGGCAGCATGCCTTTGACCGCCATCTCGAGCACGCGGCGCGGGTGGCGCGCCTGCAGCTTTTCAAAATTGGTGGTGTAGATGCCGCCCGGATAGGTGCTGTGCCGGTGATAGAGCTTGGTGCGCGCCTTGCTGCCCGTCACGCGCAGCTTATCGACGTTGACGACCACGATATAATCGCCGGTATCAACATGAGGCGTGAATTCCGGCTTGTGCTTGCCGCGCAAGCGATGCGCCAGCGTCGCCGCCAGCCGGCCGAGCACTTTGTCCTGAGCATCGACCACATACCAGTCGTGCGTAATTTCGTGGGCTTTCGCCGTAAATGTTTTCATAACCGAACCCGCTGCCTTGCCTTGTTGTCGCGTTGGAAATGTCGTTAGAAACGACAGAAAGCTTTGGATTATATGGCAAAAATCGACTCTCTGTCAAACCTGCTAATTGGCCTGAAAACAGGCGCCTATGCGGCTTCCCGCCCTTCGACGCCCCCGCAATCCCCACCTGGAAGGATGACGGCGCCGCCGGTTTGATCCGGCCGGGCAGTTTGGGGAACATTAGGTATCGTTTAAGATCGCTACAAACCATTAAGGAAACAGCATGAAAGCCAGGATCAAGTGGGTTGAGGACGTGTGTTTCGTCGGCGAATCGGGCAGCGGCCACGCCATCGTGATGGACGGCGCGCCCGAGGGCGGCGGGCGCAACCTCGGCATGCGGCCGATGGAAACCGTGCTGATCGGCACCGGCGCGTGCACTGCTTATGACGTGGTGCATATCCTGAAGAAGTCGCGCGCGGCGATTTCCGATTGCGTGGTCGAGATCGCCTCCGAGCGCGCGGAAGAAGATCCGAAGGTCTTCACCAAGGTCCATTTTCATTTCGTGGTGAGCGGCAAGAGCCTTAAACCACAGCAGGTCGAACGCGCGATTCATTTGTCCGCGGAAAAATATTGCTCCGCGTCCATCATGCTGGCAAAAACCGCCGCGATCACGCATGACTTCGAAATCAGGGAAAGCTGACGATGGAACACCTCGAACCTAAGCAGGCTTACGCGCTGCTGCAGAAAAATCCCGACGCGATTTTCATCGACTGCCGCAGCGAGATGGAGTATCTGTTCGTCGGCCATCCATCCGGCGCGATCCACGTCGCCTGGAACGACGGCCCCAACTGGGACATCAACCCCGATTTCGTCGCGCACGTGAAAAAAGCCACCAGCGTCAACCGCCCGGTGGTCCTGATCTGCCGCAGCGGCAACCGCTCGCTGGACGCCGGCCGCGCGCTCGAGGAAGCCGGCTTTACCAAGATCTACAACGTGCTGCACGGTTTCGAAGGCGAACTCGACGATAAACATCATCGCGGCGCGAAAACCGGCTGGCGGTTCGACGGCCTGCCGTGGGAACAATGTTAGAAGCCGGGAGGCGTGAGGAGAGCGGCGTAAGGCGCATAAAGCAGAGCGCAATAACCCGCCTTTCGCCTTTCGCCTCTCGCCTCTCGCCTCTCGCCTCTCCGCTAGCTCAGGCCCACGCCCAGCAAGCTCCCGATACAGTAAGTCACGCCACCCGCGGCGGCGCCGATCGCCAGCATGCGCGCGCCGCTCTTCCAGGCGCTGCGCCCCGTGAACAGCGACAGCGTTGCGCCCACGGCAAATAGCGCAACTGCCGTCAGCACAATCACCGCCGGCAAAGCCTTGCTACCGGCACCGACAAGGAACGGCAGCAGCGGAATCGAGCCGCCAACGGCAAACGAGGCGAAGGAAGACAATGCCGCGCCCCACGGCGAACCCAGGTCTTCGGGATTCAAGCCGAGTTCTTCACGGGCCAGCGTGTCGAGCGCGCGCTCCGGGTCGGCGATGATCTGCGTCGCCATGCGCAACGCATCTTCCCTCGCCACTCCGCGCGCTTCGTAAATCAATGCCAGCTCCTGCGCTTCTTCCGCGGGATATTCCGCCAGTTCATCGCGCTCGAGTCCGATCTGGTATTCGTACATCTCGCGCTGCGAGCGTACCGACACATATTCGCCGGCCGCCATCGAAAACGCGCCCGCGATCAAACCCGCGGCACCGGTCAACAGTATCGTCGCGCTGCTTGCGTTCGCGCCGGCGACACCCAGGATCAGGCTGGCGTTGGAAATAAGTCCGTCGTTGACGCCAAACACTGCCGCGCGCAGATTACCGCCACCCGACAGCGCGCTGTGCAGGCCGACATCGTCGAGTTGATGCGAAAGAATCTGGCCGCCACCGCTCGCATAAACCGACATGCCGCGCACTTTCATGGCGGCAAGCACGGTGCGCAGGCGGCGCGGGCCGTGACGCCGCACCAAGCCGGCGACCACGCGCGAGCGAACGTCGGGCAAATACGGCGGCACCACTCCGCCGGCCGCGACCACTTTCTTTTCCCATATATCCGCCTGGCCTTCGGCCTCGCGCGCCAGCCCGAGAAACAGTTTTTCCCGCGGCGTGCCGGCCTCGCTTGCGGCCACTATGCGATACAGGTACGCGGCGCGTTTTTCCTCGGTCCAGCTCAGGGTTTCGTGCATGCCTTGGAGTCCTTTTTCGTCATGCGTACATAGCCATACCAGCACGCCAATCCACCCGCCACCAAAGCCGCCATGCCGGCGGCGAGCCCGATCCCCGTGCCGGAAATATGAGGCGACAGCAATCCCGCCGCAAGTCCCGAAAAAAAACTCTGCTGCGCGCCCTGCAAAGACGCGGCGAGCCCGCGGTTGTCCGGAAACAAATCCAGCAGCAGCAAGCTGACGCTGGGCATCGTCAGGGACATACCGATCGCGTAAACCATCACCGGCAGCACCGTCCACGGCAACGCCGGAGGAAACAACAGGTTGTAAGCGAGATTGAACGACGCGGCGCCCAGCATGATGCTATAGCCATACAGGACGGTGCGCCGCGGGGACAACTTGCCGGCGACGCGGCCGGACAGGAATGCGCCGAAAATCACCCCCGAAATGCCTGGCACAAACAGCCATGCAAACTGGCTTTCGCCCAGGCCCAGCAGGTCGTAAATCACGGACGGCGCAGACGCGATATACAAAAAGAACGCAGCGAAATTCAGCGCGATGGCGGAAGACAGCAGGCCGAAGCGCACGCTGCCGAACAGCTTGAAATAATTGATCAGCAGCGGCCGTGCCGCGAACGGCTGGCGTTTTGACGGCGGCAGCGATTCGGCCAGCCGGTAGTAGCAACCTGCGTAAAGCAGCGCAGCGAATAAAGTGAGGAACACGAAAATCGAGCGCCAGCCGAACCATACTTCGAGCCAGCCGCCGATGATGGGCGCAATCGCCGGCGCCAAGCCGAAAATCATGGTCACCATGGCCATCACGCGCTGCGCCTGGTGGCCCGGATAAACGTCTCTTATCATCGCGCGCCCCGCCACCATGCCGGTGCCCGCCGACATGCCCTGCAGCGCGCGGAACAACAGCAGTTGCGGCAGGCTTTGCGCCAGCGCGCAGCCGACCGATGCCACGGTAAAAACCACGAGCCCCGCCAGAATGACCGGACGCCGGCCGAACGAATCCGTCAGCGCGCCGTGAAACAACATCATGAAGGAAAATGGAATTAAATACGCCGTCAGGGTCTGCTGGATCTCCAGCGTCGTCGCGTCGAGCGAACGCGCCATCGCCGGAAACGACGGCATGTAGGTATCAATGGCGAACGGACCGAGCGTGGCGAGGCCGGCCAGCATCGCGGCCAAAATGAGCGTGGCGCGGTCGGCTTGTTGCTGCGCGGTCATGCCCGACACGGGCACACCGGCATTTGCGACGGATTCATGCGTCGATTATAGACGCGCGACCCGGCGCTTGATGCGCGCGCCGGATCAGCCGCGGTCGAAACGCCGAAACTGAATTGCTTCGGCGATATGCGCGCCGGCAATCGGTTGCTCGCCGGCGAGATCGGCGATGGTACGCGCCACCTTCAACACGCGATGATAGGCGCGCGCGGACAAACCAAGGCGGCTGATCGCCTGCTTGAGCAGCATCGCGCCGGCAGCATCAGGCACGCAAATGCGGTCGATTTCACGCGTCGATAATTTTGCATTCGGCTTGCCCTGGCGCTCGTGCTGGCGACCGTAGGCGGCTTCCACGCGTGCGCGCACGATGTCGCTGGGTTCACCGCCAGCCGTGCGCACCAGATCGTTTTCCGCCACCGCAGGCACTTCAATCTGCACATCTATGCGATCGACCAGCGGCCCGGATATCCTGTTGCGATAGCGCGCAACCTGGTCGGGCGTGCAGCGGCACTTGCCGCTGTAGTGTCCGAGATATCCACACGGACAAGGATTCATTGCCGCGACGAGCTGAAACTCCGCGGGGAACTCCGCCTGCCGCGCGGCACGCGATACCGTTACGCGGCCCGATTCAAGTGGCTGGCGCAATACTTCGAGCACGTTGCGGGTGAATTCGGGCAGTTCGTCGAGAAATAGCACGCCATGCATGGCAAGCGAAATTTCGCCGGGCCGCGGATTGCTGCCGCCGCCGACAAGAGCAACGCCGGAAGCCGTATGATGCGGCGCGCGAAACGGGCGCCGCCGCCAGTTGCGCACGTCGAACCCGGCGCTGCCGAGCGATTGCAGCGCCGCCGAACAAAGCGCTTCCTGCTGCGTCATCGGCGGCAAGATGCCCGAGAGCCGGGTCGCCAGCATCGTCTTGCCGGCACCCGGCGGCCCGACCATGATCAGGCTATGCTCGCCCGCCGCGGTAATTTCGAGTGCGCGCTTGGCGTGCGCCTGACCTTTGACGTCGGCGAGATCGGGGCCAGGATCCGGCGCCGCCACCGGCGCCGCGCGGCATAGCGGCAACAATTCTCGGCCCGCGAGATGCGCACACACTTCGAGCACGGTGCGCGCAGCGTACACTTTCGCCCCCTCGACCAAGGCCGCTTCCGGCGCATTCTCGTGCGGCACCACAAATGCGCGGCCATCACGGCTCGCGCCGCACATCATCGCCAGCGTGCCGCGTATCGGCCGCAGCTCCCCCGTTAACGCAAGCTCGCCCGCAAATTCATACGCGGCGAGATCGCCTGCGGGCACCTGGCCGGATGCCGCGAGTATGCCCAGCGCAATCGGCAAATCGAAGCGCCCGCTTTCTTTCGGCAGGTCGGCCGGCGCCAGATTGACGGTAATGTGCCGCGCCGGAAATTCGAAGCGCGCGTTCTGCAGCGCGGCGCGCACGCGATCCTTCGCCTCTTTGACTTCCGCTTCAGGCAGCCCGACGATGGTGAAACTCGGCAGCCCGTTGGCGAGATGAGTCTCGACCGTCACGAGCGGAGCGTCCATTCCTGCAAGCGAGCGGCTATATAGCACGGCAAGCGACATTGGCGACCGGCCAAAAACCCGGGTTCATGGTTGCGATAAGCGCTTAACGCGGCGCAACCACAGAGGTATTTAGGCCTTAAGTCATAGCCGGGCACACGCGCGGCCGCGCCACATAAACTACCTGCGTCAGCTCGTGCCCTTCTTGTCAAACTCGGTCAGCCTGGTTTCCAGGGCAGCGAGTTTTTCGCGCGTGCGCGCGAGCAGTTCGGTCTGCACGTCGAATTCATGCCGCGTGACCAGATCGAGCCGCGCGAACATCGCCGCGAGCATCGCCCGCATATTCGTTTCAATATCCCGCGCGGGGGTGTTGGCCAGGATCTCCCTGACTTTGGCGCTGACTTCATCAATGAATGGCTGTTTGAGCACCGCTGCACTCCAAAGAACTGAACGATTATTCGGCCGTTTAATTTACCACCGCGCCGGGCCCGTAATCCGGCGCTGCGACGCGGGAGAATAACAAAACCCATGCGTCGCGCCCGCCATGCCGCGTCGCAAAATGTGGCAAGCCCCAAATTGGTGCGCGACTATACGTTACGCCTCATCTCAGTGCGGCAAATTCCGGCTTCGTGAATTAGTTGTGCTACTTTATTGTAAAAAATCAGAAGTTTAGATATTGGCACGATACATGCTGATAGCGCTCCCCGTAATGCGACAAATTTGTTAACAATCGAAAGGGCTGAACATGTTCAAGAAAACTCTTAAGGCCGGCGCGCTTGCTGCAGCAATCGCCCTGCCTGGCCTGGCCTTCGGGCAGGCAGCACCGGCAGCCGACGCGAAACCGGCGGAACCCAAGCCTTCCTACACGCTGACCGGCAACGTCGGAATATTCAGTCAATACATATTCCGCGGAATGACCCAAACCGGGCGCAAACCCGCGTTGCAGGGCGGGTTCGATTTTGCTCACGAGTCCGGCTTCTACCTCGGCACCTGGGGTTCGAACATCAGCTGGCTGAAGGAGAACACCACCACTGCGGCTGGCGCGGTGAGCGGCACCTATGGCGAAGGCGGCAGCCTGGAACTGGATTTCTACGGCGGCTACAAATGGAGCCTACCGCATGATTTCGTGATCGACTTCGGCGGTCTCTACTACTGGTACCCGGGCAACATCAATCCCGCCGCGGTTACGGCCGCCGTGCCCAATAGCGTGCCGAAGGGCGATACGTTTGAGCTGTACATCGCGCCGAGCTGGAAGTGGGTCACGTTCAAATATTCGCGCAGCATGCTCGACAAAACCTTTGCTGTGACAAATTCCCGTGGCACTGGCTATTTCGACCTGAGCGCCAACCCGCCGATTGGCGACACCGGTCTCACCGTCAACCTGCACGTCGGCTATCAAAAGTTTACCGGCACCGATCCGCGCAACGCAGCAGTTGGCGGCGCCGTACGCAGCAACGACAGCGTCGCGAGCTACAAGGATTACAAAGTCGGCCTGAGCTATGCGCTGCCCAAAGATTTCACGGTCGGCGCGTTCTGGAGCAAGGCCGCCGGCGCGGACGTTTGCGGATACGGCGCATATACCCAATCCGGACTCGGCTGCGCGTCCGGCCCTTACCCGAGCAATCTCGCCAAGAGCACGGGCACGGTGTTCGTCCAAAAAACTTTCTAACAGCTGCAACGCAGGGCCGGCATTGCCGGCCCCATTTCTCGGGGAATAACAATGAAACTAGTCACTGCAATCATCAAGCCGTTCAAGCTTGACGAAGTGAGGGAGGCACTGTCCGCAATCGGCGTGCAGGGCATCACCGTCACGGAAGTCAAAGGCTTCGGACGGCAAAAAGGCCATACCGAGCTGTATCGTGGCGCGGAGTACGTGGTGGACTTCCTGCCCAAGGTAAAAATCGAGGCCGCGATCAAAAGCGAAATGCTTGATCAGGTAGTAGAAGCGATCGAAAAATCCGCCAACACCGGCAAGATCGGCGACGGCAAGATTTTCGTGTTCGAACTCGAACAGGTTTACCGCATACGCACCGGCGAGACCGGCGCGGACGCGCTATAAGGGAGAACCAGAAAATGAAACGTCTACTAACCGTACTCGCGCTGGTCGGCGCATTCAGCTTCGGCACCGCAATGCCCGTCGTCGCGCAGGACAAGGCGGCGGAAAAGCCTGCTGCTGAAGCGCCCAAGGCCGAAGAGAAGAAAGAAGCCGCGCCGGCTCCCGCCGCTGCGGCAACCGCAGCCCCTGCGCCTACGCCAAACAAAGGCGATACCGCGTGGATGCTGACCTCGACCGCATTGGTGCTGCTGATGAGCGTACCGGCACTGGCGCTCTTCTACGGCGGCCTGGTGCGCAGCAAGAACATGCTGTCGATGCTGATGCAGGTGTTCGTCACCTTCTCGCTGATCACGGTCCTGTGGTGCATCTACGGCTACAGCCTGGCCTTCACCGAAGGCAACGCGTTTTTCGGCGGGTTCGACCGGCTGTTTCTGAAGGGCACGTTCGACGCGATGAAGGGCGAATTCGCGATGGGCGCCACTTTCAGCAAAGCAACGCCGATGTACGAACTTGTGTTCGTCGCGTTCCAGGCGACTTTCGCTGCCATTACCTGCTGCCTGATTCTGGGCGCGGTGGCGGAACGCATGAAGTTTTCGGCCGTGCTGATATTCATGGTGATATGGTTCACGTTCGCCTACGCGCCGATGGCCCACATGGTCTGGTTTTGGATGGGCCCCGATGCATACACTGATCCGAAGCTCGTCGATGAATTGAACAGCAAGGCCGGCCTGATCTGGCAATGGGGCGCCCTCGATTTCGCGGGCGGCACCGTGGTGCATATCAATGCGGGCGTCGCCGGTCTCGTCGGTGCTTACATGCTCGGCAAGCGTATCGGCTATGGCAAGGAAGCCATGTCGCCGCATAACCTGACCATGACCATGATAGGCGCCGCGATGCTGTGGTTCGGCTGGTTCGGGTTCAACGCGGGTTCCGCGCTCGAAGCCAACGGCTCCGCGGCTCTCGCGTTCATGAACACCTTCCTGGCAACTGCCTGCGCGGTGCTGTCGTGGATGTTTGCCGAGTGGCTGTTCAAAGGCAAGCCGTCGATGCTGGGTGCTGCTTCCGGCGCGGTGGCCGGGCTCGTGGCCATCACACCGGCTGCCGGCAATGTCGGCATCCCGGGCGCTTTCGCCATCGGCCTGATCGTCGGCCCGCTGTGCCTGTGGGGCGTCAACGGCCTCAAGAAAATGCTGCGTGCGGATGATGCCCTCGACGTTTTCGGCGTTCATGCCCTGGGCGGTATTTTCGGCGCGCTGGCGACCGGTGTGTTCAACTCGCAAGAGTTCGGCGGGCCGGGCCTCGTTACCGACTGGGTAACGGCCAAGGTAGGCTCCAACCCGATCATGGACCAGCTGCTGATCCAGGCGAAGGCCGTCGGTGTGACCGTGATCTGGACCGCGGTGGTGGCATTCATCGCGTTCAAGATTGCGGACATCATCGTCGGACTGCGTGCAACCGAAGAAGTGGAACGCGAAGGGCTCGATATCAACGAGCACGGCGAGTCCGCGTATCACATGTAAGAAATCATGCAACAAATCAAATGGGCGCCCGCGGGCGCCCATTTTTTTGCCTGTTGCAGAACAACGAAGTTACCCGATGCCTGTGCGCCGCACCGTCAGCTGGGTTGATTGCCAGCCAAGCGCCGTATAAAAAAGATCGGCGCTCGCGTTCTCGCGATCGGCCACCAACTGCATGCGCGTCGCCCCGCGCGCCTTGGCCCATGCCAGCATGAATTCGACCAATTGCTTGCCTATGCCCTGCCGGCGATGGTCGGGGTGCACGACTACGTCTTCGACCCACACCGAGGGTGCGCCCTCGGCCGTCGATATCACGATTTGTCCGCTGGCCATGCCGACGGGCTGACCGCGCTCGTCGCGCGCCACAGCGACGATTTGGCGGTCACTTCTGGCCGCTTCCGCTACCAGCAGCTCGAGGCCCCTGGTCTGCCGCGAGGCGTCTGCGGTAAAATCGAGTCCGACTTCGAACAGATCGTCCAGCAGTGCCGCCAGCTGCGGAATATCCGCCTGTTGCGCGGATTCTATTTTTGGATTCATCAGCCCCGTCCCTGTAAGTATTCCAACCCTACACCGACCAAGCGGCCGATGACCAATAGTCCGGACGAACGGCGTCAACCTGCCGACAGGCGACAACGGTCGGGTTTGTTACAATAGCCGCCCGGCCAAGCTACGAGCTGCCATGTCCACTGTTCCGCACCTCACCACGGCCCTCACCGGCCCGTTGCTCGATCTTGAACGCAACATCCTCAAGTCCATGCCCGAGATCGAGCATTGGTTTCGCACCCAATGGCAAGAGCACGCCACGCCGTTCTATGCGTCGGTGGATCTGCGCAACAGCGGCTTCAAGCTGGCCCCCGTCGACACCAACTTGTATCCCGGCGGCTTCAACAACCTCAATCCCGAATTCGATGCGCTGTGCGTTCAGGCCACGATGGCGGCAGTCGAAAAAATCTGCCCCGATGCGCGCGGCGTGCTGCTGATACCGGAAAACCACACGCGCAACACGTTTTACCTGCAAAACGTCGTCGCCCTGCAAAAAATCCTGCGCCACGCCGGCATGATAGTACGCATCGGCACCCTGCTGCCGGAAATTACGGCGCCGGCCGACATCGAACTGCCGAACGGCGAAAAACTGCGCCTCGAACCGCTCGAGCGCCACGGCAACCGGCTCAGTATCGACGGGTTCGATCCCTGCGTCGTGCTGCTGAATAACGATTTGTCTGCAGGGCTGCCGGAAATCCTCAAGAACCTCGAGCAGATCGTGCTGCCGCCCTTGCACGCCGGCTGGTACATGCGCCGCAAGTCCAACCACTTCGGCGTATACAAGGAAGTCGCGACCGAATTCGCCAAGGTGCTGGGGATCGATCCGTGGTTCATCAACCCGTATTTCGAGAAATGCGGCAAGATCAATTTCCACGAGCGTAAGGGCGAGGAATGCCTCGAAGGCTATGTGTCCGAGATTCTCACCGACATCCGCACCAAGTACAAGGAATACGGAATTACGCAGGAGCCGTTCGTGATCGTCAAAGCCGACGCCGGCACGTACGGCATGGGCATCATGACCGTCAAGGATCCGTCCGAAGTTCGCGGGCTCAACCGCAAGCAGCGCAACAAGATGGCGGTGGTCAAGGAAGGCCTCGAAGTGCACGAAGTGCTGGTGCAGGAGGGCGTTTACAGTTTCGAAACGGTCAACGCCGCGGTCGCCGAGCCGGTCGTCTACATGATCGATCATTTCGTCGTCGGTGGCTTTTATCGCGTGCATTCGAGCCGCGGCCAGGACCAGAGCCTCAACGCGCCGGGCATGCAGTTCGCCCCGCTCGCTTTCGAAAAACCGTGCTACTCGCCCGATCTCGACGATCCGGACTGTCCGCCGAACCGCTTCTATGCGTACGGCGTTATCGCGCGGCTGGCGCTGGTCGCAGCAGCCCTGGAACTCGAGCAGACCGACCCGGCGTTCGAGGCCCGCTCGAATGCCCCGGTGCGCGCGGTCGAGGGCTGATCCCGCCCATTCCGCGTCCATGAAGATCGCATTCATTGTCGACCCGCTCGACGAGTTCAAGATATACAAGGATTCGACATTCGCGATGATGCGCGAAGCCGCCGCGCGCAAACACGAGCTCTACGCGATGCAGCAGCAAGATGTCGTCTGGCACAGCGGCGCTGTCACCGCCCACGCGCAACGACTGCACCTTACCGGCGAACCTGACGCGTGGTATCGCGTTGACCCGGTGCAGGCCGCGCCGCTCAAGGATTTCGACGCGGTGCTGATGCGCAAGGACCCGCCGTTCGACATGGAATACGTGTACAGCACGTATTTGCTGGAATTTGCGCAGGAGCAGGGCGCGCTCGTGTTCAACAATCCGCGCGCCATTCGCGACTGCAACGAGAAGCTGACGATTGCGCGCTTCCCCCAGTTCATCGCGCCGACGCTGGTCACGCGGCACGCGCACCTGATCCATGAATTTCTCGCCGCGCACGGCGATATCATTCTCAAGCCGCTGGACGGCATGGGCGGCACCTCGGTATTCCGCGTGCAGGCCAGCGACCCCAATCTCAACGTAATCATCGAGACCGTCACGCACTACGGGCAGCGCACGATCATGGCGCAGCGCTACATTCCGGCGATCGTCGACGGCGACAAGCGCGTGCTGCTGATTGGCGGCAAGCCCGTGCCGTACGCGCTGGCGCGCATCCCGAAACCAGGCGAGACGCGCGGCAACCTCGCTGCGGGCGGCACCGGTGTTGCGCGAGAACTGACGCCGCGCGACCGCACAATCGCCGAGACACTCGGCCCCCTGCTGCAGGCGCAGGGCCTGTTGCTGGTCGGGCTCGACGTGATCGGCGACTACCTGACCGAAGTCAATGTGACGAGCCCGACCTGTTTTCAGGAAATCGCCGAGCAGACCGGTTTCAACGTGGCCGGCATGATGCTGGACGCCGTGGAACACGCCGTTGAACGCGGGACGGCGGCGCGCGCCTACGTAGTATAATTTTGGTCATTCGACCACTCCCCGCCCCCGCATGATAGGCATACTCATCATCACCCACGGCACGCTGGGCGAAAGCCTGATTCACTGCGCAAGCCACGTCCTCAACAAGCGACCGCCGCGCCTGAAGCAACTCGGCGTCACCGCGCAGGACGACCCCGCGCTGCTGCTGCCGCAGGCGCGCGCGCTGGTGAAGGAACTCAACGAAAGCAGCGGCGTGCTGATACTTTCCGATATGTACGGCGGCACGCCGAGCAATCTTGCCTCCAAGCTGGTCGTGCCGGGCAAGATCGAAGCGGTGGCGGGTGTGAACCTGCCGATGCTGATCCGCGTGCTTACCTACCGCGACCGCGACCTGCAAACCATCGTCACCAAAGCCATCAGCGGCGGCTGCGAAGGCGTGACCCGCGTGCCCGTGTTCAAGCTTCACAATGCTGCAACGGGAAGCTGAAATCATCAACAAGCTGGGCCTGCACGCGCGCGCGTCGGCCAAGCTCACGCAGCTGGCAGGCCAGTTCGCGAGCGAGATCTGGGTCGCGCGCAACGGCAGGCGCGTCAACGCCAAAAGCATCATGGGCGTCATGATGCTGGCCGCGGCCAAAGGCACCACCATCAATATCGAGACCGATGGTCCGGATGAAGAGGCCGCGATGACGGCATTGATCAGGCTGATTGCCGATTATTTTGGAGAAGGCGAATAACTCCGAGAGGAGGGAGGAGAGAGGTGAAAGGCGTGAAAAACCTGACAGCATTAAGGCCCTGGGCCGCCTCACGCCTCACGCCTCACGTCTCTCCCGCGCCAGCGCCAGCGCCAGCGCAATGAGCTTTACCCTGCACGGCATTCCGGTATCCGGCGGCATCGCCATCGGACACGCGCACCTGGTGTCCCATGCCAGGCTCGAGGTCGCGCATTATGTGGTGCCGCAAGCCCAGATCGCCGAGGAATTGACGCGCTTCGACGCTGCCCTGACGACAGTGCGCGCCGAACTGGAGGAATTGCGCACGCAGATTCCGGCCAATGCGCCGCAGGAGTTCGACGCGTTCCTCAACCTGCACTTGATGATACTGAACGACACGACGCTGTCGAAAGCGCCGCGCG
>Ga0114978_10000265_pt1 | contig 44137 bp, 42 predicted proteins | sample S_140212_EF_Meta_FD_87027 | JGI IMG/M metagenome (GOLD analysis project Ga0114978, IMG submission 87027) | Freshwater microbial communities from Lake Simoncouche, Canada to study carbon cycling - S_140212_EF_MetaG | ecosystem: Environmental > Aquatic > Freshwater > Lake | place: Lake...
AAAATTATTTATAAAAATATTTATAAAAATATTTATTAATAATAAAAACATTACATATAATATTATTATAAAATATAGTATAGTATATTAGTATATAAATATAAAATATAGTATATTATTATATAAATATAAAATATAGTATATTATTATATATATATATAAATAATTAAAACAAATGCCTAAATCTACATTAAAAAAATCAAACTCTAAAACTAACAGTTCTACTTTTAAAAAATTAATTAAAGTTACAAGGAAAAAAACATACATAGAAAATAATACAAGTAAAAACATAAATAATTATACAAAACAAGATACTAATCAAGATACTAATCAAGATACTAATCAAGATACTAATCAAGATACTAATCAAGTATCGATAAATAAAAGTTTAGAAAAGTATGTTCCATTATTTAATAAAAATCGTGTTTATCCTAAAATTTGGGAATTACCTAATAGAAAACATTTTTATAATTGGATTACAGATACTTTTAAACAATATGAAGAAACAAATACAACTTCTAATATAAAACAAGAGAAACCTCGTATTTCTGAACAACTTGAGCTCAATAATATTCAACGCTTAACACGTGACTATTTACAAGGTGAAAGTCCTGCTAGAGGTTTATTATTATTTATTGGTTTAGGTGTAGGAAAGACTTGTGCTGCAATTGCTATTTCCGAAGCAATTCTTACTAAAAAAGAAGTTATTATTCTTAGTAAGTCAAATCTTGAAAATAATTTTAGAAAAGAAATTAAAGTATGTGGTTCAGATTACTTAAAAACAATAAATCATTGGGTATTTAGTAAGTGTGAACGTGAAGATGAAAAAGCATTGGCTAAAGAGTTAGGTATTCCTGAAATTGCAATACGTGAGAATGATGGGTGTTTTTTTGTTGATTTTACAAATAATGTATCAAATTATAATGACTTTTCACCTATTAAAAGAGAAAAATTAGATAATCAAATGAATCATATGTTAAATACTAGATTTAAATTTTTACATTTTGATAGTCCTAGGATATTAAATAAAATTAAAGATGGTGAATTTGATGATAAGATAGTTATTATAGATGAAGTTCATAATATAGGTAATATTATGAATTCTAAAAGACCAAGTGCATCCATTTACTATAAGTTATTTATGGAAGCTAAAAATCCAAAATATATATTTTTAAGTGGAACACCTATTATTAATCAAATATTTGAAATTAGTAAGATTTATAATATTTTACGTGGATATATGCATATTTTAGAAATTAAATTTAAAACTTTATATGATGGTGGTATGACTATTGAATATGATAAAATTAAATATATGTTAAAAAAAAATGTATATATAGACCAAATTATTATTGATAAAACTCGAAAATTAATTAAAGTAACACAAAATCCAGACTATTTTATAACTCATCCTGATGGTAAAGGTATTATTTATAAACCTGAAAAATATATTGATTTCTCACAATTTAAAGATGATATTTCTAAAATAATACAAACTATGGGTTATAAAATATCAATTGAAGAACGTAAAGAAACGTGTTTTCCAGAAAATAAAGATGAATTTGAACGTAAATTTTACAATCCAGAAATCAATAAATTAAAAAATATAGATTTAATCAAGAGACGTATTGCTGGTCTTACATCTTATTTTGATTATCAAGATCCTAAATCATTTCCTGAATTATTACCTATAAATATAGTTCAAGTTCCTATGACGTCCTATCAATTTTTAAATTATGAAAGATATCGTCACGAAGAAATAGAAGATGATAAATTTAATAAACGTAAAGATGATAAAGACGATCAGAATACTTCTTCAAGTTATCGTATTAAAAGTAGATTAGCTTGTGCTTTTGTATTTCCAGAAGACATAGGTAGTCCATATGATAAAAAAGAGTTCAATGATAAAATTACACAAATTGAAACATTAGGAGAACATTTAGAAGATTTTACACTTACTGTTGAAGAAGCAGAAGAAATGAAAAAGAAAGATTTTAATAGACATATCTATGATGCTTATTTGAAATTATTAGATAAAGATAAAGCTATATATTTAGATACTAAAAATGGTAGTCTTGCTAAATATTCACCTAAATATTTAAGAATGATAAATAATATTCAAAAACAGGATGGTAAAATATTTATTTACAGTAATTTTAAAACACTAATTGGATTAAATATTCTATCATTAGTTTTAATACAAACGGGTTCTTGGGCTCCATTTCGAATTAAAAAAGAAAAGAAAGGGAAAGGGAAAGAATTTGAATGGGTTTTAGATGAACACGAAGATGAAATACATAAACATAAATTTATATTTTATACTGGAAGTGAAGATACTATTACTAGAGAAATATATCGTAATATATATAATTCTGATTTTGATAAATTAGATACCAGTTGTTCTAAATTAGTAAAACAAATTACTGCAAAACATAATAATAATTATTATGGTGAAATTATAAAATTGCTTATGACTACAAAAACTGGAGCTGAAGGCTTAGACTTAAAAGAAGTTCGTTATATTCATATCACCGAATCCTACTGGCAACCAGTCCTTATTACCCAAATTATAGGTAGAGGTGTTCGTAATAAATCTCATTTAAATTTAGCACCTAAAGATCGTAATGTTGAAGTATTTCTTTATCTGGCGACGATAACACCAGACCTTGTAAAATCAATTACCCATATTGATGTTAGAAATGATATTTACAAATATTCTAACCCAGCATTGCCTGATAAGGCATTTAAAGTCGTATCGAGTGACGAACATTTATATATGATTGCTGAAAGAAAAAAACAGATTGTTAATGAATTTCAAAAATTAATGAAGGAAACTGCTTTTGATTGCACTTTGAATTATAGTAAAAATATGTTAAACCCAAATAATAAAGGTGTTATTTGTATGGACTATAGCACAAAAAATAGAGATGAATATATTTATACACCTAGTCTAGAAGATACTGTAGAAACTATAGATTTATCACAAGAGAAAATAGTGGTAAGTTATTATGATGCAAGAGTTATCAATGGTAAAACATATTATTGTGAAAAAGTAATGAATGCTATGGGTAAAATGTATATTTATGATGATACATTACCTAAAAAAGTGAGATTACCTAAACCTATTGGTGAAATTAAAATTATTGATGGTAAACGTAAATTGGCATTTTATAAAAAGAAGCATAAATAAGTTTTTAAGTTTTTAAAAAAAAACAGCTTTTAGAAAAAGCCGTGCCAAAAAAGCTTTTAGAAAACTATCAGAATTAGTATAAATAAAATTAGTTATTAGTTATTAGTTATTAGTTATTAGTTATTATTTTTTTGTAAATTTTTATATTTATTTAATTTTTTTTATAATTCTATGTTGATATCCAAATGATTTAAGTACATTTACTTCAATATACATTCCAGTAGAGATATAAAAATCTACATATTTATTAATTTCAGGAGCATTTGTATCATCTATAATAACAAGTCCATTTATTTTTATAAGCATATTTGTATTTTTCATATCATTTGCTATACAATGTTCACTATGACCACCATCAACGTGAACTACATCATATATACCAATACATTGTTGATTGTCAATTATCCAATTAGGCATAGTAACAGTTGAATCGCCTTCTATATATTCAAAATTTACGTGTGTAAAATGAGATTGCATATATTCTATAGAAGGTTTAGTATAAGAATGTTCTCCTATATCAAAAATTGTAAAATTTAATGGTGTATTATTTCTCCCAAGCAACATTAACAATGATGAATGTCCAGCGTTAAAGCCAATTTCACAAATATGCGTAATAGCTTGTTTACCACACCAAAATAAATTTATTTGCTTTGTATATAAATCTGGATATAAATGTAAAGTTTCATGATGATAAAAACAATTGCCTTCTAAAGGAGTATTACTATTAATTATAATTTGTTTTAAATCATTTAAATAGTTTTGTTTTGCATTATTTTTACTTTCATATTCTGTTTTTTCTGCTTCAAAATCTAATACATATTCCGTAGTAATTTTATTATAATAATTTGTAGCAATATTTATTCTCTCATATTTATTTTTACCAGCACAATGACATATAAATGGTTGTGGACCTAATGTTGCTAATCTTACTAATTCTTCTTCACGAAAATGTTGTAATATTCCATAATCAAGTGTCATTTGATTATTTTGAATATCTAATATATTTTTATTATACATATCAATTAATACACCTTGGTCCCACCATTTTGGATAAGGATTATTTTTATATAAGTCTTCATCATAAGCCCATTTAGTTATAAAATCTATACTATATTGACTATTTTTAACAATAAATATACCTGTATTAATATTATCATAATCTATATCTTTACTAAAAATGAAATTTACATCTTTATTATTTATATTATTTATATTATTTATATTATTTATATTATTGATATTATTAGTTATAATATCACTAATATTATTTGAATTAATATAAAAAAATGCATCAGCATCGATCCATACTATATAATCATAATCTTTAATATGTTTAAGTATCAATGGTAATCTTTCCCACGCAGCACATCTATCACTATATATTTTAGTATGTGATACAATTATATCTAAATTATATTTTTCACAATATAATTTATTTATTTTATAATTTATATCACCATAAGACTTTATAACATCGTCATAAAACATAACTACACCTACTTTCATTTTTATATATTTAATAATGGACTTAGTCTCAAATAATTAATATTAAATGTTTATGTTTTTAATATATATAATTTAATTTATTTTTAAACTCTTAAACATTATTAAATATTTATGATATAAATAATAAAAACTAAGTTTTTAGAAAAACTTAACAAAAAAATTATATAAAACTAAGTTTTTAGAAAAAACTTAACCAAAAAATTACATAAATCCAAGTGATATAATTGATAATCCTTTAATTACAAACATATAATTTTCAAATGCTGGAAATAATTGAGGTGCTTTATCTTCAACAGGTTTCATTTTACCTATAAATAAAATATTTAATCCTAAAATTGCTAATATAGGTATTCCCATTAAAATAATTTTATTTTGTTTAGTTTTAATTTTTAATCCATTATATATTAAATAACTATCCAATATGATACTTATTAAAACTGAAATAAATATTATACCTGCCAAAATATAATGATCTGTTTTGCTATAAAATGTTGTTACCCATATAATTGTTATTATTAAAGCACATATTAATAAATTTAGAAATAATCTAGGCAATAAATACTTATGTCCTCTATAATAGGTTAGATATGATAGCATACTAAAAGCAATTACTAAAATACTAACCATTGATATTTGATTACCAAATGCTAATGATTGTGAAATTGTAAAATTATTATCTTGAATTTCACCTCTTAATGTACTAACTAAATAAGCAGTTATACTTAAGAATATTACAAATAAAGACACACATACAATTGAAATACTTTTAGAAAAAGTATCAGGTTGAAGTATCATTTTATATTTAGATTTATTTATTTTATTTATTTATTTTAATTTTTTATTATAGTATAGTTATAAAAAAATTACAAAAACATTAAACAAATAAATAAACAAACTAAATAAAATAAATAAAATAAATAAAATAAATAAAATAAACAAACTAAATAAAATAAATAAAATAAATAAACTAAATAAAATAAATATATATAGTAATAATAATAAATAACTATAATTTTAAAAGTTTTAAATATGGCATCTAATGAAACATTTACATTTAGACAAAAAATTGATGATAATTCTCCCATTATATTAGTTGATGTAGATGAAACTTTATATAATAAAGCTGGATTAAATCTAAAATTAATTGAATATCTAAAAGGCAAACCAAATATTTTTTTATTTACAAAAATGGATATACAAACTATAAACACTACTATTTATTTTTTAATGAATGATCATTTTACTAATGACCCTAAACAAAAAATGTCTTCTGATATATATTATATTAGACTTTTTTTGTGTAAAAAATTATTAGAATTAGGTGTTTATATCAACGGTATTATTACACCATCTGATATAAACACAAGTTATCCAGGGGAATTTTATGAACTTGTGTTTATGCATATTGATAAATTCATTTTAAATTATAAAATAGAAGAATATAACGATAGTAATACATACAATGGTTTAAATGAAAAAAAAAACACAAAACTAAAATTAAGAAAATTTAACAAATACAAAAACACTCAAATTGAAAATTTACAAGATGAAGTTCAAGATTATCTTAAATCAAACTTTAGCCCGGAATTGTTAGCTAAAAATTTTAATGATGATACTAAGGCTAAAATGTTTGTAATTACATACAATTATTTTATGAAAAATAAAAATACAAACTCGCCTGTTATATATATTGATGATAATGATTTACAATTAAATTCAGTTTTAGTAGCAGCTAATGATCTTAAAAAAAAACTAAATATAGATATAGATCTTATAGCACTAAAAAGTATTACTGAAGACAAAAATATTAATGATGATGATGTTATTTTTTTAAATGATTATGAAAAAGCAATAAATGAAAAAAGAAGACAAAATATGAATATAACTAATACTACTAAAAATACTAACACTACTTTAGTAGGAGGTAGTAAACTAAAAATTCACAAATATAAAATAAAAACAAATAAAATTAAAAAAAATAAATCTAAAACATATAAAAATAAAACACATAAATATAAAAATTCAAAAAAACATAACTAAATCAATATTTACAAATTTCTAAAAATAAAATAAATTCACATATTTTCGAAGAGTAAAAAATTAACAACTTCTAATCGTTTTCTGGCACGGCTTTTTCTAAAAGCTATTTTTAGTTAAGTTTTTTCTAAAAACTTAGGAGGAACACATCAAACATTCTTGTTCTTCTTTAGGTTCATTTTTAATTTCATTTTCTTTTTTACTATTTGTATCTTTATTGCTACTTGAATTATTAGAAGCTCCTACACCATTTGTATTTGTATTACCTAAATCAACACTAAATTTCTGTGCTGATGTTTTAGCCTGACTACGTAAATAATAGATACCTGTCTTCAATCCTTTTTTCCAAGAATAAAAGTGCATAGCATTCAATGTTTTATAAGTAGGGTTCTTCACAAATAAATTCATTGACTGTGTTTGGCAAACAAAGGGTGCTCTATCAGCTGCTAAATCAATAAGTGTTTTTTGTTTCATTTCCCATACGGTTTTATAAAGATTTTTAATATTTTGTGGTATTTCATCTATATTTTGGACACTACCATCATTCATAATAATTTTATCTTTCATTGTTTGATTCCAGAGTCCTAAATCAAGAAGGTCTTGTATTAAATATTTATTTATAATTACAAATGTGCCTGCTAATGTTTTACGTGTATATATATTATTTGTAAAGGGTTCAATACATTCATTCCATCCTAATATTTGACTGGTGGATGCAGTAGGCATAAGAGCTATTAATAGTGAATTGCGTATACCGTGTTTTTGAATATCACTGCGTAAAGCCTCCCATTCATCTTTCATTTCAGGGCTGGGTTCAACATTCCATAAATCAAATTGAAATTTACCTTCTGACATAGGACTACCAACAAAGGATGCATAAGCACCTGCATATTGATTAGGTAATTTTAATTCATCATCAATAATAAAATGCGTTGTTTTTAATTCTTGTAATCGTGCTTTATCTTCATCAGTTAATTCAGTAGGATGACCTGCTGTTCCAGAACCCAATTTAATAATACGTTTGTATTCTTGAACGAACTTCTTACGCTTACGTGCTAATTCCATACTACATTCTAAAGAAGCATAATACATATTTTCAAAAATTTTGCGATTTATGACTCTGGCTTCATCACTATCAAATGGTATTTTCAACATTGCAAATACATCTGAAATTCCTTGAATTCCCACCCCTTCTGGACGATTTTTCCGGTTACTATACTCTGCTTCTTTCACAGGATAATAATTATAATCTATAACTTTGTTTAAATTTTTGACAACTTGTTTAACTACTTCACGTAATTTTTCGTAATTAAAAATCAAAGGACCATCTTTATTACCATCTTTATGTTCTAAAAATTTAGGTAGAGCAATACTGGCTAAATTACATACCGCAATTTCATCACGTGATGTGTATTCGCATATTTCGTGACAAAGATTACTACTTTGAATAGTTCCTAAATTTTTCTGATTATTTTTAATATTAACAGCATCTTTAAAACCAATATACGGTGTTCCCGTTTCCATTTGAGATGTAAGTATAGCTTCCCATAATACACGGGCTTTTATAACTTTAAGAGCACGACCTTCAGATTCGTATTGTGTATAGAGTTTTTCAAATTCTTCTCCATAAGTTAAATATAGGTTAGGAGATTTATCAGGACACATTAAGGACCAATCACCATCTTCTTCTATACGTTTCATAAATAAATCAGGTATCCACATAGCATAAAACAAATCACGGGCGCGTTCTTCTTCTATACCAGTATTTAATTTTAATTTAAGGAAATCAAATATATCGGCGTGCCAAGGTTCAATATAACACGCGATGGAACCAGCTCGCTTGCCGCCACCATTATGTGCTATACCTAAATGTGCTACTACATAATCATGAGGTCCATCAATTTCAAAATCATGAACTACACCTTCATAATGTGTTTTTGTAATACTTTCAATAGGTGTATAAATATATAAATTATTAGTATATATATCAATATGTGTAAATGATGAGTTTATACTAAGTTTTTGATCTAGTGTTTGATTATCATTATATAATAAACCTAATCGTAAATACATATAACGAATATTGACAATTAATTTAGTATTTGTAACAATATATCCATTAGTTTCATTAATACCTTTTAGAATTTGGCTTATTTTATTATTAGGTAAATGTATAAAAGCAGTATCAATATGTTTTATCTTATAATCATCATAAATTTGTGAATATGTAAATTTAAATCCTGGATGAGCAATAGACCATTTTATATATATAGAATTAGATATTATAGGTTCTTGATCATATTCAATATCAACTTTTATACCTCTTTTTTCTAAATAAGATAACACAAATTCTACTGTATCTACTTGCTTTATTTTATTTAACCATAATATAAATGTTGAAGAATTTGTGCTTTTTACATCACTTAATAAAATACCATACATACGACAATCTTCTTCCGTAATATGAGGAATATCACATTCATACTCTGGTACAGAATAAACTAAGAAATCACCTACTTCTAATTGATTGGCATCATAAAACTCAGTTTTAAGAAGACCTTTATCTAAACAATTACCAATAACTTCAAAATTATAGTCACTATATTTATTATATTGAGTATCTTCATCTTCGAAATTTATTAATTTATAATCTTTACATTTTAATGCCATAATTTGATGTTCTGATGTTACTGTAACAGGACTTTTTGTATTTAATAATTTAATATTTAACATTTCACCATTATATGTATGACGAACCGGTAATTTTACTTTATGATATTCACCACTACTTGTAAGAACCATATCAGTTATACCTATATTTTCTATTTTATTAGGACCATTTAATGTATAAACAATTGTTTCTGGTGTAAAACATTGGTCAACATAGCGGGCTGTTTCATTAAATACTTTAAGCATAGGAACGATACCATTACTAATTCCATTGGTGCCTCGAATGCGACTGCCCTTAGCTCTAATTTTATGAAATGCAACACCGATACCGCCGGCACATTTACTAATTTTAGCACAATCTTTAATTGTTTTATATATACCATCTATACTATCTTCGTCAACAGTAAGAAGAAAACAACTGGAAGCTTGTTCTCGTTGTGTTCCCATATTAAATAAGGTTGGTGTTGCGTGTGTAAAATACCCTTCTGACATTAATTTATAAGATTTCAATGCTTCTTTAATATCATCTTTGTGGATACTCAAAGCAACTCGCATCAATAAATGTTGAGGGCGCTCGATTATTTTATTATTAATACGCATTAAATACGACCGTTCTAATGTTTTAAAGCCAAAATAATCATAATTAAAATCTTTTTCATAATCTAATGTAGCATTAATTTTATTTTTATGTTCCATAACCATATCATAGAGACCTTTGTTAATAAGAGGACAATGATCTCCTAAAACATCTTTATTATCCCATAATAATTGAATAACTTCACTATAACTTGGACTTGTATTTTTATTATGATTACTAATACTAATTCGTGAAGCCAATTTTCCATAATCAGGGTGAACTGTTGTTTTGGCAGCACAAATCTCTGCTGTAAGTTCATCTATTTTATGAGTTGGAATATCATTAAATATTTGGGCTATAATTTGTTGTGCTAATTCAATAGCATTTAATTTAGTTAAATCTTTAGAATATTTTTGGATACGTTTAATAATTTTATCAAAAGAAACTTCTTCACGCTCACCATTACGCTTTAAAACATACATAGACATGGAGTCACTCATCTTTAGTATATTAGAATTAGTATATAGTTGATATTTACTTGATATTAAGTCTTTTAATTATGATAGTTAGTATTTAATATTTTAATATTTTATTATTAATATTTCCAATTATAATAAATTTCAATTTTATATTAATTAACAAAAATTTTATTTTTATATTTATAAATTATTAATTAATATATTTATATAAAATAAATAGCTGTCAATAATAAATACAATTATATATAAATGATTAAATTTCTAAGTTTTTTTAAGACAAAAAAGTCCAAACATAAGGTTGTAAAAATAAGCAAACTTAGCAATTCAGAATCAATTAAAAAATATGGTAAAACAAATAAACAATTATGTAAAATATATAAGGGTAAATCAATTAGAGACACACCAAAGAATTGGGCATACAATAAATGTATTAAAAAAAACACTTGGGAAAAATGTAAATCATTACCACCACAAGGATGGACTATGTGGCGAGATTTTTGTTAATAAAATATATTAATTATTGACCTACAAATGGCTCTTTAACTATTTCTTTAACTACTTCTTTAAACTCTTCCTTCTCTTCCTTCTCTTCCTCTAGTTGTGGTAATAATTTCTTAATGTTTGCTTTAGTTATATTTTCACAATAAAATTTCACTTTTTCACAATAATATAATTCAATTAAATTATTATTTTCCAAATGGTTAAAAACATCATAAATATTTAAAATAGGTATAATATTTTCTTTTTGATGTACTAAATTTATATATTCCCCTTCTCGTAAATCTAATATTAATATAAGTCCTACTATATTACCACCATATTTTCTAATTTTATTCATAGTATTATTTAAAAGAAAATCATTACATACAATAGTTTCAATAAGTAATATTTTATCATCAATATTCATACCACCTTCTATTTTAATATTTTTAATATTATCTTTTTCATCACTATTGTTTCCAGAATGATTAATATATAAAATACCTTTTTCAAAACTTGTTGCAACATTGGTTGCATAAGGGATAGCACTTGAACTGGTTGCACATATTTTATCAAATTGTAAATTTTTTGTTTTAATTGTATGTTCTATTATTAATGATATATTATCAAATAAAGAAGGATTACTAAGTGCTTTATTAAAATTCATTTGATAAGGTTTCTCGCCGCTTAAAGGACATTCTTTTACAATAATAGTTTTGGTAGAGAACAGATCAGTATATATAGTTGCTTTTGCCATAATGAATATATGAAATTATTAATATATTTAATTATTTATTCTGGAGTATATAATTATTTTATTAATTAATTATATATTAAAATATAAATTTTAAATTATAATTTTACTCAATAAATAAAAAAAAATTTTGTTAAAAATTTTTATTACTATTTATAAATAAAAAAAATATTTATAATTATTAATAAATAAAAAAATATTTAAAATGCCAAAAATGATTTCTAAGAAAAATATAAATTCTAAGAAAAACTCAAGTAAATCTAAAACACAAAAAGGTGGTTTTTTGAATAAAAAAACACCAGCAGTTTATACTAATATTACATATCCTAAAAGTAATACAGGATTTATGAATAAAGAGTTAAACTGTTTAATTTGTAAAAAAAATAAATTTAAGATGCGAACTATGCAAATAGGAACTCGCGCTAAAGATTTTTTATTTGATACAGATATGTTTGATAACAGTTTTAAAGTATTTACTTGTGTTAGTTGTGGTAAGGTAATGTTTTATAGTAATAAAATACAATTTAATGAAAATAAAATGCGTGAATCATCAAGTAAATCAAGTAAATAAACTAAGTTCTAAGTTTTTAGAAAAAACTTAACTAAAACTAAGTTTTTAGAAAAAACTTAACTAAAACTAAGTTTTTAGAAAAAACTTAACTAAAACTAAGTTTTTAGAAAAAACTTAACTAAAACTAAGTTTTTATAATTATGTTTTATAATTATTTTTTAATAATTATTTTAATTTTTTATATTTATATATATTAATATCAAAATAAATTAAATATTATAAACTATTAACTATTATCAACTATTATCAACTTATCAAAAAATGAATTTTCATTTATCTCATAAAGCTTATATACCTTTAAGTATTATTCTCGGTATTATACTTATTAGTGTTATCATAGGTATTGGATTTACAACTAGCACTCTTTTTAGTGTTGATACAAAATTAGATGAAATTATTACTTATACACCAATTGGTAATTGTAGTGTAACTGCTACAATACCAGCACCTGTGACACTACCTCCTGCTGTGATACTACCTGTTGCTACTATAAAATCTGCTTTTGAAAATAGTGAAAAATGTTTATATGAAAAAAATGTATCACCAAGACCACGTGGTTATTATTTAATTGATATATCAGATTTAAAACTAAAATTTTTACAAGCTTGCTTTATTTTATTTTGGGTTGTATTTATACCATTTGTTATAACTATTATATATAAATTATATATATGTTAAATATTTATTTTATTTTATTTTATTTTTTTATTAAACATCATTTATGTAATTACATATCATTATCCTTTATTACACCTTTTTTCAAATTCTATTAATTATCTAAAAGCTGTTTTTAGTTAATTTTTATCAAAACTTAGTAGATGTTTATAGGTTGTAGTGTAGATGATGTATCTGGATCTCTTGTTACAATTCTAAATAATAAATGTGTTTGTAAATCTATATTAATTAATGTTCCCATGACTGCACCTGTAAAATTTAATGTTGTATTATCATAATATGTTCCAGGTTCAACTGTTTTATTTATACTATTCATTGTACCTGGAGGACTAATAAAAAGTTTATTTAAAAATCCTCTATTATTTGTATTAGCATTACCATTATCTTCTAATTCTAAATTAATAATTGTATGACCTTCACTTCTATTAATAAAACTATTAAAAATAGCATTATTACCACCTAAAGCTACATTAGTAGCATAATTACGTATTAATACTCTATCACCAATTCTAAATAATCTATTAGAAAAATAGGTTGTTGTTTCTATTCCTATCATTTTAAAATTAGATTGTGTGCAATAAGGATAAGCATTTGAAGCATCTAATTCTAAATTATTACCTATGACAGATAAATTACTTGTATATACAATATTAGATGTCATTAAAACATCACTTTCGGTATTTATAAAATTACCTCTTGGATCAGTAATAGAAATAGTCATACGATTTAGACTTGCCAATGGATTATTATAAAATTTCTTTTTTTCAAAATAGGCAGGATTATATTTCATAAATCCTCTATTATATTCATTTGTAAAACCTTGCTTAGGAACAGAATTTACAATACTTGATGTTCCAGTAGTATATTCCGTCGATAATATACTTGAAAAGAAAACTTTGTCAAATAAAAGAGTTGAAAATGCTCTATCAACCCAGTTATTTGTTCCTCTAAAAACACTATCTAATTCATCAATACGTAATAGTAAATAGGGATATTTCATTAAACCATTATAAAGCCTTGTATCAAAAGGTATAATACTTGAATCCATAGGTAAAATAGCACTTACTAATTCAACACTTACAACATTGCGATAGAGTTGACTAATACCAGCACCCGTGAATGTATTACTTTGATTAAATTTAACGTGAAAATTATAACGACTTTCTTCATGTGTATCCCATCCTCTATCAACACTATTTATATTAATATAATGAACTTTTTCTATATATTTAGGTTGAGTATCTCTTTGTAATTTAATCAGTGCTTCTTGCATTTGTGCTAAATTTATATCATTTGTTGGTTGTGCTTTGTTATCATTAACTATTTTTTTCTCGATTTTTTCAATAAATCTTTGGGTGAGTTCAGTACCAAGATTAGATAAATCTAAAGGATCTACAATAGTTTGTTCTATATTAGTTTGTGCGTTAGTATTATTTGGTCTTCTTTCGCTATATATATTATTTTGGAGTTTATTTTGTTCTTGTTTTAGTGCCTGAGCTTGCACTTGTATTTGAACTTGTTGATTACGTTGTTTTTGATAATCTTCTAACATAGTCATTGGATTAGAACCTTCCATTTTTTTTAAATTTTCAATATTTTGATAAAGTGGTGTATCTACATTTTCACTACCAAATAGGGAGTCTGTCATATCATCACTTAAATTAAAAGGTTTAATTGTAAAATCCTGTGTTGCGTTTTTAGATTGTAGAGTGACATTATTTTGAGGAATATTATCAGCAAGTCTTTTAAATTGACCTTCGTATGCATCATTATTTTGTGCACCTTTAGTAAATACTTCATTTTTAACATAACTTGAAGAAGGGTTCATTTGTTGAGGTTGATAAGAATTAAGTTTACCATCACCTCCACCGTCACGGTTTGATATTAATTCATTATATTTATTACTAATATCTTCATTATCCTTAAGCATAGTAAAACCATAAGATGTATCTGTATTTGCTGCTGATAGTGATGCAGCATTCATAATTTTTGAACGTGTTTGATTATTAGTTTGTTTTTCTGTAGGTTTATTTACAGTTTTTTCAAATATTTTATTATGAAAATAAGATACTGATTTATCAACAAGTTGTGTGTTAATAACTGTTAAATTTTTATCTAATGGAGAACACTTATCATAAACTATATTTGCCATTTTATCAAATGTTGTGCGATAAGCTGAATTTTGTGAAATATCTTTATTTGTCCTTCTCATTATTTCTTCTGAAACTTGTTTAAAATTATTATCTAAATTATTCTGGGAATAATAAAGATTATTAATATCATTTCCTTTCATTGCCATTTTATTAGTTATATTTATATTTATATTTAGTATTAATAAATTGAAATAAAAATATACTTATTATAATATACTTTTATTATTTTATTATCTTTTTATACTATTAATTTAATCATATTTATAAAAATAAAAAATAAAAAATAAATAAACATAAATAAAAAAATAAAAATAAACATAAATAAAAAAATAAATATATATAAATAGATAAAAAAAATAAAAAAATTAACTTAATAAATAAGCTTTCATTTCTGGATGATATTTAACAAATGTATGAGTATCAAACATAACTTCTTTTGATGTAATAAATGGTTCTGGATCGAGATAAATACTAATAACTTGCATTTGTTTATTATTAAATATAATATCTTCATAATCTTCCATTTGATTATGAAAAGTAGAAGTATGTTTAACAATATTTTTTATATCTCTTAAAAAATCTGGATGATCTTTAATCATGTTTCTATGTGTATTTATAAACTGATAAAAGTATATTAAATTAGCTGGATCACGCTTTGCAATACAGTTTTCACAATTACAATTTATATAAATTTCAATTAAATGTGATGTTACATCTTTCAAATATTGTGATATATAGACTATCATTTCTGCATCGTAAACAAAAGCAGAAGCAGAAGCAGAAGCCATTCTTATATCTTATATCTTATATATTATATCTTCAAATATAAAATAGTGTGTCTTGTTTAATAGTTTTTATTTAACATAATATAAAAATCAATTTTTTACATAATTTATCTATTTATGATTTATTATTTTTGATTTATTATTTTAATTATAAATAATTTTTTCATTAGTAATCTTATATCGTAATATACCTAAAATACTTTTAAAATTTACAATTTTAAGTTCTGTTATTAATGTTTTATCAAATTTTTTAATAATAATGCTAATATCTTTTGAAATTTTTTTTAATTTATTAATATTTTCAACATTTATAAATAAAGGTCTACACATTTGACCATATAATTCAACATTTTCAAATATAAATTTATTATCTTTATTTACTATATTTTTTTGACTATGATTGTCTACTTCTATATAAGAATTTGGTTTTGTAATACTTATATTTATACGAGCTTTATTTTTAATATCATAATGACCTCTATTTTTAGCACATACATAAAAATTACCTAATTGTTTAGCAAATTCTTCACCAAAAGAAGTATCTAAATTTTTAATATTAAATCTTTTTGGATTATAAATAATAATGCGTGTATTTGATTTAATAATATAATTAATATCATATTTATCTAAAAAATATTCTTTTATTATTTTTAATTTTTCATTACCACAAGTAATTAAAAATATATCGCGAAATGTTTGTAATAATAAATAATAATTTAATATAAATTCTAATACATATCTTTTAATTTTTAATTCTATTTTATTTATAATAATATCTTTATATATTTGTTTTAATTTATAAATATTTAGTTTTTCTTTATTTTCTTTATTTTCTTTATTTTCTTTATTTTCTTTATTTTCTTTTAATTTTTTTGTATTATTATTTTTTGTATTATTATTTTTAGTTTTTTTAATCACATTTTTTTTTGTAAAAATCATATTTTATTACTAAAACTTATATTTATATTATTTATAATATAATATAATATAATATAATATATTTAATTTTTTATTATTTTTTATTATTTTTTATTATTTATTGTATATTTTTACTTATATTTTATTAAAAAAATCGTCTCTTTTGCCATTCATTGTATCATCATCTACAATCTTTTGCACAACATTTTCAAATGCTTTACCATCTAATAAGCTGGTTATAAAATATATACAATACATACCACATTCACTATTTTTATATTGATGTCTGTTTTTATTAATTTTAATATCAAGATTATTACCTAATTTATCTGCTTGTTTTTTTAATTTATTCATTAATACAACTACTTCTGGATTAGGGTTCATACCATAACTATCCCAATAACATATTTCACCTTGCTTTTTTTCGGTACCGTTGCTATTATTCATATTGGTATCACAATGCATAGCTACCCAATGACTACCTGATTGTGTATGTTTATCTAAATTAAAAATAACGCCTATTTTACTTTTGCCTTTACTCATTAAATCAGATAAATTTATTTTACATAATTCATCAACAACACATTCTCCAAATCCAAGTTTTGTATCAAAGTCCATAGGCACAGGACCTATAAATTCAAATGATGGATATTTAATCTCATATTGGTTCATAACATCTCTAATATCGATTGTATTTAACCATTCTCTTGGGTTTTCACTCCAGGTTTTAGGCATAAATGGTTTAAAATTCTTTAATAATTCTTTTGATAAAGAACTATCTTTAATAAATTCTTGTTTCAACCAACAAACTTCATCATTACATTTATATTTCATAACATTATTAATAGCATTCCATAATGTTTTACCTTTTGTAATAGTATCAAACTCTATTTTCATTTGCGGATGTGTTTCATTCCATTTTGTTGCTATTTTACGAAGAGCTTCAATTGTAAAACAACTTTCGCTTGTTGCAGAGTTTATAATATTTACATTTGATTTACTCATTTTTTTACTTTTTGATAAATTAGATATATCAATGGGTTGAATAAATGGGGCGCACATTGTTTTATTAGTCTTTTTATAAACTATTTTCTTTTTAGTAGAATTTTTATGTTTTTTATAAACTTTACGTTGTTTCATTTTTAATAGTATATTATTTTAGATATCTACTATATTCATAGAAATTAAAAATAAAAAAATATATTATAATATTAATAAATAAAAATATATTATAATATTAATAAATAAAAATATTATTATTATCAACATGAAAAAGTTTTCAAAGAAAAATATAAAAAAAAACTTACATAGTTCTAGGTTTAATAAAAAAACTAAAAATATTATTAAAACAAAAAAACTTAAAAGAAAAATAAATAATATGAAAGGAGGTATGATTAACTGGGATCTAAAAAGAATAATAAATGATGTTTTTAATCCTAGAAAATATAGAACTAATGATACGGTTGAAGATGTAATTGAACACGTAAATCGAATTTATAATGCTATGTATAGTACAAGAATTCAACAATCTCAAGATGCGGCTATAAAAATGCAACAAAAAATAAAATTTAATAACTCAGTTGCATGGGCAATACCAACAATGAATATTCTTAATTATATTAAAAATATAGTTGGTGATGACTCTATATTAGAAATTGGCGCTGGGTATGGATTATGGGCTGCATGTCTTAAAATGATAGGATGTAATATTATACCAACTGATGATTATTCATGGATGAAAAATAATAAAGATAAAGATAAAGAAACATATATAGATATTGAAAATATATCTTATGGCGATGCATTAAAAAAATATGATAAATGTAAAATATTATTTTTATGTTGGCCTCCTCCAAAAGATGATTTGCCTTATAAAATTATTCAACAATTTACAGAGGGAAATAATGGTCAAATACTAATTTATATTGGCGATGGTCAAACCGGTGAAGATAGTCTAACAGGTGGTCTTAATTTCTTTGAATATTTAGATGAAAAATGGAAAAATGAAACTGAAGAATATACAAATATTATTAAGTTTTTTAAACCTTCAAGAAAGAATTTAAACACTATGTCTAATGATGCAAAATCTGATATAGTTGATGAAGTATTAGCTATGCCAAAGTGGTATTCTGATTATACATGTATAAATATATTCCGTCGTAAATCAAAAATACAAAATATATAAAATATATAAAATTTGCAAAATATATAAAATATATAAAAGTTAAAAATAATAATCATAATAATTTTTATTACTCAATATTACTAGTCGTATTATTATTATTATTATTATTATTATTAATATTATTATGATTATTATTATGAATAGGTCTAATAAAACTAATAGGTCTAATAGGTGTTTCGGGTTTTCGAGTATATATTGATATTTTAGTACTAGTTTGTATACCAGAAGTAAAATTAGGCATTATTAATTCTTCTTTTTCTGGAATTGGTTTTACAATCCAATTCTTTTCTAAATATTTTTGAAACTTTATACCTCCAGTAATTGTAAAGTTTTCTTCTCCAATATAAATTAATGTTTCTCCTTTATTGTCTTCTGTAAATTTTTGAAGAGTATTATAAGTCATATAACCTTTTGGATGAGGCCAACATAAAAATAATATTTTATATTCATTATATTTTTCTAATGCATTACCATAAGATATATTTTCAATATCTGTATATGTTTCTTTGGATGTCCCATTATTATGTTTCATCCATGAATAATCGTCTGTTGCTATAATATTACATCCTACCATTTTAAGTAAAGCAGCCCATAATCCATAACCAGCACCTATTTCTAATACAGGTTTTTCTTCAACAATTTCTTTAATATATTTAATAACATTAAATGTTGGTGTTGCCCATGCTGTATTTAGTTGATAATTTTTCTGTTGTATTATAATACCCATAGAATCAGATTTTTTTTCTGGTAAACTATTTATATATTCAACTTTATTATTTATATAATCTAGTAAATATTTTATATTATTTTCACTATTAGTTGTTAATCCAAAATTAACTAAAAATTTTAAATGTGTATAAAATGTATCACTACTTTTAATAGGATCGTCAGGTTTTCTTGTATATATATAGAATTTAATATTTTCAAATTTACCAAGATATTCATTTAATTTTAATTTTGATTTTAATTTTGAATTTGAATTTGAATTTGAATTTGAATTCTTACTTCCATATAAAGCGTTTAAAGCGTTTAAAGCGTCTAAAGAATCTGAATCGTATGAAGCGTCTCCATCATTATTATCTTTAACTTTTATTTCTCTTTGTGGTATTTCTAATCTTTTTTGATCGTTAACATCAAAGTCTGTTTTGGTCCAATTATTTATTAAATATTCTAAAAACCTTGCACCACTAGATTTATTAATTTCTATTATATTACCTATATAAATTATCATTGTACCTTTATTTGTTTCTGTAAATTTTTTTAGATTTAGATAATTACTATTATTCTTTATGTATATTATTATATCATCGTCTTCATACGGATCATAAATTATGTCATCATGATTTTCACCATTATACATTTCATCTTTAGGAGGATTACATAAAAATAATATTTTACAAGAATTAATTTTTTCTATTTCTTTTTCACTTATATATTTTGGTTTTAAATAGGATTCTGTTCTAATAGATTTATTAAATTTATCTCCTTTCACGTATTTATTATCTAATGATGTAATATTACAACCCATACGTGTAAGTATAGCAGACCATAAACCAAGACCAGCATTAAGTTCTAATACAGGTTTTTCTTCAACAATTTCTTTAATATATTTAATAATATTAAAAGATAGTATTACACTTGATAATTTATTAAAATAGTCTGAAATACGCATTGTATTATATAATTCTATTATTCTATTATTCCTGGTAATTCTTTTAATTTTTGTTCTATAGATATTATTTTTTTTGATCCAGGGTCTTCTTTAATTCTTTCTATTAAATTTCTAACATCTTCATTAATTCTGTCTATTAAATAATGTTTATCTTTAGCTTTATCTTTATCTTTATCTTCACCTTCACCTTTATATTCTCCTATTCTCTTTATTTCAGCATAAATCAACTTAATATCTCCATCTCCACCACCTTTCATATTTTTATAAGTTTTCTTATAATTTTTTTTATGAGTTTTTTTAGTTTTTTTATTTAATTTAAAACTGTTTGAAAATTTTTTCATGTTGATAATAATATTTTTATTTATTAATATTATTATTATCATAGAAATTAATTTAAATTAAATTTACAAAATTACAAAATTACAAAACATAAAAATATAAAAAATATAAAAATATTATTATCAACATGAAAAAATTTTCAATACAAAAAGGGGGTAGTATGAAGGGACCTTGGACCCTTCTACTTTTGAAATTCTAAAATTTCTAAACAAACACGATGTTTAGAGTATTCTGGATCACTAAACATTTCAAGTAATATGTTTTCTGTAGAAAAAGAACTATAATTTTCTTTCAAATTCTCTTTTAATGTATCTCTAATATATTTTTTTAAGTCTGATGATTTTTCAAGATATAATTTATTAATCATATTTTTCAATTCATTTTCAGATAATTTTGATTGTTTTGTATCTGCTAATTCTTTCTCATAATAGTACTTAATATAAAAATAAGTAATATCTTTTACCATATCTGCTAAGTTATTCATTTATAAGTATTTTATAAATTATAAATTATAAATTATATTTATTTATAAAGTTTCTTTTTAAGTTTTAATATAATTATTTTTTTAAATTAAAATGAATACGTTTTTCTTTTTAATATAATTTACTATTTTTTATTAGTTATTAAACTTTTTATTAATATTATTTATTATTTATTATAAATATAAATATATAAACATATATTTAAATATAAATAAAATAATGTTCTATTATTTAAATAAAATATGTAAAATTTATACTCAAATAAAAAAATTATATGATATAAAAACTCATATTAATACAATATATAAAACATTTACAACTAATGATGAAGAATTACAAATACAATCATTTCAATCTTTAAAACAACTTATATTTGATTCTGGAAGCTTATATATTAAATTCTTTCAATGGTATATTAGTAAATTAAAATCAAATACAATTAACAATGATACTCCAGAAACAATACATACTATAAAATTTATAAATTATTTTGAAGATATTTTTGAACAATGTCCTTATCATGATTTAGAACATACCAAATATATATTTAGATGTTCTATGAATGGTATAGAACTGGATGATTATATTGATATGAAAACATTTAAAATCATAGCATCAGGTAGCATAGGACAAGTCTATTATGGTTGTCGTAAAGAAGATGGATTAGAAGTTGCAATTAAAGTAAAACATCCAAATATTGAAGAAGATTTACATAATCAAATTGAATTACTTAGATTAATAAAATTCATACAATCAATAAGTTATTTTAGACATAAATATAATCTATTATTTAATATTGATGATTTTTTAGAAGATATAAATTTACAATGTGATTTTAATAATGAAGCAAATAATACTAAATTATTTATTACAAATTTTAAAGATAGTTCTCATTATATTGTGTTTCCAGAAGTATTATATCAATCAACTGATATTCTTATAAGTAAATATATAGAAGGTTCTTCTGTAGATACATTAACAGATATGCAAAAATTTAATACATCACTAAATTTTTTTTGTTTTTTTAAACAAATGTTAGTTGTTGATAATTTTATACATGGTGATCTACATTGTAAAAATTGGAAAGTAAAATATAATGAAATAACTAAAACAATACAAATTATAGTTTATGATTGTGGTATATGTTTTAAAAATATTAATACTGAGTTATCAAGTAACTTTTGGAATGCTTTAATTAATTATGATATAGAAAATTTAATTATTTTATTAAAAGACTTTATAGAAGAAAGTAATAATATAAATACTGATTATTTTAATAATAAAATATTTGATAATGAAATTAAATATTTATTTACTCATGTTATAAAACATAGTATGGGAACATCACTTCTTATGAAAGTATTATTAAATCTATTTAAAACTAATAATTTAATAGTTCATAAATTTCTATTGAATTTTACAATATTAATATGTGTTATTGAAGAATATATGAAAAATAGTAATTTAATTAATAAAAATGCCAATACTACAATTAGTATGTTTGATATTATTAATGATAATCAATTAGATATTATTAGTTTTTGCGAAGTAAAAAAATGTTATCCAAAAGTAAAAGAAATAATTGAACTAAATATGAACAATAATTATAATAGATATAAAAATAATTGTATAAATAATAAACTAGAACTTTATGAAACTACTAATGATAATAAAAAACTATTTAGTAGCATTTCTTTATCTGGATTAACATTTAAACCTCCAGAGTAATTTATTGTTTTATTTATAAAAAAATTGATTTTGTAATTATCAATATAAATTAAATAATAAATTAAATTTATATAAATTAAATTTATATAAAATGGATAAAGCTGGAGATACCACAACAGAACTACAAGAACTACAAGAAACCGCAAATGAAATGATACAAGATGATGAAGATATAACTGACTTACAAAATACATATGAACCTATTACTTATCTTGAAACTTGCAGTAATTGTGGCAATGTGTGGGATGGATACGCACAGTGTTATTGTCACGGATTACGTTGTTATAGAAAAGATTATACTTCAGATACTTCAGATACTTCAGATGAAGAGCAGCAGGATTTAGACAATCCCGAGCAGAAATAGTGCAGAAACAAGGGAGCTCGAGGGGCTGAAGCCCTCGAACTGAAGCCCTCGAACTGAAGCCCTCGGAAAATTAATTATTTTTAATATTTTTAATTTTTTTATTTGTTAATTTAGAATAAATAATAACTTAAATATTTATATATATAAAAGTATAATTTATAATATAAATCATAATATTATTTTTAATATAATTTTTAATATAATTTATTACTAACTATGACAGAACAAACAGTATGTATTCATATCTTTAGACGTGATTATAGGTTAGATGATAATACAACACTTATTGAAGCTTGTAAAACACATACATTAGTTTTACCTATTTTTATTTTTACTAAAACACAAATAGATAAAACATTAAATCCATATAGAAGTGATAATTCAGTTCAATTTCTATGTCAATCCTTAAAAGATTTAGATCAACAATTAAAACATCATAAATCTCAATTAACTATTTTTTATGCTGATAAAGATAAAAATGAATATAGTATTCTAGAGACACTTATCAAATCTATTCCTAATTTAAAAACTATTTCATTTAATATGGATTATACTAATTATAGTAAAGAAAGAGATGAAAAAATAAAAAAAATATGTGAGTCTCATCATATCCATTGTTTATCCTTAGATGATATATGTTTAAATCCATTAGGAACTGTTTTAACAGGTTCTGGTAAACCTTATACTAAATTTACCCCTTTTTGGAAAGCATCTGCTCTTAAAGAAATTAAAAAAATCATACATAATAAATATACAAATTATTATAGTAAAACTAATTATACTAATTATACTAAAACACTAAAACCATTAGAGTCATATATTATTAGTATTGATGAGATCATGAAACCTAATAGTAAATATGATATAATGGGACCATATAATCAATATGTTCCAGAGAGTGGTGGAAGAGAACAGGGATTATCTATCTTACATAAAATAAAACATTGGGATAATTATAATGATGAAAGAGATAATCTTATTTTTCAAACAACACACCTTTCACCTTTTAATAAGTTTGGATGTGTAAGTATTCGTGAAGTCTATTGGGCTATGTTTAATAAATTAGGTAAAGAAGGTGAATTTGGTTTAATAAGACAATTATTCTGGCGAGATTTTTTTTATAATCTGTCTTATTACTATCCAGAAATATATAAAGAAAATGCATTAAATCCTAAATATAGACATATTAAATGGGAAACAAATAAGGCAAGTATGGAAAACTTTAAGAAATGGTGTGATGGTAATACTGGCTTTCCAATTGTTGATGCTTGTATGAGAGAATTAAATACTACAGGATATATGCATAATCGTGGACGTCTCATAGTATGTAATTTCCTATGTAGATTATTACATATCGATTGGAAAATGGGTGAACGCTATTTTGCAAGTAAGCTATATGACTATGATCCAGCACAAAATAATTTTGGATGGCAAGTGAGTGGGGCGAATTCAAGTGGTACTACTTCACGTCCATTAGAACAAACTATTATGAACCCTTGGATACAAAGTGCAAAACATGATAATGATGGTAAATATATTAAAAAATGGTGTCCTGAATTAGAAGGAGTAAAAGCTAAAGATTTACATAGATGGAATGAAGTCTATGATAACTATATTAATAATGTCAAGAGCGAACCTATTAAATATATTAAACCTATGATAGATTATAAGATTGAAAAAGAAAAAAATTTAAAAATGTATAGAAAATATTTAACATAATTATATTTTTACATAAAATATATTAGGTTGTATTACTTTGTATATGTTTGTATTAGTTTGTATATGTTTTGATGTATTCCCGATAAAACTCAAATTCAGCTTCATTCAAAAGTTTAATACTATCAGTAGATAACCGTTTCCACGTAGATAAATTTAAGCTCTCACAATTACCTATACTAAGGAGATATAAATCATTCAATGTTTTGAATGAGTAACTGGAGAAACTATGATTATCCATTTCATCAATTAAATGACGATAAAATATATGTTTGTCATTTTCAATTGCTGCTGACATTTTTATAAGTGATTTATTGAATATTATTTATAATTTATGATTTTATTATTTCAATTTTTTTAAATTTATTTTAATTTATACCAAATAAATATTTATAAATTAATATTATATATACTTTGATATAATCTATCATATGTTAAATTGCCATATAATTCTTTTTTATTATTAATTACAATACTACAACCGCCTATATTTTCCATACTTGTAACATCAAATTTATATATATTATTTTTGATTGCATATTCAATAATATCATCAATATTACTACTATTTTTTTTGTCATCATTAGCATTTATATGTAAATGTAGGCTTATTTTCTCTAAATTATAATTCATTTCAATAGATAGATAATCAATGATATGTTTAAAATTGCTATATCTCATATCACCACAAGTATCAGATATACAAACTTCATTAATACCATCAATATGTAAATACTCGTATAATTCATTTATAATATATTCATTATCTTGTATACCAGAAATAGGGCAATTTGTAATACAAGATACATATAATTTAACATTATCAAATGTCTTTGGATTTTTCAATACTTCTTTAATATTTTCTTTTGTTTCTTTGATGGATTGTTTTATATTTTTTTGTTGAAATTTTTCTGATACAGATGTAATAAAAGATACATTTCTTATATTTAATTTTTTAGCCATATCTAAATATTTTTTTGATGGCGGAACTAATAAATAAAAATCACAATAATTTTCAATATTATTTTCAATAGTAGTATCGCACATTATATTTCTTTTACTTTTACTACTATAATAATTATATATCCAATTTTCATTATAAATCGTATTTGCATAATTATATAAGTCATAGGAGTTATTCATTTGTGGTAGTAATTTTGAAGAGACAAGTGAACCTATCTCTAAAGCATGAGGTTGATATTGTTTCATAATTTTATTTAATATAATCTTTTTTTCAGGTAAAGTATAAACTTTTGATAAAGATTGAAGTCCATCTCGCATAGATACATCGAAATGTCTTATATATGGATTTATTTTACGTAATGCTGACAAAGCTAAGGTCATAATGAATAGAAAAATAGAAAATAAGTAATTATTTGTATTTATTTGTATTTATATACTTGAAGAATTAAAATAAGAAAATGTTTAAGTTGAAATATTAAGTAAAATATTATTCATTATATTGTTGGCATTATAATATTTTCTGGCATAATTGGTGTTTCTGATGATAAAGTTGGTAAAGGAGAAATATCTTCTTGTACAGGAGGTGATAATCTTACATTTATCATAGGTGGCATAGGTGACATTTCTGGCGTTTCCATATTATTTTGTAATGGTAATGGTTGTTCTATTACCGATGATTGAGTTATATTAGGTATATGTATTGGTTGATCTGTTGGTAGTGTAGGTATTGGTATAGGTCTTGGTATAGGTCTATGTGTAGGTGTAGGATGTATATCATCTCTACCATCTCTACCATGTCTGTCATCTCTACCATGTCTGTCATCTCGACCATGTCTGTCATCTCGACCATCTCTGCCATCCCTGCCATCTCTACCATCTCTGCCATATCTATCATAACGATTATTATTATAATAATTTTGATTATAATTATATCTTCCCCACCAATACCAAGGATTATACCAATATCTATTATAATTATAATCACTATAATAATCTAAATCATCATAATATGTATTATCATAATATGTATTATCATAATATGTATTATTTATCATAGGTTTTTGTTTTGTAGTTTTATTTCTATTTTGATATTTCATATTGTCATTTTTAGTATATAATATTGCTACTAAAATCAATATTATTAATATACATATTGTTAATATAATATATAATGTTTTTTGTTTCATTTTATTTTATATTTTATATTATTGTTAGATAAAAATCTTTATAAATTATAAATACTAAATAATAAATAATAAATACTAAATACTAATAATATTAAATAATATTAAATCATGATTAAAAAAAATAGTGTATCCAGAAAGAAATTAGTTAAATATAGTAATAAACACCAGCGCTTAACCAAAACTAAACCTACTGTAAAGCAACCCTATATTAAATTACATAATTTATCTACCATTACTAATAAAAATGTTCTATTAAATAATAATAATACTAATAAGAATAAGAATAATACTAATATTGATAATGATGATGATAATAATAACTATATTGTATCAGAAGTTACAGATGATACAACTTATAATCATTTTAAAACTTTAATAAATCAGTCACCACATTTATGTACAGGACAAACACAAGCTGGAAAGAAATATAAAATAAGAAAGTCAATTCTTAAAGATATGAAAGCATTAAAAAAAGATAATCATTATAGAATTATTTATATTCATAATACAATGGAAATTATTGCATATATTTCAACAAAACTTTATAAATCAGATGGTGGTTTTATATTTATTCATAAATTATGTTCTAAAACAGGTTCAGGACAAGGTAGTATATTAATGAATATGATATTAGATGATGCCAGAACCAATTATAAAAAATTAGGTATTACATATTTATCTTTAACTACAAGAGATCTTGATCTTATAGGTTATTATAATAAATTTAATCCTACCAGAGTCGTTGAAGTTGACGCTCCAGAATCAAAAGCCAAAATACCAATAAGATGTGCTTATATGATATGGCAACTAAGTCCAGATATGCCATATTTAAATTATGAATAAAAAAAATTTGTATATGTAACAAACACTTAATATAAATATTAACACTAAATGTTGTGTTTCAATATTTATGCATCAACCTCTTCTTTTATTGGAGGCAGAGATTGGAATGCATTTTTCACGCTGATGCGAGGACCACACATTTTTGCATGCATTGTTGATTGTAGAGATGATGCTACTGCCGAGTTATATGGAAATTGTAGTTCCAATAGCGACGGAAGAGTATTCATAATCGCCTGACCAAAAGACTGGTGATAGGTTGTCCTTGTTTTGGGTGCGAATAGCTGGTTTAATGATTGAACACTAAACTTTTCGCCATTTTCATCGACAATCACACACGACAGTGCAATACTTCCTTCTGGTAAAATTTCTGAAGTAAAATTCATTTTGAATGTATAGATTTTATTAGCTCTTTATTATTATAATTTTATTAATTTAATTTTATTAAAAACAATTTTTTATAATTTTATCTAAAAAATCTAAAAATAAATAAAATAATTATATAAATTGTTCACTCCATTGTTTAGAAGTATAATACATTGTTATATTGTCACAAGGTGGTGTAGATACAGATATTAATTTTAATTTTTGTAATGCATTATACTTTAACATACAAAAACCTAAATAAGGTGAATCTGATATCCACCCATCAAATGATGAATATTTACATAAATGATATGCTAAAATATATTCTGGGTCATCTTCTTGTCCTTTCATAAACGAGGGCTCCAATTGCGAGGGCTTCAGTTGCGAGGGCTTCAGTTGCGAGGGCTTCAGTTGCGAGGGCTTCAGCCCCTCGAGCTCCCTTGTTTCCGAGGGCTCCCTTGGTTCTTCGATATTTTTGGCGCGGCTTTTTTTAAAAGCTGCTTTGCGCGCTGGATTTTCTAAATCCTGCTCCCTTGTTCCTGAACTATTTTTGGCGCGGCTTTTTTTAAAAGCTGCTTTGCGCGCGGGATTTTCTAAATCCTGCAAATCCTGCCCAGAATAGTTTTGTATCTCTTCTGTTATATTTTTATTAATAATTTCTATCATTTTTATCAGTTTATCAGATACAATATCATTTTTATATTTAGCTATTGATAATAATTTTAATGGTTTATTATTTATAAATCGAAAGTCATAACCATCATTCCATAATGGTTTATTATTATTATAAATGTGTGTATATGGTTTTTCTTTTATATTGATAGGTGAAAACCAATTACCTAATCTATTTAATGATTTAAATTTTGTATATGCACTATGATAAAATATTAAACTTTCTTTTGATAATATGACTTCTTTTCCTAACATTAGTAATAAATTATCTATATTTGTGTTTAGTGTAGTATAATTCATGATACATAGAATAGATTGATTATATAAAAAAATATATTAAATTCAAACAATTGTTTATTTATAATCTATATAATGTTTTTAGATTATTTTTATTCGTGTGTAAATATATATTGGCATTTTCGTAAATATAATACAATTCCACTATCAAGGTTATTATTTTCATCAACACCATTACATATTTCAATAAATTCATTTGAATGACAGTTAGAGAAACCATTAGGTTCATTAAAATTTTTAACATATTCTTTCAAATGTGAGTTTTCAAGTTTATTGAAAAAATTTAACATTGTATAAAGAATATTATTTTCTAAATGAATATTAGCATTATTATTATGATTATCATTAGCATTAGCATTAGCATTAGCATTATTTATTATACAACTAACCATTTTTAATTAACTTAAAGGTATAAAATGATATATTTATAATATTTATAATATTATTTATTAATATATAAAAAAAAACAATTTTATTTTTTTATTTTTTATATATTATACGTAATTTTATTTAATTTATTTATAAGATTACACAATGACTTGGCATTTTGCTTTGCCTTTTTTTTAGTTTGATTTTTTGATTTTGGATTACCTACTTTAGGTATAGGTATTGTTGACTTAGCTTTTGCTTTCTTATGTTTGACTTTAATATGAGGTGGTAATACTGGTATATGCATATCAGGTGGAGGAGGTGTTTGAACTCTAATATCTATATCCATTTTTACTTTTATATTTCAATAGTTTGTATAATATATCTTTATCATTTATTATAAAAATCAATTTTTCTTATATTTATTTTATATTTCATAATTTACTTATTCATAAAAAAATTGAATATTTTTAAAATTTAAAATTTAAATTATATAAAATATATAAGCATATAAATATAATAAAATGTCTGATTTTGAATATGAATGCAATGACAAAAATAGTGATGAAGATAATATAAGTTATGATTTTAATATAAGTGATAATGATTATAATTATGATAGTGATAGTGAGATTGAAAATAAGACTCATAATAAGACTCATAATAAGATTGAAATTGTGAGTAATATTAAACCTAAAACTAAAAGAGTTCCATTTATAATAGATATGGAGCAGGATTTAGAAAATCCCGCGCGCAAAAATAGTGCAGAAACAAGGGAGCTCGAGGGGATGAAGCCCTCGGAAACAAGGGAGCCCTCAAAACCGAAATTAAAATTAAAGACACAACAAAAATTAAACTCAACACCAATAATAAATACTTTTTCAACTATGTTTGAAGAAGAAGTTAAAGATACTGAAGAAATTCCTGTGCCTATTAAAACAAAAAAAACAAAAGAAACGAAAGAAACGAAAGAAACGAAAGACAATACAGAACCTAAAGAAATTAAGCTAACTAAAAAAGAGCAAAGTTTTGAATATAATCAGGAAACAATAGAATTTTTTACACAAGATTTAGATTTTAGAAAAATTCTAATTAAGAATTCACCATTTACAAATGATACACAGGTTATTTGTTTATTATTAAAATATAAAGTAATCACTGATTATTGTTGTTCTGTTAAAAAATGTAAAGTCAAACTTGTATGGAATGATTGTCCAATACAACTTATTCTTCATCGTAAAAATAATATTCAAAATGATTTAACAATTTGTAATTTAGAATTAATATGTGGTAATTGTTATTTATGTATGTATGGTTTAGATATCTTTAAAAAGAAAGAAAAAGAAATTATTTTAATTTGTAATATTTGTAATTTTCCATTAGTTAAATTTAATAATACACGTAAAAAGAAGGGCACCTGTTTAGCTTGTGAAAAAAAAATGAGTAGATATTTTAATGAAAATATAGAAACACAATTTTATAATAATATACAAGGACTATATAATAATAATCCATTATTAAGTGAAGAACATAAACAGTCAAATTATTATAAAAATGCTGGTAAATATAAATCAACTTCATCATCAAGTAAACCATCAAGTAATACGAATACAATAAATAGTTCTAAACAAGATATTGCTAATCCCATTATAAAATTAAATATGAAAACACCAAATATGGATGACCTACTTAAAGATTAACTAATATATATATATATATTGTGATTTTGTAATTTTTCTTTTTTTTAGATAATAGATAATATATAATAATATAAAAAAAAATGGGGCACATAAAAATGTACCGGTGTTGTTGGGTGGGTGGGATGGTTTAGAAGGGTTCTTCTCTCCAGGCTGACGCGTTGCTGTTATTCTGTTGGTCCAATACCCTGAGTAAGAAGGTATTGTCTACTTCATCATTGGCAGACAGAAAATACTGGGCATCGTTGGTAGCCTGAGCTGCATGGGAAGCAGCAAGGGCAGCATCGGCAGCAGCAAGGGCAGCATCGGCAGCAGCAAGGGCAGCAGCGGCAGCAGCGGCAGCAAGGGCAGCCTGGGCAGCAGCAAGGGAAGCAGCGGTTTGGAAACGCGTTTGACCAAGCATATTGCCAGTTGGGCAAGCTGTTCCAACAGGATGCACAGGATGATTACCTAAAGCACAAAAAGCCATTTTGACAGTCAAGTTAAGATCTTAAGGTCAAAAGAATATATTTAATTAATAAATAATTTAAAAACAATTTTTGTTAATTTAACTATTTTTGCCATTTTTAATTTATTGTATAAATAATAAAATAATAAACTATTTCGTTTAATAAATCATTCAAACAATATAATAAAATAGTAGTATAATATAAATATAAAGTATTTATAAAATAATAGTAATCATCTATTATAAAATAACAGCAAAATAAACATAAACATAAACATAAACATAATCATAAACATACACATAAACATACACATAAACATACAATATGGCAAATCTTAATCTTCGTAAATTTGATATGAGTAAAATTGCCAATGGTAGTATAGTCGTAATGATTGGTAAACGTAATACAGGTAAAAGTTTTTTAGTGAAAGACTTGCTTTTTTATAAACGTGATGTGCCAATTGGAACTGTTATATCAGCAACAGAAGGTTCAAATAGGTTTTATGGTGATTTAATGCCAAGTCTTTTTATTCATGAAGAATTTAGTCCTGAGATAGTAAGTAATCTTGTTAAAAGACAAAAAATAGTAGTTAATAAAATGAAACAACAAGAAGCAATGTATGGTAAAAGTAATATTGACCCGCATGCATATTTAATATTAGATGATTTAATGTATGACCCCAGTTGGATTAGAGACATTACAATTAAACAAATCTTTATGAATGGAAGACATATGAAATTACTATTTTTAATTACAATGCAGTTCTCATTAGGTATTCCTCCTGCGTTAAGGGGTAATGTAGATTATGTTTTTATTCTACGTGAAAATTATGTGTCTAATCGTAGGCGTTTATATGAACATTATGCTGGTATGTTTCCTACATTTGAAATATTTTGCCAAGTGATGAATCAATGTACTGAAAACTTTGAGTGTTTAGTTATTGATAATACTTGTAAAAGTAATAAAATTGAGGATATGGTATTTTGGTATAAGGCTGATAACCATCCTCCATTTAAAATGGGTGCTCCTGAATTTTGGCAACATCATAGTAATAATTATACAGAACAAAAAATAGATAATGATGAAGTGGATATAAGTCAAATCAAAAAGAAAAATTCACTAAGTGTGAGTGTTAAAAAACAACATTAAAAAATATTTGTTTTACTGTTTTTTTTATTTTTATATAATTTAAATTCTTTGTATAATTTAACTTCTTTGTATAATTTAACAATAAAAATAATATTTATAATTATTATATGAAAATATATAATAATTAAATCATTATAATTATAATTATAATTATAAATTTTTAAAATGTCAAAATTTCAAATACGTAATGATGGAATGCTTGATCCAGAGGGTAAATATCCTAATCCTATAAATGGTTTACCCTATACTAAAAATTATAAAGTATTAGCTAAAGAAAAATGGGCGCATTTAAAAGCTTATGAAGATAGAATGAAAATATTACAAAAAATACATAGTAAATCTATATTACTTGTGAGTCTACCAACAGGCACAGGTAAAACAGTTGTTGTGCCTCGTTTATTATATCATTATTATGGTTATGAAAAAAAAATTATGGTTACAACTCCAAGAAAACAAACTACCTCAAGCGCAGGTGAATTTGCAGCATTATGCTTTGATGTTCCTTTATTTCATGTTGACGCTGATGGTAAATATATAATTAACCCGGCAATAGAAGAAGGTCAAGAAAATAGATATCCTACTGGTAATAAATATATAAGTTATAAACACAGTGCAAGTAAAGAATATTCTGATAAAAGCACTAAATTATTATTTACAACAGATGCCACTGTTAAAACTATTATTACTACAGGTGACGAAGATTTAGCAGAATATGGTGGTATCGTTATTGATGAGGTTCATGAAAGAACTGTAAGTATTGATATTGTAATTGCACTTGTAATGGATATTTTAAATAGACGTAAAGATTTTAAAATTATATTTATGAGTGCTACTATGGATTTAAAGATATTTGAAGATTATTTTAAAAAATTAGGTCAAGGGAATAATTATGAAATATATACTGTTAAAGAACAAAAAACAACACATCCTATCGCATTTACACTTCAAGATAAACCATTAGTAAAAAATGCTAATAAAATCATTGACGAAGTCTATAAAAAAATAGACGGTCTTATGTTAGAATTAGATAAATCTAATAAAATCGGTGATATATTAGCATTTGTATCAAGTGATAGTGAAACTAATAAATTAAAAACAAAAATAAATAAAAATATAAGTAAATATAGTGAAAATAATAGACCTTATGTTATTGCTATGTCTGCTGCTACCTCAGAAGATGAAATGAATATAGCAAAAAATGGTGGTAGTTTAAAAAATATAAAACCTAACAAAGATGCACCAAAAGGATATACAAGAAAAATTATGATTGCTACACCTATGGCTGAAAGTAGTATTACATTTAGCGACCCTCTTATCTATGTTATTGAATCAGGTATGTCATATTCAAATCATTACGATGCTGATAAATATTGTTATCTTTCTGGTAAAAATTATGTTACACAAGCAAGTATTAAACAAAGATGTGGAAGAACAGGTAGAACGTGTCCTGGAACTTGTATTCAACTCTATACTCAAAATGAATATGATAAATTTCCTGAATTTTCTGTTCCAGAAATTCTTAGTGAAGACTTTACAAAAGAATTATTAAATATTATGAAATTACCAAGTAATCAATTTAATATAACAAAATCATTAAAATTTATTCAAAATATGATAGAACCTTTAGAAAAATATAAATCATTTGTTAAAGTTGGATATGATAATATTAAAGAAATGGACTTTATAGATAGAACTGGAACTATTACTGCATTAGGTATTATATGTAGTGATTTTGCTACATTTGATATTAAAATTGCAAAAATGATTATTGGTGGATTTTTTTTTAATTGTATTGAAGCAAGTATTATTTTAGGTGCTATTTTACATACTTGTTCGAGTTTTGGTGAAATATTTAGACAATTGTCTGAAGAAGATAAAAAAGATAAAGCTAAAGTAAAAGCACACGAAGATAATATTAAAAAATATATTAGAAAAGAAGGTGACCACATATCATTATTAATTATATATAATTCATTTATAAATAATAATTCTTCTTATGAATATGCTGTATCAAATGGCTTAGATTATAGAATTCTTACAAAGATTAAAAATGCACATATAGAATTATATAAGACAGTTATGGTTCAAGATATTAGAACAAGAGTTTCAATATTAGAAAAATTTATTAATGTTAAACAATTTAAAAATCAACCACTATATAATGCAGTTGGCGGTAGCTTACATAAATCTAAAACACATAAATCTAAAACTCATAAAAAAAATAAATATAATAAGTATAATAAGAACAAACAACATAATGCTTCCAGAAAATATAATAAGAGAAATCTTCAAAATATTCAGGCAAATATTACTTTATCTCATAGAAATTTTAAACATGGTGGAAGAGTTTTTAGTCACTCTGGTCATCATAAACACAATAAACACAATAAACACACAAGGAAAACAAAATCCAGAACCAGCTACAAATCCCAAAGTAAAGCCGGTATAAATAATGAAGATGTTTTAGATTTAGGATTAGATTTGGCATTAGATTTAGGATTAAGTTTGAATGGTGGAAATGCATCAGATACAGATCATAAAAATAATAAAAGAAGATTTAAATATATGGAATTATTTACACTTAAAGATTTCCAATCAAGAAATAAAAGCATTAAATTATCTAAAAGTGGAACGGCAGATGGTATAATAGAACGTGTTATTGCTGCTTTATATTATGGATATAGCACTAATATTGCTTGCTATTCTGGAACAGGTAAAGATTATAAAGTAAAATTTAGTTCTATTAAAGGAACCATTATTGGTGGTATGTCTAAAAATGCATTTGATTTTAAATATCCAGAAACAAATCCTGATTTTATTATATATAATAAATTTACAGTTCAACAAGAATTTGGTAAATTAGAACCAAAAGGTAATTTAACTTTATTAACCATATTAGAAACTAAACATTTAGCATATTTTTTTGACCTTCCAGATATAATGAAACAAGTTATGACAGAAATTAAATAAACATATTATTTTATATATTTTATTTTATATATTTTATTTTATATATTTTATTTTATATATTTTATTTTTACTTTTTAATTTACTTTTACTTTTTAATTTACTTTTTAATTTACTTTTTAATTTTATATTTTTAATATATATATTATCTAATATAAAATAAATAATAAAAAATATAAAATAATAATTAATAAAGAATAAATAATAAAATAAAATGTCTAATCCAGATAGTGTTAATCCAAATTTAAATTATCAAAATGATGTTACTCCATCATTTAATTTTATTGTTAAAGATGTAGCATTAAAAGCTTTATTATTTTCAATGTTATTCTATATAATGAATTCTAATCTACTTCATAAAATGCTACAATGTTTAGATAAATATCCTCTTGTAGATAAAAACTTTATACAATCCATATTATTTGGTTTAGTATTCTATTTTATAAGTATAAATCTCTAAGTTTTTCCAAAACTTAACTAAACGCTAAGTTTTGCCAAAACTTAACTAAAAGCTAGAGAGGCTAAAGCCTCTCAGAATTAGAAAACTAAGTTTTTAGAAAAAACTTAACCAAAATATATTGCAAATATTTTTTATTAAAAACTTTAAAATTTTAAATACATATAATAATTTACTATTTCTGGTAGCCTTTAGGCTACCTTGCGTTTTGGCGCGGCTTTTGGCAAAAGCTGCTACTAAGTATAATTTACTATTTCTGGTAGCCTTTAGGCTACCTTGCGTTTTGGCGCGGCTTTTGGCAAAAGCTGCTAGTCTTCTTCAGCATTAGGTGCCAAGCATAATCTAACAAATCCTAAACCAGCAATATCACAATGCAATACAATTGGATAATCATTACGTATAAGAATACGAATATTAGATGAAAGATTAGAACATTTACTAAATTGAACTAAATGTTTTAATTTAAATACACCTTGAACTATTTCATCAGGGCTATTTTGTTCGAAGGTCATTCCATTGGCACTTGGTTTAATTCTAATCTCTTGTGAAGCACTTTCATTACAACCCTTAAAAATCAATTGATTACCAACACAAGTAATTTCAATCTTTTCACTAAATTGACTAATCTCACGACAGATTTTTTGAAAGCGAGCACTTGACATTACAATAACGCTTTTAAAACTGGGAGATGGAATATCACGACGTTGGACTGGTATATCAATTAAACTTTGAAAAATGGTATTATTAATATTTTCTTCTTTATTATAACGTTCAATACCTAAACGATTAACATTATCTTTTTCAACAAAAAGCCTTAATGTATCAGAATTTTCCATATTCTTAATAATTTTAAAAAAATGTTCTAAATTAATACCTAATACAATGGGTTGTTCGCATTTAAAATCTTCAAAACTTGATTTATCTAATTTCAAATGAATTAATACTGTGCGTCCTGGGTCAATAGATAGTAGTTTAATACCATCTGCACTACATTCTAAATTACCTTCGGTTAATAAATCTTTAAGAAGTTCTGTAAGATATTTAATAGGTGGTGTTTTTGAAGTCCATAGATGAAATATATATTTAGAAAAATCATTTTGTGGAGGAGCTATTATTTGTTGTGTTGAAGTATCAACTGTTGTTTCAGTAGTTGTTGGTGTTGCGGTTTGTGTTGGTTCTGTCATGATTAATATTATATTAAAGTTAATATATAATTGCTTTTATTTTATAATTTAAGTTTTTTTTTATATTATAATTTATTATATTTTATAATTTAAGTTTTTTATATTATTAAATATAATAAAATTATTTATATCATTTATTTTAATTAGCATTAAATAAATATATCGTCATATAAGATACAAATGTAAGTAACATAAATACCCAAAATACACCAAATAGTGTTTCTGCTCTTAAAAGACCAATAAATGAAATAATTAAAAGAAATATTAGTGTTATTAAAACATTAATACCATCCATTTTTATAATGAAATTTTAAATTTATATTTATTGTTATTGTTTATTATTTTATTAGAAGATAAAAAAAATAAAAAAACAATTAAATATTACTATTAAATATTACTATTAAATATTACTATTAAATATTACTATTAAATATTACTATTAAATTAAAAATAATAAAAAATATGCAAATTATTAATATTTTTGAGGTAATCCTAATCTCTTAGTTTTATCTTTATCAATATTTTGGACGTGTGATTTATAAATTATTTTATCATCAACTAATCGGAATGTTTTAGGTATATTCATTTCCTCGATATTAACTTCTTCTTTAAACCAAAGTTTAATAATACTTGCATTTTTTTTAGGACTAATACTAACGCCATTTATTAATTGAGTAAATTTACCAAAATCATTCATTATAAAATGACCTACACAATCAATCCAAGACTTATATGAATTTTTCCTATCTACTTTCCAACTAATACAACCTCCATTAATATTTGTTTGACATTCCCAAATTGGTTTAACTGATTTTTTCATTATAAAAAACATTCCATTTTCTACCATATCTTTGCGGACAAATTTATCTAAAACCCAAAATTCTTCAATAGTTGAAAACTCTAATAATTCTATATAACTTTCTAAACTCCAATCTACATTATCTGGATTATGATACCAAAATGTAAATATTTCATTTAGACTCGTACAGTTTTTTTTTAAAGTTTCATCCATATTAGATTTTTATAGTTTAGATGAATATATAAATTATATATTTTATATATTTTATATATTTTAAATTTGCCCTATGTAATATACTGTTATTTTTTTTTTAAATTAATAAATTCATAATTAAATAAAAATATTATTATATTTATTTAATTATGAATTTATTAAATAAAAATATTATTAAATAAAAATATTATTAAATAATAATATATATTATAAATAAATTACAATTATAAATAAACATATAAATATAAATAAAATGTTTTGTATTTTACCTCTTATTATTTTAGTTATCCTTGGATGTATTTATGCAGGATCTTTAAAATCATCTTCAAGTAGACTTCGTGTTGTAGTATGTATGATACTACTTATATTATTTTTATGTTATTTACAAATGAATAGTAGAGAATTCTTTTCTGGATACGCACCTCTTAATTATAAATTAAATAATGGTCGTGATGGTTGTGATGGTTTTAATTATAGTAATATTAATAGTCAAATTGGTTCTACTGGAACATATGATGGTATTAAACTAAAATCGCAAATAGTTACTAAACCTCTTGTTAATCCAGTAACTATATTTAGTCCTGTTGGTGATGGTGTTAGTTTATCACAACCTCTTGGTAATGAAATGTATCCCAGTATTGACGGGCAACCCAACAGTGCTAAACATCTTTTTACTTTCGCACATAATGTTGTATCTCCAGATTGTTGTGGTAATTCTAATATCTCAAGCGATATGGGTTGTGTATGTTATAGTCAAGAACAATTAAGAATGTTTGGTCGTAGAGATGGTAACCTTACAGAACCTATTGAATACCCAGGTATATAAATATAGACATCATAACATCATAATATTTCTTATTTTCTTTATTTTCTAATAAAAATTGATTTTATAAAATTTAAACATATTTTATTTAATATTTAATATTAAATACATACTCATAAAAAAATGACAAATAAAATAACGACTATATGTGCTTATACAAAATACATTTTATACTATATGTTAACACTATATAATAATATTGTAAATATAATGATTATTGGTATAAAATCAGAATTTAATGATGATGATATTTATGATATTTATGATATTTATGATATTTATGATAATGAAATAGAAACTGATAAAGAAATAGAAATTATTGAAGAAACAAAAACTGATGAAAGAAAAAATGATTCTATAAATTTTAACACTATTAAAGAATTATTAAAAACACAAACATTGTATATATTAGGTTTAAGACCTAATAAAGATGATGTTATTGTATTGAAACGTATTTATCATATTTTACATTATTTATTTAAAAATTATAACATAAATAAAGAACAAGAACTTATACAATTAAATAATATGATAAGTAGTATGCTATATATTCCTCCTTGGGATACAGAAGACATTATATTTACACATTTAGATAATTTATGTATGTTTTTATCAATTCATTATTCATATGATGAAAAAATAGAAAAAGTTATTACAGAAGATATAAAAAAAATTTCTATTTATGACGAAATAGATAAAATATTAGCATTATAAAATTATAAAAAAATAAATTATAAACATATATTTTTATATTTTTATATTTTTATATACTTATAATTTTTTTTGCAATACAAGGTTTATTTTGTTCATTAAGTAAACAACGTCCAGATGTTTTATAATCATATTTACATTCATGAGTTTCTGGTAATCTATGAGTTGTACAAAATCTTATTTCACATCTGCATTGTAAATCTGTTAATTTTAGTTTTTTATTACATTCTTTATAAGTACATTTATTAGTTTTAATTGTATCCATTTTACTTAGATTTAAGTTATAAAAATAATTTATATTTATATTTACATATATTTATATTTTTCAATTTTTTAATTATAGTATTAAAATTACTATTATTTAGAGCGTTGCGTATTTTAAATGCCGATTTTTCAACATTAAAAAATACGAAATGCCTTTACTCATTTAAGAGCTTCTAAATTCTATATGATAGGTTTTCTTATATACATATTTAGGTAGATGTATATAATCCTATCTGATGATACTTAATTTACTACCTTAATTAAGCATCAATTCCTTGATTTACTTTTTTACTAATTTTCTTTTTTTTAGTATCTCTTGTAAATTCTTTTGGTCTGGTTTGATTTTTCAAATAACAATTAGAAATATATAAAATGTTTTTACAAGCATTTACATCCCTATTTACATAGATACACTTTCGTGGGTCCTCTTTTGGAGTTAGTATCTCGTGTAAATATTTCTTATGCTTTTTTCTTCTAACTGAAATATTTTGTAGTTCTTTGAATGTTTTATTATATAATTTACTTGTATTATATTCATTAATTTCTATTATATCAAATCTCTTTTGTAATACTCTCTTAAATCCAACATTACAACTTGGTATCGTTCCTTTCATTTGTGACGTGCGACTATTTATTAGGATAATTAAAAAAACTTATCATTTGTGTAGTTATATAATAATTTTTAATTTAAAGATATATTAAATATATAATATAATATTAAATAAAATATAAAATAATGGATTCATTTATTGCAAAATCAAAACTTAAATTTAATAATACATTTTCATATGAAAAATTAAAATATATATCAACAAAAACACCTATTATTTTATATTGTATGATTCATAAAAAAGAATTTACTACTAATATTATTAATCATTTAAATACGAATGCTGGTGGATGTTCTAATTGTGATTTTGATTATAGATTTTTACAATTTGAAAGAAAATCAAAAGCAAAATATGATAATAATTTTATAATTAATAAAAATACATTTATATCTGGACATACAAAAACAGAAATTAAATGTATTAAACATAATAATACATTTAATTTATCTCTCCAAAAACATTTGAAACAACAAGATGGTGGGTGTAATCAATGTAATAAAAATTATTCTAATAATATACTTCTCACTACAATTGAAAAATCTAATATTAAATTTAACAATAATTATGATTTTACTAATTTTAAATATATTTTAGCAAAAACAAAAAGTGAATTAAAATGTAAAAAACATAATAATATTATTAATATTTCACAAACTGATCATTTAATGTCTATTTATGGTGGATGTAAATTATGTACAAATGAAAATCAAATGATTGAAAAAACAAAAGTTAATATTGCTAAACAAAAAAAAATATTAAAATCAAATGCTATATTAGAAAAAGATGAAGAATTTAAAATATTAAATTTACCAACTTATGAAAATACATATAAAATTTCAAATTATGGAAAGGTATTTTCACTTAAAAATAATATATATATGAAATTAACTAAAAATAATAATGGATATATGCAAATTAGAATTTATAATAATGATTGTAAATCAAAAACATTTCGTGTTCATCAATTAGTTGCTTATATGTTTGTTGATAATAAAGATAATAAAAAAATTGTAGATCATATTGATAGAAATAAAATAAATAATCATTTTAAAAATTTAAAATGGGTTACACATCAAGAAAATATGTTAAATATTAATAGAAATATAGTTATACAAAAAAATAATAAAATTATTGAAGAAAATAAAAATATATTTACTAAAATAGGAATAATAAATAATATAAATTATTCTAATTATTCAATTAATGAAGATGGAGATATTAAAACTATAAAAGGAAAATTACGAAAACAACATATAAATGATGGTTATAGTTGTATTGGGTTAAAAGGTGTAAATTGCGAAAATATGAAAGAAATACATTCATTTAAAGTTCATAGATTAGTCGCATATACATATATAAATAAGCCAGAAAACTTTAATGATACTTACGTAGTTAATCATATTGATGAAAATAAATTAAATAATAATATTCATAATTTAGAATGGTGTACATCTGCTGAAAATACTCAAAAATATTTTAATTTACGAAAAATAAAATATCCAATTATAAAGAAAAAAAATAAAATTATTTGTAAAATAGATATTAAAACAAATAATATTATAAAAAAATATAATACATTTATTGAAGCATCTAAAGATATTAATACTAAAAATAATGCTGGTTCAATAAGTTGTTGTTGTAAGGGATTAAGAAAAACTGCATATGGATTTAAATGGAAAATTATTTTTGAATAAAATATATATTTTAGTTATTTTTTAAGATTTTTTAAGATTTTCTTTTAGTTGATTATTTTCAACTAATAATTTTTCATATAATTCTTTATAATTAGGTTGTTCCATTATTAAGTTTAAATATATATATAATTATACATATATTTTTAAGTTAAAAATAAAATTGATTAATAAATTATATAGTATATATATGTTTAATTATACAACAATGTTAAATCACATAAGAAATAAAGTTAAAAAAATAAAGTATAGAAAAATAAAGTTTAAAAAATTAAATATTCAAAAAAAGGTCAAAAAAGAACAACGTTTATTCAAATCATATAGTCATAATGGTAAAATGTTGATGTATAAATTATTATTTAATAATGGAAAATCAACACGAATATATTCTAAAATTGAATTGGTATTAGAAGATGTTAAAATATCTGCAAAAAATCATACTAATTATTATAAAACCCAATATATACCAAAATGTATAATAAGTGTTGGCAATATACTATTACACCTTCGCACATTTAAAACGCCGATTTTTTAGACCTTATAATTTTTAAGTTTCCGTGTCATTCGTGAGGTTTTCTTTACATATGTTGTATCTCTGTTATAAGATTTGGATAAAATTAAAAAAACATTTAAATTTTTATCATCGGCGTTTTAAATGTGCGAAGTTGTAAATGTTAAAAGGTGTAAAACGCCGATGTTATTCATAAAATAATTTTTATTCTGTATATTGTTTCAGAATATCCTTCAATATATGTATAATCTGACTCCTCATACTTAAATGAGGCAATCCGATGTTTACAACAGGCATCTGGCAGATTATAATACCCCTTAACACAATGCGGTTTTTCGCAGTAACCAACTTGAAAAACAAGTTCAGGAGATTTTTCTTTATTTACAATAAAATCTTTAATTATACGATAAGCATCTGCTTCATTTTCAATATCAAATGTATGTTGATCAGTATTTTCATCAATGTATTTTTCAAATGTATGTTGATCAGTATTTTCATCAATGTATTTATATAATTCAACGATGGTAATTTCCACATACTTCCGTGCAGGTTTGGTAATTATCTTCTTAAAGTCAAATATAATATTGTCAGGGTTAGGAATTGATTCAACAGGGCGTTCAACATCATCAGCAGGAA
>Ga0114978_10000266_pt1 | contig 44135 bp, 40 predicted proteins | sample S_140212_EF_Meta_FD_87027 | JGI IMG/M metagenome (GOLD analysis project Ga0114978, IMG submission 87027) | Freshwater microbial communities from Lake Simoncouche, Canada to study carbon cycling - S_140212_EF_MetaG | ecosystem: Environmental > Aquatic > Freshwater > Lake | place: Lake...
AAGCCTGAAACATTATTAAATGAGGCTGGTAATAATTTAGATCCTGAGAAAATCCTGGCCTGCATGATGCAGCGAGAAAAGCCAGGTGGGCATACAGAGCGATCAGTTGCAGTCGGTACGATTGAGGTCGCAATTTGGGATGCTGTTGCCAAGATTGAGGGACGCCCATTGCATGCTACCTTAGCGGATCGATATTCTGGTGGGAAAGTGCAAGAAGAGACTCCTTGCTATGTAGGTGGTGGTTGGTATGCTCCCAACAAGGGTATCCCTGAGCTATTAGATGAAATTAAGACTCGTCTTGACGAGGGTTACACCACGATGAAAATCAAAGTTGGCGGAGCTTCTATAGAGGAAGATCTCGCCCGTGTTGAGGCCTCGATCAAAGTGGTTGGAGGCAGTGAGCATCTGGCAGTAGATGCTAATGCGGGCTTCAGCTCAGAGCGTGCACTTGCTTATGCTAAAGCTCTGCAGCCTTATCAACTGCGCTGGTTTGAAGAGCCTACTGACCCTTTAGACTTTGCCTTGCTTGCAGAAATTGCAGGCCTGTACGCATCACCGATTGGAACTGGCGAAAATCTTTTCTCAACGCAAGACATTCGTAATTTGGTGCACTTCGGTGGTCTGCGCAAGGATCGCGACATTATTCAAATTGATATTCCACAGTCTTATGGCATTGTGCAATTTAGTCGAACTTTAAAAATGTTGGAAGACCGAGGTTGGGGTCGGCACTCTATCTTTCCTCATGGAGGTAATTTAATGACCTTGGCTATTGTTGCTGGCTTTGGTTTAGGGGGATGCGAGGCTTATCCTGGAACCTTTGGAGTCTTTGCGGGCTTTGCAGATGATTCTGTAGTTGAAAATGGAAAAATCAATCTATCCGATAGGCCTGGGATTGGTTTTGAGGGTCAAAACACCCTCTATGAGGTCATGCAAAAAATTATTTAATATTGCCCTCTCAATCTGAACCTTAGGCCCTTACTTAAGGCGCATCATCAGATCAAACTTATCCGTATATTTATTGAAATTTATTATTTTTAGCACCTCATTTTTCGGTATTATTTATTAAAAAATAGCATTTAACTTACTTAAACACCTTATTTCATTCAGTGGAGAAATTATGAGCGTCAAACCAGAAAAACCGTACAAGGATATTTTGTTCGAAGTGAAAGACCAGGTAGCGTGGATTACGATTAATCGCCCAAGGGTCTTAAATGCTTTTAGAGAGCAAACACTAGATGAAATGATCGATGCAGTGAAGTTGACGAGAGAAGATCCATCGATTGCTTGCGTTGTCTTTACAGGTGCTGGAGACAAAGCATTTTCTGCAGGTGGCGACTTTTATGCCATGAAACGCCTGACTTTTACTAATGCCTCCATGTGGAATGATCGGATGTTAGGGCTAGCAATGGCGATTCGAGGTATTCCAATCCCAGCGATTGCAATGGTAAATGGTTGGTGTGTGGGCGGTGGCCATGAGCTGGCACTTTGGTGTGACTTGGTGATTGGATCTGAAAAATCTGTCTTTGGTCAAACCGGTGCTAAGGTCGGAGCTTGTCCTACTGTAGGCGCTACTCAGTATCTACCCAGAATTGTTGGGGAGCGCATTGCTCGAGAAATGATTTTCTTGGCAAAACGGTTTGAGGCAAAAGAGGCTGAAAGAATTGGCTTAATCAATAAATGTGTGCCCGAAGAAGACTTACTAAAAGAAACGCTAGCTTGGTGCGAAAGCATTAAGAGTAATAGTTCACAAACGATTCGTATGACTAAGAAGAGTTTGAACTTTGAATCTGATCAACTGTATGCATCTTGGCAGCATGGCATGGAATTGCTGGCCTATGTGTGGGGATCTGAGGAAAGTCTTGAGGGTATGAATGCCTTCCTAGAGGGCCGCAAACCAGACTTCCAAAAATTCAGGTTGCAAAATAAAGCTGCTCTCGAGGATTACCTAGATGGCTTTAAGAAAAACCTCAATGCACCACCCGATATGCGCGATTAATCTTTTTTATGAACCCCGATGGTATTGCTGGCTCTGTCGCACCTTCTCAGGAGGGTGCGCTAGCTGGTTTTAAGGTGCTTGATCTGAGTCGCGTACTCGCAGGCCCATGGTGCGGCCAATTACTCGGGGATCTTGGTGCTGAGGTTGTGAAGGTTGAGTCACCTCATGGCGGCGACGATACGCGTGCTTGGGGCCCACCCTTTTTGGAAGGTGAGTCATCTTATTTCTTAGGCTGTAATCGCAATAAGCAGGGTATTGCAATTGATTTCTCGAGCATTGAAGGAAAGCAACTGCTCGGCAGATTAATTCCGCAATTCGATGTACTCATCGACAATTTTAAAAATGGCACCTTAGAGAAGTGGGGTTTTGATGATGCCTGGTTTGAGAGCAATGCACCCAAGCTAGTGCGGTGTTCTATTACTGGGTATGGCATGAGTGGCCCGCAGTCAAATTTACCAGGATATGACTTTATTCTGCAAGCAGAGTCTGGCTTAATGAGTATCGCTGGCCCAGTGGATGGTGAGCCCACGAAATATGGTGTTGCTATTGTGGATTTGGCTACCGGCATGATGGCAGCAAACGCTATTCAAGCGGCTTTATTGGCCCGCTATCGCACTGGTAAAGGCCAAGCAGTAGAGGTCTCTTTATTTGATACTTCGCTAGCTTTGCTGGCGAATGTTGGCAATAGTCATTTAGCTACAGGCAAGGATGCTAGCCGCTATGGCAATGGACATCCCACCATCGTTCCTTACACTACTTATCACTGTTTAGATGCCATGGTTGCGCTTGCCGCTGGCAATGACAAACAGTTTGCAAAGCTCGCCCAATTACTCGGACATGCTGAGTGGGTTGAGGATGAACGTTTTATTAGTAATACAGCACGCATTCAAAATCGAGCACTGATTGATAGCTTGCTTGAAGAGGTGTTAAAAAGTTATCAGAGTGATCAGTTCATTGACCTTTGTAGATCGAATGGTATTCCAGTGGGGAGAGTCAATACCGTCAAACAGGCTCTGAATCAAGATCAGACCATAGCTAGGGAGATGGTTTTAGAGCAAGATCATGTCAAGATTGGCAAATATCGATCCTTAGCCTCGCCACTAAAATTGCAAGACACTCCAAATACGATTCGTTATGCACCACCATTACTTGGAGAGCATACCGATTTGATTTTGAAACAGTATTTAGGTATGGTAGATAGCGAGTTAGCTGAATTAAAAAATAAAAAAGTGATTCAATAAAAAGTGATTCAATAAATCCTGAATATCGGGATGAGAGGAGACAATATGCAATCAGTCTTGGTAAAAAGATTCTTCGGTTTGTTAATGAGTTCGGTTTTATTGGGCACTTACCCACTGACGGTATTGGCGCAGGCCGATACCTATCCGAATAGACCTATTAAGCTCGTCATCACTTGGCCAGTTGGCGGATTTGCTGATACCTTGGGCCGAACAGTTGCAGCTCAACTGGGTTCTATTTTGGGTCAACAGGTAGTTGTCGAAAATCGCGGGGGTGCGAATGGCATGATTGGTGCCGATGCTGTTGCTAAATCAGCGCCAGATGGTTATACATTAATGTTTCAATCAGTCACATCCCATGCGATTAATCCAACGATGTATAGCAAGACTCCTTACTCCACAGAAAAGGACATTGTTCCCTTGGCGGTGGTAGCATCTGTCCCGATGCTCTTAGTGGCGAATCCTAGCTTGCCCGCAAAGAATATTGCTGAATTAATTGCGCTTGCTAAAAAAGAGCCTGATTCACTTTCTTATGCCAGCTTTGGCAACGGCAGTGCAAGTCATTTAGCCGGCGCCTTATTTACCAATCAAGCGGGTATCAAGATGACCCACATCCCGTATAAAGGGGGTGGCCCTGCGATTACCGATACCTTAGGTGGTCAAGTACCGCTGAGTTTTTCCGCATTTGGCTTGGCATTAACGCATGTCAAATCAGGTAAGTTAGTGGCATTAGGTGTGACAAGCTCCACTAGATCAAAACTATTGCCTGATGTGCCCACCATTGAAGAGGCGGGCAATCTCAAGGGCTATGAAATGACGATTGTCTATGCCGTTTGGGTTCCTGCAGGAGTGCCGCAGCCGATTTTGACTAAGCTGAGTAAAGCAATTGAGCAAGTGGTAGCCTCAAGTGCGTTTAAGGAAAAGTTGGCTAGTGATGGTGGCGAGATAATGACCTTATCTAATGTATCTGAGAGTAGCGCGTACTTTCAAAAAGAAATGCAACGCTTAAGTAAGATTGTCAGAGATGGCAACATCAAGGCAGATTAATCAACACGGCACCCTAAAAATGATGAGGTCTCATCGGATATCATCAATTTAGGGATTGCAATGGTTACACTTTGATGGATCTGCAAATTTCAGAACCTTCATTCCTTCTGTATCTTGATAGTCGCACTTGATACATCCCCAGATTTTGGCAATTTCTTGATCTGTGGGTAAGCCGCATACATTGCAGGGTAATCCACGTTGAATATCTTTTACCCAATATCCGGGTGTTTTACATTGAGGACATAGCGAGCTCATCTTCTTTGCCAGGTCTATTGTGGCCTTACGAATATTTTCCATTCTGGTGGGATTAGCAAAGGCGCGTAAATCATTCTCAACATAGACGGCCCCTGTTGAAGAAAGTGCTTTAGCCCATTCAAATGCTTCCTTTAAGGCAGCAAGATCTTGAATGCCTTTTTGAGATTTTGGGTGATATTCATCGGTTGGTTTGACGACTAAATAATGGGAAGGAAACAGGGCGGTATTGGCAAATTTTTCCATGTCTTCCCATTGGCTCACATAATCATGTTCATTTTGTGCAGCAGCACCAGAAAAACCAGTCAGCTCTAACCCATATTTTTGGTCAATTAAAATCACTAACTCGTTATTCCATGGGATGATCCCAGCATAGGGGTCGCCTACAAAAGCACCTTCATTGGCTATCCCCAAATCCAGCTGGAGCAAATCCATGCCAATGGTAGCTTTTTTTCGGACGGCGTCTAATTGTGTTCCATACCGCGGTGTCTCTTGTGTAAAAGTTCCCAGTAAATCGGTGTCATAGGCATCACTATGCTTCACTAGGCAAGCAAATTGATCCTCTAAAACAGAAGCTATCACTTGTTCTTTGCCATGCTTAGTTAGCAAGCTGACAGTGCGATTCAGAAAGATGTTCATAAACTGATTGAATGAAAAATCTAGAATTTTCTATAAGAAATAGAATGACAGGATTTAGGAAGTCCACCACAGATTTATTCTATAACTCTTAATTTATTTCTTCTTAATGATTGCTTCAATCAGGGGATGCTGGATTTTTTTATCAGATCGGATCGCGTAAAAATATTCATATATCTCTTCGCAATTTCCTAACAAATCCATTCCATAAGTTTCTTTGAGGTCTTTCTCAATCAGTTTCCCAGCTGGAAAAACACCTAGACCGCTTGCAGCAAAGGTTTTGAGGAGGGCACTATCTTCAAACTCCCCAACTATATTGGGTGTAATGTCATACTTCGTAAACCACTGATCGATCAGTAAGCGAACAGTAGAGTGTGGTGTTGGGAGTAGTACGGGTAACTCGCTAAGACTTTCTGGAAAACGTTTCTTTGATTTTTTTAAGAATTGCTTTGGGCTGTACCAGGCAATCGACGTTTTAGTGAGTTCTTCACTATAGACGTTAAGATTCTTGTTATGAGGAGCAGGACGATCGGCTAAGACAATATCTAGGCGATGCAAGGCTAGGTCTGCCAATAAATTATCAAACTCTCCTTCAAGGGCAATCAGTTGAACATCGCCGTGTTTTAGAATAGGTTCAAGTAGTTGCTTGGTAACGAGCTTCGGTAAGCCATCGGATACGCCGACAGTAATTTTAATTTTTGGAGATTTAGCTGCATCCCTCACTACCTCAGGAAGCTTTTCTCCGATAGAAAACACTTGATCTGCAATTTTCAAGGCAGCAAATCCTGACTCTGTCAGGGCAATACCTCTCCCAGCTGGCTTAAATAATAAATATCCCAGGGATTTTTCAAGCTCATGTACTTGAGCGCTAATGGTTTGAATGGCCATATCTAGGCGCTCTGCCGCCTTAGACATACTACCTTCTTTGGCCACTACCCAGAAGTAATAGAGGTGTCGATAGTTATAGGAATTAGTCATAGTCAGTTTTTTACGAAATTACCTTCAATATATATTTGCTTTTAGCTAAACACAAACACCCGTACATTAACCCCATCGAAAGCCATGGCATTCATGCGCTCGTTTTTTAGAGATAAAGGTTATTAAATTGGAACTGTTTAGCCAAGATTTTTTTTCCGCCTTATTGGCAATTGTGGTTATTGACTTGGTTTTAGCTGGAGATAACGCCATTGTGATTGCAATGGCAGCCAAAAATTTACCAGCCCACCTTCAGAAAAAAGCGATTATTTGGGGGGCAGTTGGCGCAATTGTAGTAAGAAGTGCCATGACGCTTGTAGTTGTCTATCTATTGAATATCCCAGGTTTGATGTTGATTGGCGGCCTACTCTTAGTATGGATAGCTTATAAGTTATTAATTCCGGGATCGGATGGCGATGGAGAGCATAACCATGCCTCTGCCAGTTTTTGGGGCGCCATGAAAACCATTGTGATTGCTGATGCTGTCATGGGTTTAGATAATGTTTTAGCTGTAGCGGGTGCTTCCAATGGAAGCTATCTGCTGGTAGTTTTAGGACTATTGATCAGTATCCCGGTAGTTGTTTGGGGCTCAACGCAAATCTTGAAGCTGGTAGAGCGCTATCCATCTATTACTTATTTAGGCGCTGGTGTGCTGGCATGGACTGCCGCCAAGATGATGACTTCGGAGCCCATCGTTCAGGAATGGCAAGTATTTGATAGCCCGATATTCGAATATGGGGTGCAGGCCCTAGTAGTGTTTGGCGTGCTATTTGGAGGATTTATCAGAAGTAGGTTAGCGCTTGAAGAGCAGATTGCGCCGGCTGCAGTAGATCCCGTTGTATCTGAAATACTGCATCAAAAGCAGCCTAATCTCATAGGAGATAAAACCATGAACAAAGTTCTCATCCCGGTTGACGAGTCTAGTAATACTATGTTGGCTTTGCAATATGCAGTTAGTACTTATGGCAAGGATTCCACGACGGAGTTTTATATTTGCAATGTTCAGCCAAGAATTTATCGTCATATCGGTAAATTTTTTAGTAAAACGGATATTCAAGAATGGCAAGTAGAGCGTGCCAATACTGCAGCAAAGTCTGCCATAGCATTTCTTGAAAAATCTGGCGTCAAATTTTCCTTTACTGTTGTCTCTGGTGACAAGGGCGAGGCATTAAATGATGAAGCTAAGCGAATTGGATGCAGTCGTATCGTCATCGGCTCGGCAAAGAAAAATACCCTTAGCAGATTGTTTGAGAACTCCACTACGGCAAAATTATTAGAAATATCCGATATCCCTGTGGAAGTGGTTACTGGAAAGACCTTGCCTACATTAGAACGTTGGGGCATTCCAGTGCTTGGTGCTGGGGTAGCTACTGCGCTCATAGCAGCTGTCATTGATTAGTTTTGTAGTCCTGTAGTACTCCCATTAGCCCTCCTCGTGAGGGCTTTTTTTTGAGGATATTGCAGTAAAAATCAGAATTAATATCAATATTCCTCATTATTCTGAATTAATTCCAATCCACATTAAAGCCATGATGTATTTAGCAAAAAAGTGGTTTATCGCGGTTCCTTGAATAACCATTTGGATATTTGCACAATTCTTTAGTTGGTGGTTAGGGTTAATACTATTGAACTGACTTTGCGAATTCATTAACGTATACGTAAATGAAAAAAATCAAAGAGCTCCCTCTCCAAGGCATTCGGGTGTTGGATGTTAGTCAGGTAATGGCAGGACCATTTTGTTGTATGTTGCTTGCGGATTTAGGTGCTGATGTCATTAAAGTTGAGCCACCTGGAGTAGGGGATCAAACTAGGAAAGCGATGGGCTTTAGGCTGAAGTCCGACGATAGTCCAGGATTTTTTGCGCTCAATAGAAATAAACGGAGTATTGAGATTGACTTGAAAAGCGAGTCAGGGTTAAAAGTTTTCTATGAGTTAGTTAAAACTGCAAATATTCTAATTGAAAATAACCGTCCAGGCGTCACAAAAAGATTAAAAATTGATTATCCAATCTTACAAAAAATAAATCCTCAATTAGTTTATGCAAGTATTTCTGGCTTTGGGCAAAGCGGTCCTTGGTCACAAAGACCAGGCTTCGATCTGATAGCTCAAGCAATGTCTGGTGTTTTGAGTGCAACCGGGGAGGTTGGTGGCGGCCCCGTGAAATGTGGAGTTTCCATTGCTGATTTAGGCGCAGGACTCATGGCCACTTACGGAGTTCTCGGTGCTTATATAGGAAGTCTAAAGTCTGGAGAAGGTCAGCATATTGATGCATCTCTATTTGAGACTGCACTCAGCCTATCAATTTGGGAAGTAACGGAATTATGGGGTACAGGCAATATTCCAAAACCAATGGGCACGGCTAATCGCATGAGCGCACCGTATCAAGCGGTAAAGGCTAAAGATGACTATTTTGTTTTGGGTGCCGCAAATCAAAAACTTTGGAAAAGCTTATGCGAAGTTTTAAAAAGACCCGAGCTATTTGATGATCCACGGTTTATTGATAACCCTGCACGATTAAAGAATCGAGAAATATTAATACGTGAGCTAGAGCTGATTTTTCTAACGAGACCTGCCGCTCACTGGATTGATCTGCTTTTATCTGTTGGTATCCCTGCTGGCCCTGTTAATAACTTTTTGCAGGCACTTGAAAGCGACCATGCGGTAGAGAGAAAAATGACTATGGAAATGGATCATCCAGTTGAAGGAAAAATAAAGTCTCTAGGTTTTCCTATTAAGTTAAGCGGTACCCCCCAACAATTGCGTTTACCTCCACCATTACTGGGTCAGCACACCGAGGAAATATTGGCAGAGTTAGGCTTTAGTAAAAATTACTTAGATTATGTTTGAAGAAAAGTTTAATGGTTGGGATAGCTAATGAGTGAAGGATTTGTTCGGTGTGAATTATTTGAGTCTTTTGCCGTTCTGACTTTTGATAGACCAGAGTCTAGGAATGCAATGACTTGGAAGATGTATCAAGAGTTGTATGACCATTGTCTTTTGCTTAATAAAAATAGATCAATTCGGTGTGTTGTTTTAAGGGGGGCTGGAGGTGAGGCATTTGTTGCCGGTACAGACATCAAGCAGTTTCAGGCGTTTTCAACAGGGCAAGATGGAATTGAATATGAAAGGCGTAGTGAAGAGATAATTTTGGCTCTCGAGACTTTATGTATGCCAACCATTGCTGTTGTTGAGAAATGGGCTATTGGCGGTGGTTTAGCAATAGCAGCAGTTTGTGATCTTAGGATTGCTACACCTGATGCAAGATTTGGCATTCCAATTGCTCGAACATTAGGGAATACTTTATCTAACAAGAATTATGCACGATTGATTGATGGATTTGGCTCATCGCGAGTAAAGCGAATGTTGATGCTCTCAGAACTAATCAGCGCTGAAGAGGCTCTTCATTGTGGGTTCTTGAAGGAGCTTGTTTTACCTGACAGCATCAATGCTAGGGTGGATGAGTTGGTTCAAAACATCATTAATAATGCACCTTTATCTATAAGGGCTGGTAAAGAGAGTATCCATAGAATTTTGCGAAGCAATGCAAAAGATTTTGATGAGGACCTCATTGAATCTTGCTATGGCAGTAAAGATTTTAAAGCGGGTATTTATGGATTTATAAACAAAATAAAAACCAATTGGACTGGTGATTAATTTTATGAAAGGAAGTAAAAATGAGACCATTTAATCAGCAACAATTAACGGTGATTAGGAGTGGAGAAATTTCAACCGACGTTACTTATGAGCCACCATTGCGTATCGGTTTTGGTATTAATGATCAAACTGTAGATAGTCCCCTTGCGACTATGGGTAGAACAATTTTGGTTCCCGGGGCTAAGCCGAACGCCACTCATTACCATTCAGTCAATGATGTAGTTTGGTACATTCTTTATGGAAATGTTCACTGCTGGTATGCAAGGAGTGATGGTAGTGATCGCAAGGAAGTTATTTTAAAAGGTGGTGATTTTGTATATGTTCCATCAGGCGCAATTCATGTGATATCAAATGCTTCTGCTACCGAGGAGGCTTCTTTAATATTTTGTTATGTAGGGGTGCCCAATACTGATGCTGCAAAAACTATTTGGCTGAGTGAAGATGGAAAAACAGTCTTAGATAAGCAGACTCATTAAGTAAAATTTACAATGCCAGAATTAACAACATGTGTAATTGATGCGCACCATCATTATTGGTTGCATGGAAAGCGCCATCATAAATGGCCTGATAAGGTCGACGGACGCTTGGATCGATCTTTCTTGCCCAATGACCTGATCCCTGAAATGGAACAGGCGCAGGTTAATGGTTGTATATTGGTTCAGTCTCTTAATGATTACGATGAAACTTGTGAATTTTTACATATTGCCAACCAATACCCTCACATATTGGGTGTAATTGGATGGTTGCCGCTTAATGGCGCAAAGGAAACCTTAAAATATTTTGAAGAAGCTCCACTTCAGCATTTATTGGTAGGTGTACGGCATCTAATCAATTTTGAGCCTGATCCAAAGTGGCTATTACAGGCACATGTGCTTGATTCTATTAGTGTCCTGGAGGACCAAAATCTAGTCTTTGACGTTGTTCCAGTTAATGATGATCAATTTGAATCCGTTATTAAGATTGCTTCTGCTTTTCCTAAATTGTCTATTGTTATAGATCATTTAGCTCGGCCTTCGATTGGTTCTGGTAAATCGGTTGCCTGGAGCAATCAAATACATCGTATTGCGCAATTACCTAATGTAAGTATTAAGCTTTCAATAGGACTTGATATCTTAATGGGCTGGAAATGGTCCAACGAGGAAATGCAAACTTTTATAGATGAGGTTTTGATAAGCTTTGGAAGTGAACGAGTAATGGCTGCTAGTAACTGGCCAGTTTGCACCCTTGCCGCCCAATACTCTGATGTGTGGGAAGGGATTAGGAAATCAGTCAGAAATCTTTCACAACCAGATCAAGCAAAGGTACTCGGGGAGAATGCATTTCGAATATTTTCATTGAGTAGGTCACCAATCATTAACTAAAATTAATAAAGGAAAAAAATGTTTCGACATATGGCTATATTGAAATTTAAGTCCGATGCTAAATCTGAAGATATTGATGCATATTTTGCTGCTTTCCCAGGATTGGTAGCTAGTTTGCCAGTGATTAGAAATTGGTATATTGGAAAAAACGAGGGCACTGGGGGGGAATCCCATGTGAAGCGTCACAATTTTAGGCCAAATTATGATGTTGGGTTAGTGCTGGAATTTGATAGTCCAGCCGATTATTTGGCTTATGCTGAATCAAACGAACACCAAACTTTTTTCGAAAAGTATTGCACGCCAATTTTCGCTGAACGTGTTGTATGTCAATTCATTCCAAAGTGAGCACCAGATGAAAGTATTAATTACAGATACACAAGTAAAAGAGCCGGATATTGAAGTTAAGATACTTCAAGCTGCAGGGATAGAGGTAATTACCGCGCAATGTAAGTCTGATCAAGATATTATTGCGCATGCAAAAGATGTGGATGCGCTTTTGGTCACCTATGCCCCAGTATCTAGAGCAGTATTTGAAGCGTGTCCAAATATTAAAATGATCAGTAGAAATGGTATAGGTGTAGATAGTATCGACCTTAAAGCTGCCGAGGACCATGGGATTTGGGTATCTAACGTCCCTGATTATGGATATGATGAAGTTCCAACCCACGCTATTTCTTTGATGTTTTCCCTGCTTCGAAATATTACCTTCCATGATAGAAACGTTCGGAATGGCATTTGGAATTTTTCATTAACGGGAAAAGTGAATCGTATTGCCGATATGACCCTAGGTGTTTTGGGATTAGGTCGCTTGGGTAAATTTACGATGGAGTTAGCAAAACCTTTTTTTAAAGAGGTAATTGCTTATGACCCATATCTTCCAAGTGAGAAGTGGCCTTCTAATGTTCGCAATGTATCTCTGAATGAGATTTTTCAAGTTGCTAATGTCATTACCCTGCATTTACCACTTTCCCCAGAAACCAATCAAATTGTTAACAAAGAAGTGTTAAATCAAATTCCGGAAAGAGGTGTTTATTTAGTTAATACTGCACGTGGAGGATTAATTGATTTAGATGCAGCGCTTGATTGTTTAAATCAAGGAAGACTATTGGGAATTGGATTAGATGTGATGCCAGTTGAGCCACCACCTATAGACCATCCAATTCTTAATCATCCTCGTTCAATAGTAACTCCTCATACTGCTTGGTATTCTGAAGCATCTGTTATTGATCTCAGACAAAAATTTGCAAAAAATGTAGTTGATTGGGCCAAGCATGGTGTTGCACCTAATGCAGTGATAAAGGGTAGGTAATAGAAACATAATTGGGAGACATTGAAATGAAAAGTAATCAATTCCTGAAATTTTTTAAATTAATTTATGCAGTAATTTTTATGGGCTTCTCGGGGGCATCTTTGGCTATTGATTACCCGGTGAAATCTATTGAGATAGTAGTTCCAAGCTCTGCATCTGGAGGAACTGATGCGTTAGCTCGCTTATATGCCGATGCTGCAAAAAAACATTTGTCTCAGCCAATTGTTATCTCGAATAAACCTGGGGCTGCTGGAGCGATTGGAATGAAAAGTGTGATGACAGCCCCTCCAGATGGATACAAAATGGCAATGGTAGTAGCAGCTTTAGCAATTTTGCCAAATATTGGTCAGGCTCAATGGACTGTTGATGATTTTAAATATGTGGCAAAGCTCAACGATGATCCATCCGCTATCACTGTAAAAGTTGATGCTCCATGGAAGTCAATTGATGAATTTTTGGCAGATGCAAAAAAGAGACCCGGTGAAATATCGGTTGGAAATGCTGGACCAGGCTCTATTTGGCACATTGCAACCGCTGCATTAGAAGATAAAGCAAATGTAAAGCTAAAACACATCCCTTTTCAAGGATCGAGTCCTGCTGTAACGGCTCTATTAGGGGGTCATATTGATGCTGTATCAGTGAGTCCTGCTGAGGTTGCTGCACAAGTCAATGCTGGAAAGTTAAAAATTCTTGCCATAATGTCAGATAAAAGAATTAAGGGCTATGAATCTATCCCAACGCTGAAAGAGCGCAAGATAGATCTTTCGATTGGTACCTGGCGGGGGTTGACCTTGCCAAAAGATACGCCCAATGAAATTGTCGATGCCCTAAGGGATGCAACCAAAAAGATTATTGTAGAACCGAGTTATGTACAGGGAGCAGATAGGAGCGGACTTGGTTTGGCATATTTAGATGGCCCAGATTTTAAGATTTTTGTTGATTCTAATTACCTATATTTTAAAGAGCTTTCACCAAAATTAGATATTAAAAATTAATTCATATGCGCTCTTCTAAAATCATCGAAAAAAAGAGTTTACTTGCAGGCTCAAGAAGAGAGAAGTACTCTAAATCTATCCCAAAGGATAGTAAGGCAAAAGTTATCTCTTTGGGCATGCCAAAGTCTTCAACATTAATGGCGTATGAGTGCATCAAAAAAATGATTTTAGACAACTCATTATCCCCTGGCGATCAAATACTAGAACAAGCATTAGCAGATCAAATTCAATTATCAAGAACACCAGTTCGAGAAGCCCTGGTGAGACTTAAGCAAGAAGGCTTAATTGAATTAGTACCTCGTCATGGGATTAGAGTATTACCACTTTCTCCAGAGGATATGCGAGAAATCTATGAGGTATTGATTGCTCTAGAACCCATGGCTACAGAAATGCTTACATTACGTAAGCCGTCTAGAGAGGAGATTGCTCCTTTAGTGAAAGCATGTGAGGATATGGAGAGATCGCTTGCAAATGATGATTTAGAGATGTGGGCTGCTGCAGATGCAGATTTCCATTCAAGCTTAATTGCATTAAGCGGTAATAAGCGTCTAGCTGCAATGGTCTTAATGGTTTGGGAGCAATCTCATCGTGCTCGAATGTTCACTCTTCGTCTTCGCCCAAAGCCAGAGCAGTCGACTAAGGAACACCGTCACATTGTCGATGCTATTCTTTCTGGCGATGCCATTAAGGCTAGAAACTTATATCGTGATCATAGAGAAAAAGCTGCAAAGGCAATGTTGCAATTAATAGGGCAGTATGGATTAAATCGTTTGTAGTTTATTTTTTTATGAACTCATCACTCTTGGGGGTCTTATGAAAAGAAGAACATTTATCGCATTAGCTTCAAGTACTTTATGTTTTCCAAGTGCATTTGGTCAGAGTTATCCAACTGGCCCTGTAAAAATCATTGTAGGTTTTTCACCTGGTGGCGGTACGGACGTCATTGCAAGAATGATTGCACAAAAGCTCTCCTTACTATGGAATGTTCCAGTAGTTGTTGAAAATAAGGATGGTGCGTCAGGTACTCTAGCAGGAAGAATTGTTGCTAAATTACCGCCAGATGGATTGACGCTTTTAATGGTTAACTTTAGTAGTCATTGTGGGGCGCCTGTTTTAAATCCAAATGTTGGTTATAACGTTAAGCAAGACTTTACTCCCATTGCATTAGTTGGTATTTCTCCTTGTGTATTGGTTTGCAGAGAGGATGCAAAGATTAAAACTTTTGATAATGTGGTGAAACTTTGCAAATCACAGCCAGGAAATATCTCATTTGGATCTGTTGGTGTAGGTAGCATTCAACATTTAACCTTAGAAATGTTTAACTTAAGAGCAAAAGTAGAGACCTTGCACATTCCATATAAAGGATCTGGACCCTTGATGGCTGATTTGGTTGGCGGTCAAATTGCATATAGCTGGGAAAATATGGCCTCTGTTGCACCTTATGTAAAACAGGGTAAGTTGATTGCTTTAGCGCAAGCAAGCGATAAACGATATAAGCAATTCATAGATGTTCCAACTACTATTGAATTAGGTCACCCAGGATTTGAGGCTGCGACATGGTATGGATTAATGGGGCCTCCAAAAATGTCTCCTTTATTGGTACAAAAAATAAATGATGATGTTAATAAAGTAATGGCGTTGCCTGAAGTGCTAACCATGTTGGATGGATTATCAGCTGCTGGAGGAGGTGGATCGCCGAAAAAATTTGCTGATTTCATTGATGATGAGCTTGTTCGATGGGAAAAAGTTGTAAGAGAGGCAAAAATTACAGTCTAATTTTGAATTAGTTGACTATTTTTAAAAGGGGAAAACGATGAAGCTGGTGCGATTTGGTGCAGATGGAAAAGAGAAGCCTGGTCTGATTGATCAAGATGGACAATTAAGAGATTTATCCAGTGTGATATCCGATATAGAGCCTCAATTTCTTTCAAAAAGTGCATTGGCTAAATTAGCAAAGATTAAGCCAGAGAAATTGCCGATCGTTAAGGGCAAGAAACGTTTTGGAGTTCCTGTTAGTGGCGTGAGTAAGTTTATTGCAATTGGCCTAAATTATTCTGATCATGCTGCAGAGGCGGGGATGGCAATACCGCCTGAGCCAATTATTTTCTTTAAAGCCAATTCCAGTTTATGTGGTTGCAACGACGATACTATTGCCCCAAAAAATTCTAAAAAAATGGATTGGGAGATTGAGCTCGGTATTGTGATTGGGACAAAAGCCCAATACGTCTCAAAAAAAGTCGCTCTTCAATATATTGCAGGGTACTGCGTTATTAATGATGTTTCAGAACGTGAATTTCAGTTAGAGCGAGGTGGCACTTGGGATAAAGGCAAAGGTTGCGACACCTTTGGCCCCGTTGGTCCTTGGCTGGTGACTGCCGATGAAATTAAAAATCCTCAAAAATTAGAGATGTGGCTTGATGTCAACGGCGAAGCTAGGCAGCGTGGCAATACTAAAACAATGATTTTTGATGTGGCCACTATTGTGAGTAAGGTGAGCGAATATATGACATTGCTACCTGGAGATATTATTGCGACAGGTACGCCACCCGGAGTTGGTATGGGGATGAAACCAAAGCCACGTTATTTAAAGGTGGGTGATGTCGTTACGTGCGGTATTGAGGGACTAGGAGAGCAACAGCAAAAAATTATTGCTTGGCGCTCTGTAACTTAGATCGCCAGACAGATAAGATCAATTCTAGTTTGATTTACTTTTCAACGAATGCACGTTCGAAAACATAGTCACCCATTTGGCCAAGGCTTGGAGAAACTTTAAAGCCTTTGGCATCAAGCATCTCTGAAGTTTCTTTGAGCATCGATGGGCTGCCGCAAATCATGGCGCGATCTACTGCAGGATCTAGTGGTGGCAAACCAATATCTTTGAAGAGTTGGCCAGATTCAATAGCAGTTGTAAGGCGACCAGTGTGCTTGAATGCCTCACGAGTAACAGTTGGGTAATAGATGAGTTTTTCACGGATGAGTTCACCAAGGTACTCATCTTGAGTGAGCTCATTTTTAATGTAGTCACCGTAAGCCAGTTCACTCACTAAACGTACCCCATGAATTAAGACTACCTTTTTAAACTTTTCGTATGTTTCAGGATCGCGAATGATGCTCATAAATGGAGCCAGCCCAGTACCAGTGCTAAACAGGTAAAGATGTTTGCCTGAATTGAGGTCATCCAATACCAATGTACCAACCGATTTTTCGCTTACCAGGATGGGATCGCCAACCTGAATTTTTTGTAAGCGGGATGTCAGTGGACCATCTTGAACCTTAATGCTCAAGAATTCCAAATGCTCTTCATAATTGGGGCTAGCAACACTATAGGCACGTACCAATGGCTTACCTTCAACTTCAAGGCCGATCATTAAGAAGTGACCGCTACGAAAGCGCAGTCCTTGATTGCGGGTAGTAGTGAAGCTAAATAGTGTGTCGTTCCAGTGGTGAACGGTGAGAACAGTTTCGGTGTGATATGCGGCCATAAATGCTTGTAAATAAAGAACTAAGTTTCAAATAATAGGTAATTATCCCATTCCTGAGGGGCAAACTCATAGGAATTAAGGCATAAATAGGACGAAGTCGTGATATGGATCCAATTTTTGGTAATAAGAGCGTTCATTTCTGGCATCTTCCCTAACAGGCTATGATGCTCTGATGACCGCAGCGCGCTATTTATCTCTTTCTCTATTCAGTCTTGGATTAGTTGTCTTTGCGGTTATCCTGCAACAAGTCGGCTACCAAGGCGTTAGCTTTTTGCCATGCCCTTTATGTATTTTGCAAAGGGTTGCTTATTTGGGCATCGCTATTTTTTGCTTTTTGGCTGTAGGTATCGCTCCACTGCGTAAACTCTTCCATGGTCTAGCTGTGATATCTACTGCTTTTGGGTTCTCGGTTGCTGCCCGTCAAGTTTGGCTTTTATCTCACCCAGAAATTTCATGTGGTATTGATCCCCTGGAAATTTGGATTAACCAATTCCAGTTGGCCAAAGGCTTACCTTGGTTATTTAAAGCCGATGGTCTTTGCTCTGCAAAACTTCCAACAATTCTGGGTTTACAGGTACCAGAATGGTCCTTGTTTTGGTTTGGAGTGTTATTGCTAGTATTGCTTATTACTTTTTTTAGAAAGCCTGCTGCTTAGTATCGTTAACAGCCAATTGTGTGCAAATAAAAGGTGCTCTTGGGCACCTTTTTACCCATATAAATGGGGGCTTGTATGCTATAACAATATTAATGTGATGGGTTCAACTGGGAAATGTACTTATGCTCCAATCATTAGTCTTTAAATACTTGAGCGCTAGCTTACTTGCCGGCATGTTCTTTTTTGGGGCTGTCAATTTGTGCTTTGCACAACAAAACACAAAGCTTTATCCCAACCGTCAAATTACCTTGGTTGTTCCATTTCCGCCGGGCGGTGCAACAGATCTCATGGCCCGCACAATCGGGCAACGTATATTTAAGAAATGGGGTCAAAGTGTAGTGATTGAAAATAAGCCTGGTGCAGGTGGGATGTTGGCTGCCTCACAGGTAGCTAAAGCTCAAGCAGATGGCTATACCTTATTTTTTGGCTCATCTGCACAACTTGCAGTAAATCAAAGCATCTACCCAAAAATGTCCTATGATGCGCAGAAAGATTTCGCGCCAATCATTTTGGTTGGCGGAGTTCCCAATATGCTCGTCGCCAATCCGAGTGCTCCATTTAAAACGCTTGCAGAATTGGTTCAGTATGCACGGGCTAATCCAGGCGCCCTCAATTATGCTTCGCCCGGGTCAGGTTCTACAGCTCATCTCACTGCTGAATTATTTAAAACCCAATCAGGGATTGATATCGTTCATATTCCTTATAAGGGTGCCGCCGGCGCTGTTACAGATATTATTGGAGGGCAGGTACCGCTCATGTTTGTCAGTATGCCGTCAGTCATGGAGCATGTGAAGGCTGGAAAATTAGTTGGGCTTGGTGTTGCTGGATCAGCGCGATCAAGCGTACTTCCTGATGTTCCAACTTTTGCCGAAACTTTTCCCAATTTTGAATCTACGAGCTGGTATGGGCTTCTCGCACCCGCCGAAACTCCGACAGGAGTCATTACTCTGTTAAATAATGAGATTAACTCGATGCTGACTGACCCAGAGGTCAGAAAAATATTTGAAGATCAAGGTATTCGGATTTATGGAGGTACCCCAGCTCAATTTTCTGCCCATATTAAGTCGGAGGCTATCAAATGGGCGAGAGTTGTTCAAAAAGCCAATGTAAAGGTGGATTAGATATGACCATTCAAAATACTAAAAGAAAGAATTGAAATTGCCATGACCACAACAAAAATAGTACGCGTCTTTGCTGGACCTGATCAGCGATCTCATTTTGAAGACATTCATTTGGACATGAACGAATTTCGACTCGGCTCACTTTTTTCTTTAAAGTCTCAATTAGTTCCAGTGGAGGGAGTCGTGTTTCGAGAAAATCCTCTAGAGGGTAATGAGGATTTTCATTGTCCTCCACGCAAACAATTTGTGATTACACTTTTTGGTGCGGTAGAAATTTCAGTTGGTGATGGCTCGTATCGTATTTTTGGGCCGGGAGATATTCTGTTTGCCGAAGATCTAAAGGGTGAAGGTCATAAAGCACGTGAATTAATCGGCCCCCGCAGAAGTCTGATATTGCCAGTATCTAATGAGTTTTCAATTTCAGATTGGAAGAGCGCTAAATGAGTAATCAACCATTAAACCCAGCATTATTAGCCCCAGGCTTAAAATTTTCTGGGACTGTAGCCCATCTTGTAGCTGAGTGTTTGCAGCGTCATGGTGTCGAGTGCCTATTTGGACAGAGCCTACCATCGATGCTCCATCTGGCCTGTGAGCAGATGGGTTTAAAGCAGATTGCCTATCGATCTGAAAATGCTGGTGGTTATATGGCTGATGGGTATGCCCGTATTTCTAATCTGCCTGGAATAGTCACAGCTCAGAATGGTCCTGCCGCTACTTTGCTAGTAGCCCCTTTAGCCGAAGCCTTAAAGGCATCAGTTCCCTTAATTGCTCTTGTGCAGGATGTTAATCGGTCTGAGACAGATCGTAATGCCTTTCAAGAGTTTGATCACATTGCACTTTTTGCTTCATGCACCAAGTGGGTTCGACGTGTTACCGAAGCAAGTCGAGTTGAGGACTATATTGATCAGGCTTTTGTTGCAGCATGCTCTGGCGTACCCGGGCCGGTAGCATTAATGTTGCCAGCAGACTTGCTATTAGAGGCAGCCCCTAAATCAAAACGCTTGAATGCACTTGGATATTTCCCCTTAGATCGCACAGTGCCAGTCCGAAATGATTTAAAAATGGCTGCTGCTTTAATAGCTAAAGCTAAAAATCCTCTAATCATTGTGGGCGGAGGAGTTCATTTATCGGGCGCGCAAGCGGCACTCTCAGAGTTGCAAGAAAAAACCCATCTTCCAATTGCAACAACTGTGATGGGAAAAGGATCTGTTGATGAGCAGCATCCTTTATCGGTAGGAGTTATTGGTTACTTTATGGGGCCAAACGGCAATGCCCACTTTCAAAAAGATTTAGTTTCTAATGCCGATGTTATTGTATTAATTGGAACCCGCACGAATCAAAATGGCACAGATTCTTGGAAGCTTTATCCACCGACAGCAAAATATATTCATATTGATTCCAATGGGAACGAAGTGGGTAGGAATTATGAAGCGACCCGATTGGTTGGGGATGCGCGTGAAACGATCTTAGCGCTCACCGATGAATTATTATCTCTAGATCTTGCAGTACGCAAAGACTCACGCAAGAGCCTGGAGAAAAAAATTCAGGAAGGGCGTAACGCATATTTAGATCAATCCAAGTCGATTCGTCAATCCAATTCAATCCCTGTTCGCCCAGAGCGGGTAATGGAGGAGTTAAATCAAGTGTTAACGCCAAATAGCATTGTGATTTCAGATGCAAGCTACGCTTCCGTTTGGAGTGCGAACTATTTAACTTCGCTCTTTGCAGGAATGCGCTTTTTGGCTCCTCGAGGATTAGCAGGCATTGGTTGGGGTTTCCCGATGGCTCTAGGAGCAAAAGTTGCCAGGCCTACTGCGGACGTTTATTGCGTGGTAGGTGACGGTGGCTTTGCCCACGTTTGGTCCGAACAAGAAACAGCGGTTCGCATGAATTTAAAGGTAGTTCTGATCGTTTTAAATAATGGGATTCTTGGTTTTCAGAAGCATGCCGAAAATATTAAGTATGGACTTCATACAACTGCAGTGCACTTTGCGCCTGTTGACCATGCAGCAATTGCTAGAGCGTGTGGATGCCAAGGTATCACTGTTACTAAGCCTGAAGAATTAGGACCAGCATTAGAGTTAGCAAGGGCTGCCAAAACAACAACAGTTATTGATGTGATTTGTGATGAGAATGCCTTCCCGCCACTCTCCCTGTATCACCCTTAAGCGGCCCTTTTAGTTTCTAGTCTAATCCGTTTCAAGAGAGGTAATGAGTACTATGCAAATTTCCAATGTAAAGATTCCTGTAAATGGCGGCACAATGGGGGGATATCTTGTCATTCCAGAAGGCCCACCCAAAGGTGCCATTATTGCGATTCAGGAAATTTGGGGTGTCAATAGTGTGATGCGCCACCATGCTGATGAATTTGCGCGGGCTGGATTTATATGCATAGTTCCTGATTTATTTTGGCGCCAAGAGCCTGGAGTTGAGCTTACACCAAGAAATCCAGAGGACGTCACTAAAGCATTTGATCTTTATTATGATTTTGATTATGACTTAGCTGTCGCTGATATGAAAATGACCATGGCATATTTAAAAAATATACCCGAATGCAATGGTAGGGTTGGAGCGGTAGGCTATTGTTTGGGTGGAAAATTGTGCTACCTAATGTGCTGCCGCTCAGATATTGATTGTGCTGTTGCTTATTACGGTACCTATATCGAGCATCATATTAAAGAGGCCTCGAAACTGCATCACCCCTTTTTATTGCACGTTGCAATGAAGGATCGTTGGGTGCAAACAGAGGTTGCTGCATTAATAGAAAGAAGGTTATCCCCCAATCCACTGGTAAAAATTGAAAAGTATCCCGAAGCGGAGCATGGATTTGCTCGAACTGGAGAAAAGGCCTACAGTAAACCAGATGCAGAACGGGCTCTTGGGATCACTCTGAACTTTTTCCAGCAGCACCTATAGTTACACTTAATTAATGGAATCATCATCGGCAGGGATTCTCGTGAATATATTGCTTATAGTGCGTGTTTTTTTACTCGGTCTGATTGCATTTGTTCCATTTAATGCTTTCGGGCAGCCTTATCCGAATAAGCCTATACGACTGATTGTTCCCTATGTTGCCGGTGGCGCTACCGATGTATTGGCTCGTGAAGTTGCATTGCGCTTACAGAGCGAATTGGGGCAGCCGGTAGTCTTGGAAAATAAGCCTGGTGCAGGAGGGGTGCTTGGGGCAGATCTGGTCTCAAAATCTGCCCCAGATGGATACACACTCTTATTGAGTACCCAGGGTATCCATGTCATTAATCCAACATTATTTAATTCTCTGCCTTATGACCCAGTCAAGGATCTTGCTCCCGTTAGTTTTCTTGGTGCGATTTCTAGCGTACTCGTTGTGAACTCAGCTTCGCCAATACGCTCGATGACTGAATTAATTTCCTATGCAAAAGCAAATCCAGGAAAATTAAATTTTGCATCCTCTGGAAATGGATTAGCTCCGCATTTATCTGGTGAGGTGTTTAGGGTCATGGCTGGCATTGATGTTGTCCATATTCCCTACAATGGAAGCCCCCCAGCAATGCTGGCAGTATTAAATGGAGATGCCTCTTATATGTTTCAAATACTACCGACAGCACTGACATATATAAAAAGTGGGAAAATTCGAGCATTAGCTATTACTAGCCCAAAGCGCTCTATCTTGCTGCCGGATGTACCAACCGTGGCAGAATCTGGGTTACCTAAATTTGAATGGTTAGCTTGGTTTGGAATTTCTGTTCCAGCGGGGACCTCAAAAGAAATTATCGCAAAGCTAAATACGGCGATAGTAAAGGCATTGAAGAACCCCGAAGTTGAGGAGCGTCTATTAAGTCAGGGGATTGAACCTCTAGCTAGTTCACCAGAACAATTTAGCGAATATATTAAAGCCGAAACATTGCGGTGGAATAATTTTGTCAAAGTTTCTGGCTTTAAAAAGAATTTTTAACGGATATCTTATGGTGAGAATTTTTTTACACTTAGTTGTGACAGTAGCTGCATGTATTGCGCACTTACCTATAGGCTACGCACAAGAGTACCCAAATAAAACCATTCAAGTGATTACGGGCTTTCCTGCTGGAGGTAGCGTAGATATTGTTGGCCGTCACTTGGTCCAAAAGCTGAATGAAATTACGGGGAAGTCTTTTGTCTTTGAGAACAGAACGGGAGCAGGGGGAAGTGTTGCAGTTGCAGCCGTATCAGTTGCAAAGCCTGATGGATATACCCTGTTATTCAGTACGCCAGGGATTGCTATTAACCCTGTTTTATCTTCAAAAATTAATTACAAGTTAGATGACTTTGAGCCTATAGCATTGATAGGTGAGGCCCCACTAGTTTTGCTAGTGAATTCCACCTTACCAATCAAGTCGATTAATGAGTTGGTGGAGTTTTCAAAAAATAAAACTAATGAATTACGTTTTGCCAGTGCGGGTAATGGTTCAACCTCACATCTTGCAATGGATCTTATTAGAATCTCAGTTGGTCTCCAGTATCTACATATTCCTTATCGTGGGGGTGGCCCAGCGATGATTGATGTGATGTCGGGTAGGGCCGACGTTGCTATGCTGCCAATATCAGGGGGGAATATGCAGTTTGTGAGAGACTCGCGGCTCAAGGCTTTGGGCCAAACCGGCTCAAAGAGATCGCCTTTAGCCTTAGATATTCCCACTATAGAGGAGGCGGGTATTAGCCCTTACTCCTCAACCACCTGGTACATGATCTTGGCTCCTAAAGGCATTCCTGCAGATAGTTCACGTTATTTGCAAAATCAAATTTCTAAAGCACTAAAAAATCCCGACCTCCAGGAAAAATTAAACGCCGCAGGAGTCAGCATTATTAATGGTAGCCCAAAAGATTCTGCCTTACTTTTACAGTCGGAAACCAAGAAAGCACAAGGCATGAAAAATGCAGGGTTGACGATAGAATAGCTCTACACTGAGTCCTGCGCATTAAAAAAAATCCTCCAAAATAATTTATTACTACCATTTCTTGTTTTATTCAAACATGGTGAGAAAAATACAAGTGCTGTAGAATTAATTCATACTAGGAGTCCATAAATCTATCTAAATATGAGACTTAGATGACTAGAGAGTATTCAGTTTTCAAAAAAGCCCTTTTATTTTTCGCATGCCTATTTTTAGGAGCGTCTTTAATTTCTTGCTCAAAGCAAAACGATAAGCCTGTCAAAACTATATTAAAGGCTGCGATTTCTCCATCGATACCACCATTTATGTTTGTAGAGAACAACCAACTTGTTGGTATGGACTATGAAATTTTTAAAGGATTTTGCGACTCTAGGGGTTACGAATGCAAAACAGAATCGTATGATTTCCAAGGCATGCTGGGGGCCGTTTCAAGCGGCCAAGCAAACATTGCATTTTCGGGTATCTCGATTACTGAAAAACGGATGGAAGCGATGGAATTCTCAAACCCATATATTCAAAATGGCTGGAGCCTGGTTAGCTTAAGTAAGCGCAATATTCGTATTACTAGTCTTGCACAACTTAAAAACTACAGCATTGGTTTTCCAACAGGGGCTGTATTTATGGGTTATGTTAAGGATGTATGGCAACCAAAAGGTATTTATAAGGTAAGCCAAGTCAAGCTCTATCCGGCAATGAGTGATGTTCTTACTGACTTGAGTAATGGAAATCTAGATCTGATGTTTGTAGATGACTCAATATTGATAAGTTACGTTAATAATCAAAAACTTCCCTTACAGACAAGTTTAGATATTGATTATGCTGACAAACTAGGTTTTGCTTTCACCAAAGGGTCGTCAATCCGAGAAGACTTTAATAAATACCTCTCTGAATTGGGGCCTGAAAAATTAAAGGCTATGGAGGCAAAGTGGAGTGGCAAGCCTGAAGTCGCCATTAAATAGCGCTTTAATCATGCCAACCACGACATAAAGATGATTGAACTAGATTAGTACTCAAACTTAGAAACGAGATCCTTGAGTTTGGCCGCTACTTTTGCTAGCTCAGCAGAGGAGTTCTGAATTTCAGATGAGCCTGAAGAGATTCCCTGAGAGGCTAGCGCTACTGCTTCAACGGTTTCTGTAATTCTGGCTGAACTACCTGCTGATGTGGAAATATTTCGCGAGATCTCACTGACTGTAGCTGCTTGCTCTTCCACTGCGGAAGCAATAATGCCAGAGATATCATCTATTTTATTAATAATCTGAGTGATTTCGACAATAGATTCGATCGCAGCTTTAGCATCAGCTTGAATGGCGTCAATTGACTGACCAATTTCACTAGTCGCTTTTGCGGTAGAGCGAGCCAATTCTTTTACTTCATTTGCCACTACAGCAAACCCTTTGCCTAACTCTCCAGCACGTGCTGCTTCGATGGTTGCATTCAGAGCGAGCAGATTAGTTTGTTCGGCAATATCAGCAATCACTGCTACCACTTCACCAATTTGGATACTACTATTACTCAGCTTAGACATTTGCTGATTAGTATTATTAGCAATGGTGACTGCCTTATTAGCAACCCGAGAGGCTTCCATCGCGTTAATGGAAATCTCCCGAATACTAGAGCTAAATTCTTCAGTTGAAGTCGCTACAGACTGAGTGTTTTGGCTGACGATATCAGAAGATTGAGCCACTTCATTTGCCTGGGAGGAGGTTTCTTCTGCATTAGCATTCAGTTGCGCGCTTACTGCAGCGAGCTCCTCGGACGATGCGCTAATCATTAATGCATTATTGCTAATTTCCTGAATGGCCCCACGAAGATTATTTTGTAGCGTTTGAGTTGACTGAGCGATTTGACCTACGACGCCAGCGTAATTGATACCTTCAATAGTAGTGTTGAGGCGGGACTCAGCTAAGGCATTCAAAGCTTCTTTAGTTTTATTGAGGGGGTCAATAATCGAATGCCTGAAGCGAATACCAATTAGGATACTCAGTACGATTGAGATCAAAATGGTCACCAGCGTAGAGATAATTGCATAGTACTTAGCTGACTCGGCTGCTTGATTAAAAAGGCTAGCACTTTCTAATTTGGCGTCTACAAAATCCTGTAAGTTTTTTGTGATGCGGGGCTTGAAGCCTTGAAACTTTTCACCAAAATACATAGTAGTTGCGGCAGAAGGAGAGCTCTTTTCAACTATAGCAACCTGCTCGATTGCAATTAAGTAAATATCAAAGTCTTCAACAAGCTCATTAAATTCAACTCTTGTTTTAGAGCGGATAATTTTTGCATTAGCACGTTTGATGTTTTCTTGTAGGCTGGTTGTTAGCTTTTCAATATTTGCTAATGCTTGTTCGCGCAGGGCTTGACCTTCATTTTTATTTGGCAGAGTGGAGGCAAGTAGCAAGTGATTGAGTTCAATATCTAAGGAGGCAGCATCAATTTGTAGTTGCTTTGAATCTTCAATCCCTTTTGAGCCTTGCTCGTATAGCCAGTCCGTGCTTTTTCCCATGACGTAGTAGCCATAGATCGAAATTCCCCCAACGATCAGCGTAAAAAATAGGATCAGACCAAAGCTTACTACCAGCTTAGTTTTAACAGTAGACTGTCTTTCGAAGTTATCTAAAAAGTTGCGAAACATTCGGTAGGGCTTCCTGTAGAAGGTTTATGCGTAAGGGGGCCAATTGGATGGGGCTAATTTATGAATAATGCCTAATATAAGCTAATATCACGGTAGCCACCATTCTATCCGCCTGCCCAAATAAATGTCTATTACTATTAACTTACATGGAAAATCACGACGAAATCCTCGCTGAATTTATCCTGGAAGCCCGGGAAATTATTGATCGACTAGATGGTGATTTTGTGCGCCTTGAAGAAAACCCTGGGGATCAGGCCTTGGTGGGTAACGTCTTCCGAGGATTGCACACCCTGAAGGGGAGTAGCGGCTTTTTTGCCCTGAAGCGCTTAGAGAAGCTTTCCCATGCCGGTGAGAGCTTATTGGGCAAAATTCGTGCTGGACAAGCTACATTAGATTTTGATAAATCTACTCGCTTGCTGGAGATGAATGACATTCTCCGAAGCATTATTGAGGGGGTAGAAGCTAATCATATAGAGCCTGCTGGTGATGACCAGGAGTTGATTGCCGCTTTGCTTGGTGCGATTCCGGCTGAAATAAAGCAGACTCATGACAAGATTTTGCCTTCAGGGAAAAATGAAGCGCCTGAAATAGTGCTCAAGCAAGAGCCACAACCTGCGGCAGATATTCAGATGGAGTATGCAGAGCCTGCCGAGGCTCTCATGTCTAATACTCTAGGCCAAGAGGTTGTGGTCCCTGTCAAAGTGAATCCTGAAGTGCTCGATAAGTTGATGAATATTGCGAGTGAGATGGTGCTTGCCCGGAATCGATTGCTACCCTTTTCACAGCAGTCCAGCGATAAGTTATTTACTAGTGCGGTGCGCAGTATTGATCTATTAACCCTAGAGCTACAAGAGCGCATGATGAAAATGCGGATGCAGCCTATCTTTCATATTTGGGATAAGTTTCCCCGCTTGGTAAGGGATGTATCTGCTGAGTGCGGCAAGAAGGTGCGCCTTTTACAAGAGGGATCTGAAACGGAGTTAGATCGAATCTTGCTAGATAGCATTCGAGATCCACTAATACATCTTATTCGTAATAGTATCGATCACAGTATTGAATCTCCAGAAATACGTTTAGAAAAGGGGAAGTCAGAGCTTGCATATCTGGTGCTTCGTGCTGCGCATCAGAATGGGATCGTCATTGTTGAGGTCATCGATGATGGCGCTGGCGTAGATTATGAGCGTGTGCGTCAGCGTGCTGTCTCTCGTGGCTTAATTAGTAGTGAAAAAGCACAATTACTCAATCATAAAGAGCTGATTGATCTCATCTTCCTTCCAGGCTTCTCTACTCGTGATGCTATTACCAATCTCTCTGGCAGGGGGGTAGGTATGGATGTGGTGAAGAACAATATTGAAAATATTGGTGGCAGCATTGAAGTTACCAGCATTCCCAATGAAGGTACGCATGTCAAGTTAAAGATCCCTCTTACTTTGGCTATCCTACCCACCTTATTTGTGAGGTCTGGAGGAGAGATATTCTTAATTCCTCAAAACCGCATCTTAGAGTTAGTGCGTTTTTCGCCAAATCAACCGAATAATGGTATTGAAGATTTTTATGGCACGCCAACATTCCGCTTAAGAGATAAGTTAATCCCCTTATTGTTCTTAGATGAGCAACTAAAGATGGCTAAAAAACCGCTTAAGCCAAGGCAGAAGCTCTTTATTACGCTGCTCAACTTCAATGGCACTTTATTTGGATTGGTTGTAGAAGAAGTCTTGAATATTCAAGATATTGTTATCAAGCCTTTGGGCGAGTTATTAAGGGATATGTCTAATTTTGCTGGCGCGACCATTATGGGTGATGGCGAAGTTGCCCTCATTTTGGACGTTGATGGAATTGCCCGTAAATCCGGGTTGATTGAGCGACTACAAGCTAATCCAATCAGACAGGAAGAGCGCTATGTACCGACTGTCGAGGAGATGATTTCCGTGCTGCTTTTTGAGATTCCAGGGCTTAATAAAATTGCTCTACCTTTGGATTCTATCGACCATATTATTAAATTGGATCCAGCTCAAATTCAGCAAAATGGTAGCCGTGAGGTGGTCTACTTCAATGAGCAGCTCATGGATTTGGTACGGCTTGATCATTATGTTAGCGGGGGGTCTAAGGATTCTCACTTGAACCATTCTCGCGTTCCAGTATTAACATGTCATTACCGTGATCGCTTATATGGTTTGCTTGTAAAGCAAGTCACAGATATTATTGAAGTGCCTGCTAAATTGCATGAGCTATCTACTCCGCAAAGAGGTTTGAATGGCTGTATTATCTACAACGATCAAGTCATCAATGTATTGGACTTAGAAGAGGTGCTGGTGATGCACAATATTCAGGAAGAGTCTGATGAATATCCTAAAGTCATTGATTTATATCTTCCAGGTTAAATATGCAACGCTCATTCTTAGCCTTTAATGTTGGCATCTATACCTTAGGTGTGCCAGCGGAAGAATTGATTGAGGTCAATCGAAATTTAAGTTGCACTCATGTCCCAGGCAGCCCCAAAATGATTCGGGGTATATTAAATCTGCGCGGCCTACTAATGCCGGCGGTCGATATTAGTGCTTACTTAGATATTGCTGATTCAAAGTGTGAGTCATTTAGCATTATCCTTAAAGTGCAAGAAAATAATATTGCATTGATGGTAGATTCCATAGGGGATATTCTGACGTTTAATACCGAAGAGTTGGTATTGCCACCAAGCCATTTGTCAGGACAATTTCAAGAAGCCATCGAGGGCGCATATAGATTATCTGAAGGGCTCTTAATTCTTTTGGATACTGCTGCAATATCTCGCAATGCTCAAAATCCTCATGGGATAGCACCTACCATCCTTCAGTCACTTCCTGTATTGCCCTAATAGGATTGCGATCAATATTGAGTATAAAAAAGGCACCCTAGGGTCCCTTTTGTTTGATGCCTAAGCCATTTACTCTTCTTCGCGACGTAGGTGCGGGAAGAGAATCACATCACGAATATTTGGCGCATCAGTGAGGAGCATGACTAAACGGTCAATACCAATACCACAGCCGCCAGTGGGCGGCATGCCATACTCGAGGGCGCGAATGAAGTCATGGTCAAAGTACATGGCCTCCTCATCGCCCGCTTCTTTTTGTTCTACTTGTTTACGGAAGCGATTGGCTTGATCTTCAGCATCATTGAGTTCTGAGAAGCCATTCGCAATTTCTCGACCGGTAATGAATAATTCAAAGCGTTCGGTGATCCCTGGACGAGTATCGGATTCTCTAGCCAGCGGGCTCACTTCAATAGGGTAATCAATGATGTAAGTTGGTTCCCAGAGATGCTCTTCGGCAACCAATTCAAATAAAGCGAGTTGCAGAGCGCCAATACCCGCATTCTTGAGGGTGGGGGTATCTGGATTCTCACCGCCTTTTTTCAATTCAGCACGAATAAAGTGGATATCTTCAAGCTGGGCAGTTTCATAGCTCTTACCAGACTGGCCACAATACTTTAGGATCGCTTCATTGATGGTTAGGCGTTGAAATGGCTTGCTAAGATCCAACTCCCGACCTTGATGAGTTAATACTGCTGTACCTTGTGCATCAATAGCTGCTGCACGAATCAGGCCTTCGGTGAAATCCATTAACCAGCGGTAATCAGTGTACGCCGCGTAGAACTCCATCATGGTGAATTCTGGATTGTGCCGTGGGCTAACACCTTCGTTGCGGAAGTTACGGTTGATTTCAAAGACACGCTCAAAGCCACCTACTACTAAACGTTTTAGATAAAGCTCCGGGGCAATACGCAAGAACATCTGCATATCTAATGCGTTGTGATGAGTAATAAAGGGTTTAGCTGTTGCGCCTCCAGGAATCGGATGGAGCATGGGCGTCTCCACTTCCATAAAATCGGCATCAAGCATGTGACGGCGGAGTGAGGCAATTGCATTGCTACGTGCTTTAAAAGTATTGCGACTTTCTGGATTCACAATCAAATCGACATAGCGCTGACGATATTTGGTCTCGAGATCTGAAAGGCCATGGAATTTATCAGGCAAAGGACGAAGTGATTTGCTCAGTAAGCGTAAATTGCTGCACTCCACTGAGAGCTCACCTTTATTGGTCTTAAAAAGATTGCCTTCAGCGGAGATAAAGTCACCCATATCCCAGTGCTTAAAAGCACCATGGGTGTCTACGCCACTAAGTTCATCATTGATATAAAACTGAATTTGTCCAGTGCGATCTTGAATGGTGGCAAAGCTCGCTTTTCCCATGACGCGCTTCAGGATCATGCGGCCCGCTACTTTGACATGAATCTTCTTAGCAGCTAAATCTTCCTTCGTTAGGCTGTCGTAGTGAGTATGTAAGTTAGCCGCTAAATGCGTGGGCACAAAGTCATTCGGAAAGGCAACACCCTTCTCGCGTAGCTTGGCGAGCTTTTCACGACGCTCTGCAATGATGTGGTTTTCATCTACGGCTTCAGTAGCTGGTGGAGGATTAGTTTTATCGTTCATATTCGGGAGTAATTAAACGCCTTGTTTTAGGCTGGCTTCAATAAAGGCATCGAGATCACCATCTAGTACCTTCTGGGTATTAGAAATCTCGACGTTAGTACGTAAATCTTTAATGCGACTTTGATCTAGAACATAGGAGCGGATTTGATGACCCCAACCTACATCAGTTTTGCTAGCTTCTAATTTATCTTGCTCAGCCCGACGCTTTTGCATTTCATGTTCGTATAAGCGTGACTTCAGCATGCTCATTGCTTCAGCGCGGTTACGATGCTGGCTGCGATCATTTTGGCATTGCACCACAATTCCCGTGGGGATATGGGTTAAACGAACGGCGGAGTCGGTTTTATTAATGTGTTGACCACCTGCACCAGAGGCGCGATAGGTATCAGTACGAATATCGGCAGGATTGACATCAATCTCAATCGAGTCATCGATCTCTGGGTAGACGTAGATCGAGGCAAATGAAGTATGACGTCCATTGGATGAATCAAATGGAGATTTGCGCACTAAGCGATGCACGCCAGTCTCAGAGCGAAGATGTCCATAGGCATATTCACCATCCACTTTGATAGTGGCACTCTTAATACCTGCTACATCACCATCAGACTCTTCAAGGATTTCGGTTTTGTAGCCCTTGCGTTCGCAATACTTGAGATATTGGCGATAGAGCATGCTCGCCCAATCACAAGCCTCAGTGCCGCCAGCACCTGCTTGAATATCAATAAAGCAATTACAAGAATCCATCTCGTTGTGGAACATGCGACGGAACTCAAGGTCATGAATGATCTTGCTATAACCCTCAACATCCTGCTCGATAGCAGTAATCGTTTCAAAATCACCTTCATCTTTGGCCATATCGAAGAGTTCAATGGCACCAGTGATATTGGTATTTAAATTGGTAAGGGTAGCAACTACGCCATCGAGCAATTTTTTTTCCTTGCCCAGTGCTTGTGCTTTCTTTTGATCATCCCAAATCGCGGGGTCTTCCAGAATAGAATTAACTTCAGTAAGGCGACGTGACTTTACTTCGAAGTCAAAGATACCCCCGAAGAGCTTGCTCACGGGTGAGCAGGTCGGACAAGGTATTCGAAATAGTGTTGAGTTGTTCAGCTTCCATCCCCTGATTATAAAGGGGTTATGACGACTGGTTCTTGATGCTGGCTTAAGCGCTAGAACTCTCGTCGTGGGCCTCAATCATGAGTTGTACTCGGGCTTGGCCCTGATAGCGATCAGTCACCAGGCGGAAAGCTAATTTAGCTTTGCTTGGTAAGCTTTGGGTCCGGTTAAACCAAACGGCTGTTAATGGTTTTGCCGGCGATGAACTATCGGATGGACCCAAGCTTAATGGCCGTACCATGAGGCGCAAATGCTTCTCTTTCATGAGGCTTTGCTGGGTAATTTCAAAGTCTCCATAAAAGACTGGCTGAGGAAAGCCCTGTCCCCAGATTTCTTCTGCGAGTAAATCGCCAATCTCAGGGGTAAATTCAGAAGGCTGAAGGGCGCCATCATGAGGGTGGCGACGTTCTAGTAACTCATCGTTTAGTAGCTTATTGGCTACCCCCTGAAAGCAGGCGTCAAACTTTTCAAAATCACTCTTGCGAATGGTTAAACCTGCTGCCATGGCATGGCCACCAAACTTGAGGATGAGCCCAGGTTGGCGCTTTGAAACCATATCCAATGCATCGCGCAAATGAAATCCCGTCAATGATCTTCCAGAGCCGCGTAACTCTTCTCCTGTATTGCCATCTGGAGCAAAGACAATGGCAGGACGATTAAACCGCTCTTTTAAGCGCGATGCCACGATACCAACTACACCTTGATGCCACTCGGGATTCCACAAGCAAATGCTCGTACGTTGCGCCATGGTTCCAGCCAGTTGATCTTCTGAGAGATGGGCAAGAGCTGTTTCTTGCATACCTGTTTCAATCACACGGCGCTCGCGATTGATGCGATCAAGTTCTTGAGCAAGCGTCATAGCCTCTTCAGCATTGTCAGTAAGTAGTAAGCGAATGCCTAAAGTCATATCGGCAAGACGTCCAGCCGCGTTAAGTCTAGGGCCGATGGCAAAGCCTAAATCAAAAGTATTGGCTTTGCGAGGATCACGTCCTGCCGCTTGAAATAAAGCCTGTATACCAGGCTGAGAAATGCCAGCCCGAATACGTTTTAATCCATTCGAAACCAAGATGCGATTATTACGATCTAGCTGGGCAACATCTGCAACAGTACCTAGTGCAACTAGATCTAGTAAGTTCTCAACTTTAGGTTGAGTCTCATTAGTAAATTTTCCACGCTGACGTAGTTCTGCCCGTAGTGCAACCAGGACATAAAACATCACACCTACGCCCGCGAGTGCTTTACTTGGGAAAGTGCAGCCCGGTTGATTGGGATTGACGATTGCAGTGGCTGTTGGTAAACGATCGCCTGGTAGATGGTGGTCCGTCACAATGACCTCCATGCCTAATTCACGGGCGCGATCTACTCCAGCCTCACTGGCAATGCCGTTATCCACCGTAATGAGGTATTTAGGTTTAGGGTTTTGCTTTGCTGCGAGTTCAACTACTTCGGGGGTTAAGCCATAACCCATCGTGAAGCGATTGGGTACTAGAAACTGAATTGGAGTGTCAGCTCCACCTAACATGCGTAGGCCGCGCAGACCAACTGCACAGGCCGTAGCGCCATCACAGTCATAGTCCGCAACGATCAGCATGGGCTCTTTTTTCTCCAAAATATCTGCGAGTAGGCTTGCAGTGTTGATGCAATTCTTGAGCTCAGTTGGAGAAAGCAGATTTTTTAGTTCTAGTGAGAGTTCTTCTGGAGATTCCAAACCACGTGCGGCGTATAAGCGCGCTAGCAGTGGATGCAGACCGCTTTGTTGTAACCAAGTAGCAGTCCGTTCAGAAAATGGGCGTTGGGAGAAAAGACTCATGAAGTAATGATTTCTTTCCAAGTAAGGGGTTCGGTAGTTTTCCAAAATGCCCAAGATTTCTTATGAAGATCTTTTGCGGTGAAGATACGCTCACGAATTTTTCCATCAGGAAAGTCAATGATGAGCAATTCGTCTAGCTGTTTATTTATTAAGGCTTGATTTAACAGAGGCCATATTGCCTCTGGCTGCGCTAGCCATGCAAATGCTCCAGCTAAGACTTCATTACTAATTAATGGGTGATGAGGAATATTTAAATATTTCGCTAGCCCTGAAAGTAGAGGATGTTCGCCATATATCTGTTGTGACTGCGTGATTACCGGAGGCGCCTGAACATCATTCAACTTTCCAATTCCGCTGATCCATAGAGAGTTAATACTCGGCAAACCACCTTGTTCGCGTACTTCATTAACGGGGTCAATATGCCAGAGCATTTGAATTTCATTTTGCAATTTGCGCCAGCGTTTAGCGATGCCTTCTTCATGGGTATCGCGCGGCATCCACCAATCAATATTGCGGCCATGCGCTTGATCAACGCTATAGCTTGCCAAACTGGCAAATGGACCTGCTTGAATAAACCAGTAATGATTATTCTGAAATAAAACAGGACCCTGAAAATCTTCCTCAATAAAAGGGAGAGCTGCCTTGAGAAGTATTGAGGATTCAACTTCAGTCAGATCAATCTGATCCTGACTCATTAAAATGAGATGGTCGCGTGTAGCGTGCAAATGAACGGGCTGTAGGCAGGCGATCTCTTGACTTGGATTGACTGCCAAGGATGCTTGACCAAGCAGTAGGACTGGGGCGATAGGAGCCATCTCCCCTAGCAAGAAGCGCTCATGAGGTAGCCCCTTGAACGGTCGATCTGCCTTGCCATGCTCATCCAAAGCATCCTCCCCTGATAGCATCAGGGTGAAGCGCCGTGAGGCACTCATCGTGCTTTGGGCATTTGGATGGTGGGGAGTATTCGTGGTCATTTCCCTGATTTTAGGTGGCATTTAGATATTCCATCAGTTTGCCCGTGCAATTGTCTAAACTGTGGCTATGTTGAGACTTCCTATTGAGCTAGAAATTGGCTTACGCTATACCCGCTCCAAGCGTCGTAAGACCGTTGGCAAGCGTGATGGTTTCCTTTCCTTTATTTCTGGTATTTCCACCGCCGGTATTGCTTTGGGTGTGGCTTCGCTGATTGTGGTGCTATCGGTCATGAATGGTTTTCAGAAGGAAGTACGTGATCGCATGTTATCGGTTCTCTCACATGTAGAAATTAGTGCGCCCGATGGATTAGCTAATTGGGAGCCACTAGCTCTAAAAGTAGCTTCACAGCCCCACGTCATCGGCGTTGCTCCCATGGTCAGTTCACAAGGATTACTAGCACGTGACAATATGATGCGTGGTGTTGCAATTCGAGGGATCTTACCGAGTGATGAAGGCAAAGTTTCCGATTTACCAAAACAGTTTGTTGCAGGCAGTATTGATGATCTCAAGCCCGGTGGTTTTGGGGTTGCTTTAGGTGCACAGCTTGCGTCTTTAGTAGGTGCACATGTGGGCGATCGGATTAATTTAATTGTTCCTGAAAGTGATTTAACGCCTGCTGGAGCAATGCCGCGGATGCGCACGCTCCAAGTAGTTGGCATCGTTGATAGTGGCCATTATGAATACGATAGCTCTCTAGCGATCATGCATTGGAAGGATGCAGCAGCCTTGCTGCGCTTACGTGATCCATCAGGTCTGCGCGTCAAAGTAGATGATATGCAACGGGCACCTGAAATTGCCAATGAGCTTGCATCTGTAGTGCCACAGGCCCTCTGGGTGACCGATTGGTCTCGATCTAATCGCAACTGGTTTGCTGCAGTTCAAACCGAGAAGAAGATGATGTTCATCATTCTGACGTTGATTATTGCGGTTGCTGCATTTAATTTAGTCTCCACTTTGGTGATGACCGTGAATGAGAAGCAGGCAGACATTGCTATTTTGAGAACGATGGGCGCTAGCCCAGGTTTGATTCAAAGAATCTTCTTGATACAAGGCTTAGCAATTGGTTTATTGGGATCATTGGCTGGCGTGGGCCTTGGTTTATTAATTGCACTCAATATTGATGTGATCGTTCCTGCAATCGAAGCGATCTTTCGTGTACGTTTCTTGCCACGCGAGGTTTACTTTATTAGTGAGCTGCCATCAGACGTGCGTTTAGGTGATGTAGTCACGGTAGGTTTAATGGCTTTTGGCCTGTCTGTATTGGCTACCCTATATCCAAGTCGTCGCGCTGCGAAGGTCCAGCCTGCGGAGGCCCTTAGATATGAATAAGGGTATGAATAATGTCCTCATTGCTAAAGGCCTGGCCAAGACTTATGGTCAAGGCGCTACAGCTGTAGAAGTTCTGAAATCGGTTGATTTAGAGGTGGCTCCTTCTGAGAAGGTCGCGATTGTGGGCTCATCTGGCTCCGGTAAAAGCACTTTGCTGCATTTATTAGGTGGTTTAGATACCCCAAGTGCTGGCTCAGTGTTATTGGATGGCGCCAATATTAATCAATTATCCGTCTCTAAATTAGATCGCTTACGAAATCAAAGCTTGGGCTTTATTTATCAGTTTCACCATCTTTTAGATGAGTTCAGTGCAGTAGAGAATGTTGCATTGCTATTACGTATTCGTGGATTAAGTAATGATGAATCGATAGAGCATGCTAGCCAAATGCTTAAAGCAGTTGGTTTGGCTAATCGCGAACTACATACTCCTGGGGAGATGTCTGGGGGCGAGCGTCAACGGGTAGCAGTCGCTAGAGCATTAGTCGGTAGTCCTATTTGTGTATTAGCAGATGAACCTACTGGCAATTTAGATACCGAGACTGCTGATGTGGTATTTGATTTGATGTTGGAGATTGCGCGTGATCAGGGCACAGCATTTGTCATCGTGACCCATGATCCAGTACGCGCTAAACGGTGTGATCGCATCTTGCATTTAGAGCGTGGAGTATTAAAGCCATTTGTGCATTAGGTAGCCCATGTGGATTGACACTCACTGCCATTTAGATGCACCAGAGTTCTTGAGTACATTGCCAGAGATCATTGCTGCTGCAAAAGATCAGAATGTACGCGCTATTTTGTTGCCCGCAGTCAAAGCGACTGACTGCCAGCATGTAAGAGATCTTGCTTCTCAATATAGTGGCGAGATCCCTGGATTGGTCTATACGCTAGGTATCCATCCCCTGTTCACCAATCAAGCCCGCGCAGAAGACCTTGCTACCTTAGAAGAACACATTATCCAAGCACTTTCTGATCCGAGATTTGTGGGTATTGGCGAGATTGGGTTAGATTACTTTGTAGAAGGTTTAGATCCGCATCAGCAAGAACATTTTTTTCATGCGCAATTGGACTTAGCGCAGAAATATCAACTACCAGTCATTTTGCATGTGCGCCGTTCGCAAGATGCTATTTTGAAAGCGCTGCGACGTCGTAAAATTCCAGGAGGTATTGCGCATGCGTTCAATGGTAGCTTTCAGCAGGCTGAACAATTTATTGAATTAGGCTTTAAGTTAGGCTTTGGTGGCGCAGCCACCTATCAACGAGCGCTGCAAATACGACGTCTATTGGCTGAATTGCCAATTGATAGCATCGTCACTGAAACAGATTCTCCCGATATTCCACCGGCTTGGTTACAAGGAGAGGGGATTGCATTTAATCAGCCCGCCTTTACGGCTCGGATTGCGAAGGAGTTGGCTGCAATTCGTGGGATGAGTGATTCTGAAATTGCTGCTGCAGTTTGGCGTAATGCCATGCAGGTATTGCCGCGTTGGTCAGCTCTTTGTGCTGGCAATCCAAACTTCACTCTAGCTTCTTAAATCCTTGCGCTTAGCGATTACGGCGTTTATCGCCGGGGGATCATTCCTTTTCTTTTTGCCACAGGTACCAGCTGCATGGTTGCTGATATGTTCTGCTGTGGGGGCATTAAGTCTAATGTTGCTATATCTTTGTCCTCAGACTAAGTGGCTTCATCATACTTTGATATGCGCTTTGTTATTGAGTATGGGTTTTGCTTGGAACGCGCGTTATGCAGAAAATCGTCTAGCAAATATTCTTACCGAGGAATTGGAGGGTCGAGAGTTAACTGCTGAGGGTAGGGTGATTGCTTTGCCTCAGAGTAGCTCGGTGAGCGCAAAGTTTGCCTTTGAGCTTAAGTATCTTTTTTCTGGCAAAGAGCAAATTAGTATCTTTCCCAAAATCATCTATCTCAGCTGGAGCCCAGGATGGAAAGGTGGTCAAGCGATTCCGGAGATTATTCCAGGGCAGCACTGGAAGTTCAAAGTCAAACTCAAAAGACCTTACGGCTCTTTAAATCCTTACACCTTTGATTTTGAGCGTTGGTCTTTTCATCAGGATTTTGGTGCTAGTGGATCTGTTCGCTCCGGTGAATTAATACAAGCCCAAAATATTGGATTAACGGAATTTGAACTACGTATGGAGTTAGCGCGCTGGAAATTACGTAAAAAGATTAAAGCGCTCCTTCCGAAAGATGCCCGCTATGCAGGAGTCATCATTGCGCTAGTGGTAGGCGATCAAAATGCTATTAAGCAAGATGACTGGCAGGTATTTAATGCAACAGGTATAGGGCATCTTATTTCTATCTCAGGCCTACACGTCACGATGCTAGCTGGGATGGGGTCTTTTTTTGCAGCATGGATTTGGAGGCGCCGCACTTGGCCTCTCATCATTCCAGTTAGTAAAGTTGCTGCAGCCTCAGGATTGATCACTGCATTTATCTATGCATGGTTGGCTGGCTTTCAGATACCGGCACAAAGAACGATGTACATGGTTGGTGTTGTTGCCTTTGCTCTGTGGACCGGCAGAAATCCAAGATCTTTTGATATCTGGTGGTGGGCACTTGCTCTAGTTCTTTTGATCGATCCGATGGCGCCTTACACACCAGGCTTTTGGCTATCATTTGGGGCGGTGGCTGCCATTCTTTTTGCCATGAAAGATTCTTCAGGGTTATTGGGCATACCCACTGGAAAAGAGTTGGAAATACATTGGCCAAAGCGACTCTTACAAGCGCTTCGAGAGGCATGTCGAGTTCAGGCGGTGGTAACCATTGCTTTACTCCCACTTACTTTATATTGGTTTTATCAAGTTTCCCTTATTTCGCCGCTTGCAAATGCCTTCGCAATTCCTTTGGTGAGCTATGTTGTTACACCTTTGGCGATTGCTGGGGCATTGTTGCCGGACTTTATTGGGCGCTGGCTCTTACTGCCTGCCCACGCATCAATGGAATATCTATCTCTATTACTTGAGTGGATGGCTCATTGGAGATGGGCTGTTGTTTGGTCAAGCAAACCAGAGTGGTGGCTTTTATTATCTGCAGGAATTGGGATTATTTATGCCATTCGTCCTGGAGAGCTTCACCATATTTGGGCATTGAGATCATTGGCATTATTGCCTTCACTGCTACTTTTTATTCCGGGTATCAATCTGGGCAATGCATCCCTTAAGCCAGGAGAATTTAGGGCTACGGTTTTGGATATTGGGCAAGGTACGTCAGTATTGATTGAGACTGCGAATAAAAGGCTGCTTTATGACACCGGTCCGATTCAAGGCAAAAAAGATGATGCAGGCCAGCGCACTATCTTGCCGTATTTGCGAGGTAGAGGTATTGATCAAGTTGACCGCATGGTAATTAGTCACAGTGACAGCGATCATGTTGGTGGTGCTGCATCACTACTAAAGCAGATTCAGTTTAGTTCGATGATGGGTTCATTACCAATAAATAACCCATTGTTACAAAATCTACATTCTAAAAAAGTCCCAAGTATTCCTTGTCGTTATGGACAGCATTGGGCTTGGGATGAGGTGGAATTTTTAATTTGGCATCCTCACGAAGAAACTCTATTCCAAGATCAATACCCAATGAAACCAAATGAGATGAGTTGTGTATTGGAGGTACGCAATAAAAATAGCTCTCTATGGCTAACTGGTGATGTTGAGAAACAGGGTGAAGCAGAAATCATCACTCGCTTGGATCAAATTGCGCTTAATACAATAGGCAATCGAGCATTAATTTTCATGGCGCCACACCATGGCAGTAAAACTTCTTCTTCAGCCGAGCTTTTAACAAGATTAAGTCCCGACTTTGCATTTGCCCAGAATGGCTATCGCAATCGTTATGGCCATCCTCATCCTACAGTTACTGCACGGTATGAAAGCTTGGGGATCCCTTTTTATCAAACACCAAAGACGGGGGCACAGATTTGGTTTTTTGGAAATCAAAGCAAATCAGGCTTGAAGAAGATTTTTTTGAGGGAGGAAGCGAATAGGTTATGGCATAGGCCTTAAATAGTTGGCTTATTGTGTGTATGATGTGTATAAATGTATATAATGCAGGGAGATGAATGCATAGTAAAAAAGTCATTGAAAGCTTATTGCAGGATGGATGGAGTTTGCGAGGGATAAGAGGGTCACATCATGTGTATGTGCACCCTACAAAAAAAGGGCACATTGTTGTTACTCATCCAAGAAAAGATATGCCAATCGGTTTATTAAAAGCAGTATTCAAGCAAGCGGGCTTAACAGGAGAAGTGAAATGAAGTATCCGGTCGCAATTGAGTCAGGCTGTCAGTCTGATGCCTGGGGCGTTATTGTTCCTGATCTGCCAGGTTGTTTTTCAGCTGCTGATAATGGAATTGATGAAGCTATTGAGAAAGTAAAAGAAGCTATAGAGCTGTGGATAGAGGTGGCTTTAGATGAGGGCCAAGAAATACCAAAACCTAGTTTATTAGCGGAACTTCAAAAGCGAAAAGAATTTAAGGGCTCGGTATGGGCAATCGTTGAGATCGATCCAGCGCTGTTATCTGATGAGATTGAGAGGATTAATATCACCCTACCCAAAAGAGTATTGGCTAGGTTGGATGCAAAAGCCAAGAGGGCAGGGGAGAATAGATCGGCCTTTATAGCGCATCTAGCATTGATGGCTTAACTAAAAACCAAAAAAGGCTTCCCAGTCCATTGACGAAGAAGCCTTTTTGCTTATTTGGTTGCGGGGGCAGGATTTGAACCTACGACCTTCGGGTTATGAGCCCGACGAGCTGCCAGACTGCTCCACCCCGCGTCTGAAGCTGAAATTCTACCATTTTTTGGGGGTCTCTGTCGAGGTAAACCTGTAAAAGACGCTTAAATAAGCGGTTTTTTACTCAAGATTCCAAATTTAATACTTGGCCATAAGGAGTAACATATTGCCACGCAACATCACCTAAAGGTCATGAGATGTCAATTAGTAATCCAGAGTTTTCCAGCTCAACGCTTTTGAACCCCGTTCAGGTCAGCGGTCCTGATGGTGAACATAAAAAAAGTCTTGGCGTCATGATGCTCGCTGCAATTGGAGTGGTATTCGGTGATATTGGTACCAGCCCCCTTTATGCGCTCAAAGAATGTTTCGCACCAAATCACGGGATCCCATATACGCCCGAAGCTCTTTTTGGTGTCATCTCGATGATGATCTGGGCTTTAATTTTGGTAGTGACTATTAAGTATGTTTTATTTGTGATGCGCGCAGACAATCGGGGTGAAGGCGGCGTATTGTCATTGATGGCACTGGCACTTCGTTCTTTTAATAGCAAGTCAAAGAGCTATTTCTTTTTGATGATCATGGGCATGCTTGGTGCATGCATGTTGTTGGGTGAATCAGTGATCACTCCAGCTATTTCCGTTTTATCGGCTGTAGAAGGGATTGATATTGCTGCTCCTGGTCTTAATAAATTCATCATTCCTATCTCACTCATTATTCTGGTTGCTTTATTTCTGATTCAGAAATTCGGCACTGCTGCAGTTGGAAAGCTCTTTGGACCCATTACGCTAGCCTGGTTTATTGTGCTAGCAATTCTGGGTGCTATTAATATTGGCGCAGCGCCCCAAATTATTGGTGCGTTTAATCCTATGTATGCGATTGACTTTATCGCTATGCATCCTACAACGGCTTACATTGTGATGGGTGCAGTAGTGCTGGTGGTAACGGGTGTTGAAGCACTGTATTTAGATATGGGGCACTTTGGCCGCACTCCTGTCCGTTATGCATGGTTACTGGTTGTATTGCCCAGTTTGCTAATTAACTATTTGGGTCAGGGAGCTTTAGTACTTTCTAATCCTGAAGCCATTAAAAATCCTTTTTATTTAATGGTTCCTGATTGGGCATTGTGGCCAACAGTTGGATTGGCAACCGCTGCAACCGTGATTGCATCTCAGGCCGTTATCTCAGGTGCGTATTCATTAGTAAGGCAAGCCATTTTGCTGGGCTTTATGCCACGCATGAATATCCTCCACACCTCAGATTCTGAACAGGGACAAATTTATATTCCCTTAGTAAATTGGGCTTTATTGTTTATGGTGGTTGTCACCATTATTGAGTTCCGAGAGTCTGTTAATTTAGCTGCTGCATACGGTATTTCAGTAACATCGACTATGCTGATCACAACCATTTTTCTTGGCGTTGTGATGTTCCGAGAATGGAAGATGAATTTTGTTTTAGTGCTCGCAATTACAACAATTTTTTTGCTGGTCGACTTAGCATTCTGGACAGCTAATCTGATTAAGATTAAAGATGGTGGATGGTATCCATTAGCATTAGGTTTACTATGCTTTACCTGTTTAATTACTTGGTACCGCGGTCGCCAGATCTTGCGTGAGCGGTCCGTTAAGGGGGGTATACAGCTAAGTAGCTTTATTGGTGGTTTACTAGAGCATCCACCCCATCGTGTTGAGGGAACTGCAATCTTTTTAACTGCGCATGTGGATTATTTGCCAGTTTCTTTCTTGCATAATCTCAAACACAATCATGTGCTGCATGACAGAGTGTTTTTCCTTAAGGTCAGTATCTGGGATGTGCCCTACGTCAATAGTAAGGAACGCATTACGCTTAAAGACTTAGGTGGAAATATCTTTGTGGTGAGAGCGGTTTATGGCTATAAAGAGACTCCTGATATGGCAAGTATCATTAACCTAATTGAAAGTCACTTTAATATGAAGTTCGAGATGATGAATACCTCGTTCTTCCTATCTCGCGATACGATCGTTCCATCGGAAATCCCTGGTATGGCACTTTGGCGTGAACGTTTGTTTTGCTGGATGTATCAAAATGCGGGTCGTCAGTCTGACTTTTTCCGTATACCAGCTAATCGCTTGATTGAAATGGGCGCAAAGGTGGAAATTTGAGGAAGCATTTTCTGTGGCGATCCAAAATATTCATCGGAATATTTTTATTGGCTAGCTCTTTGAGTGGCATCACCTTTGCCACTCCCGCTGAAGAAGCTGAGTTGGCTAAATTAGATAAGATCGAGCAAGAGCTCGAGTTACAACGTGAGTGGGCGAAGTACCGCTGGGGTAAAGCCTCCTCTGATTGTTATCAGAACTATTGGGTGAACTACTGTTTGCGTAGCGCTAGAGCAGAATATCGTAAGGAGATCGACCCCATTAGCGAACAAGAGCGTGCCCTGCATGAGGTCCAACGAAATTTGCGTAAAAGTGTTAAGGATCAGGAAGACCAAAAGCGTGCAGCTGAGCGAGCTTCACCTCTAAAAGCAGCAGAACGCACTGATAATCAACGTGAATTCGAAGAGAAGCAAAAAGCGGCTGCTGCAAGAGCGGCCGATCTAGAGCAGCGTCGTAAAGACGCCCCTAAACGTGCGCAAGAAAATAAAGCTGGCACACAGCTTTGATTAATTAACTAGGTACCTCTTGGCTAAAGTTAAAACGGTTTACATCTGCCAATCATGTGGCGGTACTTCTGCAAAATGGCAGGGTCAGTGCCCGTCTTGTCAGGCATGGAACACTTTGGAAGAGGGTTTGCCAGAGACTACGTCAAATTCTCGGTTTCAGGGTTTGGCGCAATCATTACCAAGACAAAAGCTTTCTGCAATTACCGCTGAAGATTTGCCACGATTTAGTACCGGTGTGGAAGAGTTCGATCGTGTATTGGGCGGCGGTTTAGTTCCTGGCGGTGTTGTTCTATTGGGAGGCGATCCAGGGATTGGTAAATCCACTCTATTACTACAGGCCTTAGCAGAAATGAGTGCGGCCGGTATGAATGTGCTCTACAGCAGTGGCGAGGAATCAGCTGCTCAAATTGCATTACGTGCAAAACGTATTTCACTCAATGCACCGCAACTAGAAGTCTTAGCAGAAATTCAGTTAGAAAAGCTCATTTCCATTATGGATACTGTTAGGCCACAAGTATTGGTCGTGGACTCCATTCAAACTTTGTACTCCGAAGTCTTAAGTTCAGCGCCAGGATCGGTGGCGCAAGTGCGAGAGTGTGCAGCTCAATTAACTAGAGCAGCGAAGTCTAGTGGCATCTGTGTCTTAATGGTAGGTCACGTGACTAAAGATGGTCACTTAGCTGGCCCTCGTGTTTTAGAGCACATTGTCGATACTGTTCTGTATTTTGAGGGCGACACCCATTCCTCCTTCCGCTTGGTCCGCTCGATTAAAAATCGTTTTGGTGC
>Ga0114978_10000267_pt1 | contig 44067 bp, 35 predicted proteins | sample S_140212_EF_Meta_FD_87027 | JGI IMG/M metagenome (GOLD analysis project Ga0114978, IMG submission 87027) | Freshwater microbial communities from Lake Simoncouche, Canada to study carbon cycling - S_140212_EF_MetaG | ecosystem: Environmental > Aquatic > Freshwater > Lake | place: Lake...
CTCGCGCAACGCGCACGCAAGGTTGCCGATGATTCTGCCGCGCAGCAAGCAAGCGATGCATCGATGCGCAACACATTCGCCGCCGGCCCCGCCCTCGCTGGCCTGCGCATCAGCACGCCAATCAACATCGAGCAGCGCATGTCTGAGTCGACGATCGACCTCGAGCGCCTTCAGTTGTTGTCGAAATAAACCGTATCCCCGCGCTTAGCGAATGAAACGCAACTCGCCGAAATCAGGCATGAGTTTCGGCGTGCCTTGGATCGGCGACACCGGCGCGGGGAAGTACACGCACCACGCCTTTCCCAGCAGCAGCGGACGCGGCACGATGAACGGCGCGTCCTCGCCAAAGATCGCCTTCACCAGCGGACTTGGACGGCCCCACAGGCGCGAGTCCTTGCTTGCGGCACTGTTGTCGCCGCACATCATGAACTGATCGGCCTGAATGTTGGCTGGCGCGTTGAAGTCGGTACCGAACGCAAACCCGCTCATCGCCGGGCCATTCTCGACAAACTGACTACGCGGATCGGTGTTCAACATCGCCGGCTGGTAGTAGAGATCGCGATCCACGCGCACTCGATGCAGCGTCAGCGGCGAGCCGACGAAGGAAATCTCCAGCTTCGGCGCCGTCGGCTGCTGCGTCGTGCGCAGATAGTCTTCCAGCGCGCGGCCGTTGAACGAGGCGGTCAGCCGTTCCTCGAGCGATGCGAACGCGTAGTCCAACTGCACGATCTCGCGCCCGTTGATCCACATCGACATGCGCTGATCAACATGCCAGAACTCAACATCAAAAGGAATGCCCTGCCAAGGCGTGTTGAATTCAACCGACTTCTCCGCGAGCACCTCGACCGCATCGGCCGATCCTTCGCGCGCGCGCTCGATGCGCAGCGTGGCCTTGCCGGCGGCGATCGAATACACCAGCGCGCGCTTGCGTGTTTCCAGCGTGTAGGTCGTGGCCAGCTTCTCCGGCGCGTCGGCGGCGATCGCCATCGACACGCGAACATCGCTCACGGGAAAGCGGCGTGAAGTCGGTACATCGCGCCAGATGTTGTAGGACGCGAAGTCGTTGATCGGCATCACATCCCAGCGCCAGAACAGGCTGGCGGGACCGTCGCCCTCATGACTCCACGCGCGGGCGTTGCCCTTGGCGCCAAGGTTGAGTCCGCTGGTTTCCCACGGCACGCCCGGCCACGGCCGTCCCCACGCTTTGCCGATGGCCGCGAGGTCAATGGGCGCAAAGTCCGAGTCATGGACCTCCTGCCAAACCGCGCGCTGAACATGCTCAGGCTTGCGCTGGATCTCAAACTTCGAACGATCGGCGCCCAACGGCGCGGTGAACACATCGCCATCAAGAATCAGCAGCTGCTCGCTGGGCAGACCAACGAGTCGCTTGATGTAGTTGGCCGCGTCGCCGTTGGGATCAGTCGGGTTCTTGAACACCACGACATCCCAACGCTGGGGATCCTGAAACGCATAGAGGTACTTCAGCACGAGCACGCGGTCGCCCATGCTCGACTGGTTCAGGATGTCGTCGTTGCCGATCTGCGCGAGCGGATTGTCGACCGACAACATGGGATCGCTGAGGGCGCGGCCGAAATTGCGATAGTTGCGCCCGAGTTGGCGCGCGGCCTCCATCGCGGGGCCGGCATCGGCGGGATAGCTGAAGCCCGTGGCAGGACTGGTCAGGCGCATGTGCTGACCCATCAAGGTCGGCGCCATCGAACCAGTCGGAATCACGAACCCCTCGGTCACGAAGCTGCGCACGCTCATCGCCAGCGCAAACGCAACGATCAGCGATTGGATCGTGTCGACGACATTCGTTTCTTCTTCAGGCTTTCCGTGCGGCTTCTTCGTCGTCGTTGTGGTCATGGGATTCTTCGCAGGATGATCGGCGATTCAAGCACGCGCACTCAAGCGCTTGGAGTTGGTCCCGCCCCGCCGCCGCTAGCACCGTCGCCGCCTGGTCCACCGCCAGGTCCGCTGCGCCTACGCCTGCGACGACGCTTCTTCTTGGTTCCATCGCCGCCGCCAGGCTGCGAACCATCGGTCGGACCGCCGGAGTCCTGGTCGGAATCATGGTCGGAGTCGTCGCCGTCGTCGCCGTCATCACTTTTGGCGATGCGCGCGACCCCGTTGGAAACACTTGGATTCGTATTGGCTGATCCCGCAGCGTCTGGCGCGGAAGTGCCAGGTTTCCGCTTCTTGCGGCGCTTCTTCTTCTTCATCGGCGCATCGCCGATCGCCGCAGCTCCATCGGCCGCCGCGCCAGGCAGAGCAGGCACGCCCGTCGCCGGACGCGCACCATCTGCACGCGCGGGACGCCCGCCATCTGCACGCGCAGGACGCGCGCCGTCTGATCGCCCGCCATCTGAACGCCCACCAGCTGAAGCTACGGACGAACCTTCAGGCCCCGCCGCGTCCTTCGACTCGCTCTTCTCGCGGAAGCGGTCTTGCTTGGCAAGCTTACTTCCGCGCTCGGCGGCCAGTTTCTCCTTGACCGTGCGCGAACTCATGCCCCGCATCGCGTCGGGCGTCTGCACGCTGCCGGCGGCCGGGCACTTGTCGGGATCCATGAGTTCCTCGACGGGCACGGCAATTTCGCGGCCATACACGCCAAAATCCTCGCCCGGCGGCGGGTCAAGCCGCACCAGCACCAGCTGCACCAGGATCTTGGAGTCGATCACGATGCCCGGACCTTCGGCGGTTCCAACCCGAGTCTTGTTCTTGGGAAGACGCTTGCGGAGGTCCTCGTAGGTCGCGTCCTCGTAGCGCAGGCAGCACATCAGCCGGCCGCAGCGACCGGAAATCTTCAGCGGATCAAGGGTGGCCTTCTGGATCTTGGCCGAACGCATGGAGATCGGCTTGAGAACCTTGAGGAAGTTCTTGCAGCAGCAGTGCTGGCCGCAACGCTCGTAATCCGCGACCAACCGAGCCTCGTCGCGCGCGCCGACCTGGCGCATTTCGATCCGGCAGCTGAACTCGCGGGCAAGCGACTCCGCGAGGTCGCGGAAATCAACGCGCTCGTCGCACAGGTAGTACACCATCAAGAGCGACTCGTCGAGGGTGAGCTCGAGGTCAACGATCTTGGCGGGGAACTTGTGGTCCGCGGCCATCTCGCGCACGCGACCAAGACTGGTGCGCGCCTTGTCGTTGCACGCCGTCGCGGCGTTGAGATCCTCGACCGAAGCAACGCGCAGCACTTCGCCGTTGGTTTGGAACGGATACTCGCGGCCGCCGGAGTTCTCGATGTAGTTCAGCATCTCCGACCGCGAAACACTCTTGCCGCAGCCCGAATTCGAGCAAGTCAGCGTGAGCATCTCCGCGATCTCGATGGCGCGGAAAGTCCGCACCACCAACTTTGATCCGCAGCCGGGCTTGGCGTCGCCGCGATACGGATACTCGCCGATCAACTTCATCCGCCCGAACTTCACGACGATCGATGTCGGCGGCTTCAGGCGCGCGTAGGCCTCTTCGTCGGTCAGCTCGGAGCGGAATTTGGGGTCCGCGTCGCGCTCAAACATGGGAAGAGGAAAGATCGACATAAGACGCGGAGTGTAGCGAACACTCGAGATCCTCCAACACTTTCGATCCGCGAAGGGTGAAAGTGTCGAGGTCTCTGCGGATTAGTCGCCGAAGCCTTCAAGCTCGCCGCCGCCATCACCATCGAGCGTCTCAACCCCCGCCTTCTTGCGGCTCTTGAGTTCTTCGTGAGTCATGCGCTTGCGCTCGCTGAACACCAGCTTGATCGGCACCTCGGAGAACGGCAACTGCTCGCGCAACTGGTTCACCAAATACCGCTCGTACTGGCCCTCGAAGAGCTCGGGCTTGTTCACGACCATCGCCACCGTCGGCGGCGCAATGGCGATCTGGCTGACATAGAAGATCTTCGCCCGCGTTCCCAGCTTCGAACTCGGTCCGCGCTCGGTCAGGATCGCGCGAATGACGGCGTTGAGGCGGCCGGTGGTCTCGCGGTGATTGGCCTGCTTGAACAGGTTGGCGCACACCTTGACCAGCTCGCCCATGCCCTCGCCCTTTTCGGCGGAAAGGAAGACCAATGGGGCAAAATCAAGGGCAAACAGCTCTTGGGTCAGGTAGTCGATGTAGTCACTGGTCTTGCGCTCCGCCTCGACCAGATCCCACTTGTTCACCGCGATGACCGTGGGTTTGTGCTGCTCCATCAACGCCAGCGCCAGGCGCTTCTCGATCTGCGAGACCTCCTCGCGGGCGTCCAGCAGCAGCACGCACACATTGGCGCGCTCGATGGCTTCCTTGGCGCGCTGATGGGAGTAGTACTCGATATCGTCGGCCCAGCTCTTGCGCTTGCGCACGCCAGCGGTGTCGATGGCGGTGAAGACATGGCCGTCGAGCTCAAAGCGGACATCGATCGAGTCGCGGGTCGTGCCGGCGATTTCGCTGACGATCACGCGCGGTTCGCCGGCGAGGGCGTTGATCAGCGTCGACTTGCCCGCGTTGCGGCGGCCGACGATGGCGATCTTCATCTCCGAACTCGCGACCGGCTCGACCCAATCGGGCAGCCGATCCCAAATCGCCTCGAGGAAGGAGCGCTTGCCGAACGCGCTCGACGCGCTCGTCATCACCGGTTGGCCGAAGCCAAGGCGCGAGCCGTCCTGCGCGGCGCCGATCCAGCTGTCGTCGTCGACCTTGTTGGCAACCAGCATCACCCGGTCGGAACGGCCGGCCTCGCGCACCAGCCGCGCAATCCGCTCGTCAAGACCAGTCACACCCGTCTGCGCGTCGATCACAAACAGGATCAGCGACGCGTTCTGCACGCCCGCCTTGATCTGCTGCTCGATCTGCGGCGTCAGGCTCGCCAGATCCTCGCCCGCATCATCGAAGCGCCCGCCCTCGGCCATGTACACGCCGAAGCCGCCGGTATCGACGACCTCCGCCATCTTGGGCGCAGCGTCACGGGTGCGGTCGTAGGCGAGGTCGGTCGGGGGAAGGATCTCGATGAGCTGCGAAACGCGGTCGCGCGTCGTGCCCGGCGTCGGATCAACGATCGACACGCGGCGCCCCACGAGCCGATTGAACAAGCTCGATTTGCCCACATTGGGGCGACCCACGATCGCGATCTGCGGAAGTGCCATAAGAGGCGCAGTCTACGCGATCAGCGATTTCCCCGTCATTTCCGCGGGCTGCGATAGTCCGATCATCTCAAGCAGCGTTGGCGCGAGATCGGCAAGGCGGCCATCATCGCGAAGTTTCCGCCCGCGAAATGCCGCGCCGACCACCGAACAGGGCACCGGATAGTTGGTGTGCGCGGTGTGCGGGCAGTTGGCTCGCGCGTTCCACATCTCCTCGGCGTTGCCGTGATCAGCGGTCACAATCGCGCTTCCGCCCCGCGCGAGGGCCGCATCCACAATCGCGCCCACGCAGGCGTCGACCACCTCGATCGCCTTGGTGGTGGCCGCCAGATTGCCGGTGTGACCGACCATGTCGCCATTGGCAAGGTTCACAATGATCACCGGCTCGCAGTCCGCCGCTGCCAACCGCCCCAACACCGCGTCGCGCACACTGGCCGCGCTCATCTCGGGTTTGAGGTCGTAAGTCGCGACATCCTGCGGGCTGGGCACGATCGCGCGCGTTTCACCATCAAACGGCGCCTCGCGGTAGTCGTTGAAGAAGAAGGTCACATGAGGAAACTTCTCCGTCTCCGCGCAACGGAATTGACGCACGCCGTTGGCCGCCAGCCAGCCACCGAGGATGTTCGTCATCTTGGCCGGCCGCTTGAAGACGACCTCAACGGGAAGACCCGTTTCGAACTCAGCGAGGGTGACAAAAGCAAGGTCGCCGATGCGCGCGCCTCGGTCGAAGCCGCCCTTCTCCACCGCGTTCCACGCATCGTCGTCGAGCACAAACGCCTTGGTCAGCTCGCGCGGTCGGTCGCCGCGGAAGTTGAAGAACACAACGGCGTCGCCTGGCTTGATACGCGAGCGGGCGATCGCCTCGGCATCGCCACCCACCTGCGTGGCCAGCACAAACTCGTCGCCGCCACGCGAGACTCGGTCGCTCGGCGCCGCGTAGTACTGCTCGACGGCGGCGATGGCCGTGGACGCACAACGACCGCCCGGGTTGGTCAGGCAGTCGTACGCCGCCGCGACCCGCTCCCAACGGTGGTCGCGATCCATCGCGTAGAAACGCCCGACCACGGTGGCGATCGATCCGACGCCCGCCTTGGCAAGATGCGCCTCGAGCGTGTTCAGGTAGCCGGGCGCCGAGGTCGGCGTGGTGTCGCGACCATCAGTAATGGCGTGGATGTAAAGGGCGTTTGCCCGGTTTTTCCCGCCAATTTGCTCGTTTTTGGCAAAGTCAACCAGCGCGAGCAGATGCGCGAGGTCGCTGTGCACCTGCCCATCGGAAACAAGCCCGAGATAGTGCAAGTCGCCGCCGCTGCGCCGAACATGCGCGACCGCGCCGAGGAGCACGGGGTGGGTGGCAAGCGCGCCCGCACGAATCGCGTTGGTGATCCGCATCAACTCCTGATCGACAATGCGCCCAGCGCCAATGTTCTGATGCCCAACCTCGGAGTTGCCCATGACCGGGCCATCAGGACCAACGGGAAGCCCAACATCCTCGCCGCTGGTTCGGATGAGCGTGCGGGGAAACTCACGCGCAAGCCGGGCATCAACAGGAGTGGCCGCGCGAAGGATCGCGTTGGTCGCGTCGGCCTCGCGATGAGGCGACTGACCCCAGCCGTCGCGAACGATGAGCACGCACGGAATATTTCGAAGCGAGGTCATACGGAAAGCCTAACGGACTTCGGCTTGTGCGAAGCGAGGTGCATGGCTACTCTCCCTCCATCGCAATGACTGGAGCTTCGAAAGCAATCTCACCCACGGTCGCAAGCAACAGCGCAATTGTCGGCGCGGCCCCCATCATGAGCAGCGACTCACGCACGCTTCGCCAACGCTACGACGATGTGCGCGCGCGCGTCGCGAGTGCCGCCGAGAAATCTGGCCGCCGCCCCAGCGAAATCGTGCTTGTTGCCGTCACAAAGCACGCATCGATCGAAGATATTCGCGAACTGGTCAGCCTCGGCCATCTCGATCTCGGCGAGAACCGCGTGCAGCAACTGATTCAGCGCGCCGCCATCATCGAAGAGTTCGTCGCGCGCCGTCGCGAGCGCGGAACCCAGCCGACCACGGCCGCCGCTCCGGTGCGCTGGCACATGATCGGCTCGCTCCAGCGCAACAAGGTCAAGCAGGCCGTCGACGCCACCCGCCTCATCCACTCGGTCGATTCGCTGCGTCTCGCCGAAGAGCTGCAGGACTACGCCGAAGAGCGCGGCAGTGCGCCCGGCGGCGAGAAGTTCGCCCCCGTCGATGTCCTCATCGAAGTCAATGTCGCCGGCGAGCGCGCCAAGCACGGCTGCGCCCCCGCCGCCGCGCGCCACCTCGTTGACATGATCGACACCATGGTCGCCCTTCGACCACGCGGCCTGATGTGCATGGCCCCCGCGCCCAAGCCCGGCGAGCCCGCCAATCTCGACGACGCCCGCCGCGTGTTCATCCGTTGCCAAGAACTCTTCGAAGAAATCCGCGCGCTCGGCTCAGGCGGAACGCGCTTCGACATCCTTTCGATGGGCATGAGCGACGACTTCGAGGTCGCCATCGAGTGCGGATCAAACATGGTCCGCGTCGGCAGCGCGATCTTCGGCGAAGCCAAGCCCGGCGAAGGCGAAGAGGCCGAAGATTGATTCCTGACGACTGATTCCCGACGATTGATTCCTGACGACTGATTCAACTGCTTGCGCGCGAACAACCCGCGCGACCACACCAGCCAAACTTTGTTCGAACGCGCGCGCTCCCTCCGACAGTGCGCGCGTTCGCGTTTTGGAGAGTGGGGTTTGAGGAAAGGCGGAGTGACTGCGCGGCCCTCCAAGAAGGCCAGGCCACGAATTGTTGATGGTTCAACTCATCCGGCAAGCACATCGGCTGCAAGCGCCGCCATCGCAAACTTGCGCAACTCCTCATCGACGATCACCCGAAGACGCAACTTTTCAGCGGCGTAGTAGGGCCACACCTCAGGCACGATGTACCCGCCCTCTTCGAGCGCCAATACTTGCGGACCAATCTGTGCATGGTCCGTCGGCCATGGTTGCGGACTAGGGAGCAGCAGCGGCGGCTCGACGGGCGATGCTGTTGTGCCAGCGATCTCCGCAAGGCCGAGCGCATCATCCGTTTCAGGCACAGACGCCTCGTCCTCATTGCGATCAACTCGCTTGTGGACACCCGCGCCCTGCTCGGTGTCAGCACTCGGAATGAAGACGCCTTCTACTGCCGTGTAATAGAAAAGCCTTGGGCAATAGGCAAACTCAGCGACGCCGCGCGATGGCCACATCTTTCCCTCAGTTCACTTCAACGAGATTGGAATGTTCAGTGAATGACATCCCTGATCACCGAAGTCATGGTGATCGCGCATAAAGACCGTTGCACTGTCGCTACGCTGACGCCATGTCTACTGCCATGCCCACCACCGCGCGCTTCAATCCGCTCTACCGGCCATATCTCGTCGCCACCATCGGCCTCACCATGGTTGCATCGCTGGTCGGAATTCCGCTGGCAATCGTGTGGTTCTGTGGCGTGGGGCAGTGGTGGGCGCGCCACTACTTTGACAAGCTCGAGTGTCAGATCAGCGACAAGACCCTGCGCTTTCGCAAGGGAATCCTCTTTCAAGTTGAGAAGACGATTCCGCTGGAGAACATTCAGGATGTCACCTTCATCGAGGGGCCGCTGCTCAAAAAGTTTCACCTGGCCACGCTGAAGTTCGAAACCGCTGGCCACAGCGCTGGGCAGGCGAATGACATGCACCTCACTGGCATCATCGATGCGCACGAGTTTCGCAACGCGATCATCGATGCGCGCGATGCCTTGCGCCAACGCGCGCATTCGGCGCCCGCGGTCGATCAGCATGCCGATGGCCAGCTTGCGCGCATTGAAACCGTCATGCACGCGATGTCCGCTCGCCTCGACGAGATTGCTTCGCTGCTGCGCGCCCAATCCTAGAACTGCGGGCTAGACGCGTGGGCTTGACGCGTGGGCTAGACGCGCGGGCTAGGCCAACAACTCCGTCACCACTCGCGCCTTCTCCACGCCAGTCAGCTTTGCGTCGAGGCCGCGGAAGGGGAAGGTGAGCCGTTGGTGATCGATGCCGAGGCAGTGCAGGATCGTTGCGTGGAAATCGCGCAAATGCACGGGGTTCGCCGTGATGTTGTAACAAAAGTCATCGGTCGATCCGTACTCCATGCCGCCCTTCACGCCGCCGCCTGCGAGCCACACCGTAAAGCAACGACCGTGATGGTCGCGACCCGAACTCGGATCGCCGACGCCGCCTTGGCTGTAAGCGGTGCGGCCGAACTCGGTCGCGAACACCACCAGCGTGTCATCGAGCATTCCGCGCGCCTTCAGATCCTTGATGACCGCGGCCGTTGCCTGATCGACATCGTGGCATTGATTTGGAAGTTGCCGATTGATCGCAACATGCTGGTCCCACCCGCGATGAAAGAGCTGAACGAAACGGGTTCCGCGCTCAAGCAGACGACGCGCCTGCAGGCAGTTGGCCGCGTAACTGCCCGGCCTGCGAACATCGGGCCCGTAGCTCTCGAGCGTCTCGGCTGACTCGTCGCTGGTGTCGGCGAGCTCGGGCACCGAAACCTGCATGCGAAACGCCATTTCGTAAGCCTTGATGCGCGCGAGCGTGGCGGGATCGCCCGTTTCCTCTGCGCGCATGGTGTTGAGTTGCGCGAGGTCGTCGAGCATCTCCCGTCGCTCCTCGCGACAAACGCCGTCGGGATTCTCGAGATACAGAACCGGATTCGAACCCGGCCGCAGACCGACGCCCTGATACGACGCCGGCAGAAACCCGTTGCCCCAGAGGCGCGAGAAGATCGGCTGCCCCGGATTTTTGCCCGAGCCCTGCGACACCATCACAATGAACGCGGGCAGATTCTCGTTCTCACTGCCAAGGCCGTAACTCGCCCACGATCCCATGCTCGCGTAGCCGGGCTGCTGGTTGCCCGTGTTCATGAAAGTGATCGCGGGATCGTGGTTGATCGCCTCAGTGTTCAAGCTCTTGATGATGCAGAGTTCATCGGCCACCGTCTGCAGGTGCGGCATGAGATCACTGATCCACAGGCCGCTCTTTCCGCACAACTTGCCACCAGCGATCGGCGGAACTACCAGAAACTGCGACTGTCCTGAAGTCATTCCCGTCACGCGCTGAGTGCCCTTCACCGACGGCGGGAGCTCCTTGCCAGAGAAGTCGTAGAGCGCGGGCTTCTGATCGAACAGATCGATGTGCGACATGCCGCCCGACTGAAACAGGCAGAGCACGCGCTTGGCTTTGGGCGCGAAGTGCGGTAGACCTGGGAGGCCACCAGTGGAGGTGAACGCGGTGGAGGTGAATGCGGTAGGTGGAGCAACTGGCCGCGGCGAAACCCTTGACGCTTGCGCGCTGCGCCCGATCAACGCGGGCAGCATCATCGAGCCGAGCGCGAGTTGGCCGATGCCGCGCGCGGATTGCCCGATGAAAGTGCGGCGAGTGAGCGCACGCATGAACTCAGCCATGTGGTCCGACGGAATTGGATCGTTTGGTTGCACGCTAGTTTCTCGTCATCGCTAGTTTCTCGCCACCGTTAGTTCCTCGTCACCGTTTCACTGAGATTCAGAAGCAACGCCGCCACTTGCGCCCACGCCGCGTGTTCGACCGTGGGCAGCGATGCATCGCGCGGCCACTCGCCCGATGCGAGCAGCGCGGCGGCGGCCTGCGGATTCGCCGCGAAGTGCGCCCGTTCGCGCACCAACGCCCGCGCCAACACCGCGGCCTCCGCCGACTGAGGCACGCGTGCGGTCGTCTCTTCGAACGCCCACACCAGCTTCGACGCGTCGCTACCGGGCCGCCGCATGATCCGCTCAGCAAACGCGCGCGCCGCCTCGACAAATTGCACATCGTTCAGCAGCACCAACGCCTGAAGCGGCGTGTTCGTGCTCGCGCGATCAACGGTGCAGACCTCGCGGTTGGGCGCATCAAACAGCGACATGCTCGGTGGCGTCAGCGTGCGCTTCCAATAGCTGTACATGCTGCGGCGATAGAGCTTCTCGCCGTGATCCTGATGGAAGGTCTGCGCCGTTGCGCCGCTCGAACCGTAGTGGCTGATCTCGCGCCACGGATCGCCGGGCGTGTACGGATTTACTCCCGGGCCGCCGATCTGCGTAACCAACAGCCCGCTCGTTTTCAGCGCTGCGTCGCGAATCGCCTCTGCACCAAGGCGAAAGCGCGGACCGCGCGCCAACATTCGATTGTCAGGATCATGCGCGAGCGCGTCGGCCGTCGCCACCGACGACTGCCGATAGGTCTCGCTCAACATGATCGACTTCAGCAGTCGCTTCACATCCCATCCGTGCTCGACGAAGTCGCACGCCAGCCAATCGATGAGCGCCGGATGGGACGGCCACTCGCCTTGCGTGCCGAAATCGTTGGCGGTGCGCACGATTCCCGTGCCAAACAACATCTGCCAAAAGCGATTCACCGCCACCCGCGCCGTCAGTGGATTCGTCGGGCCCGTGACCCACTCGGCCAGACCAAGACGATCCTTGCGCGCATCCGCCGCCATCGACGGCAGCGCGGAAGGCGTACCGCACTCAACCTTGGCGCCCGGATCGGAGTAGATCCCGCGATGAAGAATGAAGGTTTCGCGCGGAGTCGGCGCGCTGTCCATCACCAGTGTCGCAAACGCGTTGGTGCGCACCGCGAGCCGCTCGCGCGCGTTGCTCAGGTCAACGCGCACCCGCTCCATCGCCGGCGCGTGCTTGCTGAAATACGCCAGCAGAGCAGCGGTTTCGTCCGCAGTTCGTCGCGCGCGCTCCTTCTCGATCACCGCGATCATGTCGGGCGGCAGCGCACTGCCATCGTCGTTGCCGCTTACAAGAAAGAACTCCATGCGCTTGGCGGTCGGGCTTCCGCCGCGGCCGAAGTTCACCTGCGCGGTCATGTTGGTTGCGTCGCGCGCTAGCGGCTCGTCGAAGGTCAGCGTGATGTGCACCGGCCCATCGCGGTCGATGTCGGGAATCCACGCCTCGCTCGCCTTGGTGTTGAGCACGCCCTCGGGGCGATCGTCGCCTCGCCAGCAATTGGCCGTCGCCATGCGCGGCGCAATCATGCGATAGAGATTCACCTGATCCGACGCCACCGTGCCCGCGGAAACCGAGATGTTGGTAACCGCGAAACTCTTTTTCGCGCCCTTCGCGCCAACCTCGCCATCGCCCCAACCCCAACCCGCCTCGGGCGCCGCTGGGTCAGCGTGCATCACAATGCGCAGGCCCGTGATCGGCACAACGCCGGGTTGAGCAAACTCCATCGACACATCGAAGGCGATGAATCCCATCGGCCGCTCAACGCGCGCAAAGCGTCCGTCCTCGATCGAAGTTCCGCTTCCGGTGTTGGGCGTGCTGATCTTGAGCAGCTTCACCGGATGCAGCGCCAGCCCAAGCCCGCGCCGCGCCAACGCCGCCGCTTGCTCGCGCTCCCACGCCGCAACCGCAACTTCGTTGGGCGTCGCCAGCGCCGTTTCCAGCTCCTCGATGCGCGCGCGCAACGCGTCTTCCTCGCCGGTGTGCAACACCGACTTCACCTGCGCAACCGGATTGGTGTTGACCCCGCCGTCGCCGCCGTGCGCAGGCTCGGTGGTCTGGTTGAAATACGCAAAGACCCCGTAGTAATCCTTCTGCGTCACCGGATCAAACTTGTGGTCGTGGCACTGCGCGCAAGCAAGCGTGAGTCCAAGCATCGCCTCGCCGAAAGTCGCCACGCGGTCAGCGCCGTAAATGACGAGGTTCTCCTCGGCAATGGTTCCGCCCTCGTGCGTGATCATCGCGTTGCGCTGAAATCCCGTGGCCGTCAGCGTCTCGTCGGATTTGTCGGCAAGCAGATCACCCGCCAGCTGCTCAACAATAAAGCGGTCGTAGGGCTTGTTGGCGTTGAACGCGTTGATCACATAGTCGCGCCAAAGCCAGGCATGGCGTCCGCCGTCGATGGAGAAGCCGTTGGTGTCGGCGTAGCGCGCCGCGTCCATCCACGGACTCGCCATGCGCTCGCCAAAGCTCGGACTTGCGAGCAGTCGATCAAGAAGCCGCTCGTAGGCTTTCGGCGCAACATCGGCGATAAACGCATCAACCTCGTCGGCGCTCGGCGGCAACCCCGTGAGGTCGAGCGTGGCGCGGCGCATGAGTGTTGCGCGATCAGCCTCGGGCGACGGTCGCAGGCCTTCCTCAACCAGCCGCGCCCGTACAAACGCGTCGATCGGGCTGAGCCCAGGGCCAACGGCATCCACCGGCACCGCGGCCTTCACCGGCGCAACGAACGACCAGTGCTCCATATAGGGCGCGCCTTGCTCGATCCACGCCCCGATGAGCGACTTCTGTCGGTCGGTCAGCGCGCGATGCGATGTCGGCGGCGGCATGTGTTCGTCGGCGTCGGCGGCGTTGATGCGCGTCCACACTTCGCTCGCCGCCAGATCGCCAGGCTGAATGGGCACGATGCCGTCGGAGTTGGCCGCGTAGGCAAACTCCGCACGATCAAGCCGCAGACCCGCCTTGCGCGCCTTCTCGTCAAACCCGTGGCATGCAAAGCAATTCTGCGCCAGAATCGGACGGATATCTCGGTTGTAGTCGACCATCCCCATGATCCCCATGATCCTCATGGGCGCCGTGGTCGCCGTGGAAGTTGTGGCGGCGGTCATGCAGAGGAGCAGCGCAACATGCATGCTCTTGAAGATACGGGATGGCGTCGATCGGCGATCAAACCGAACCGCAAACTTTCCAACAATCGCCCGCGCTCATCACTCGGTTCATCAAACCTTCTTGGTCGCGAGCCGCTCCGCACCAGGCAGACGAACCTTCTTGGCGAGGCCAAAGCGCTCGAGCGAGCGGATCACAACCCAGCTCATATCAAACTGCCACCACCGCAGGCCGTGGCGCGCGCTCGCAGGGAACGCGTGATGGTTGTTGTGCCAACCCTCGCCAAAGGCCAGGATTCCCATGACTGGGTTGTTGCGGCTCTCGTCGCCAGAGTTGTATTCCTTCGCGCCCCAGATGTGGCACACGCTGTTCACGCTCCAAGTGACATGATGCAGAAGCAGCATGCGAACCACGCCGCCCCAGAGGAACCCAAGCAACGCGCCCATCCAGGTCATGGTCACAAGACCGCCGATGAGGGCGGGAATGGCGAAACCAGCCAAAACCAGCAGCGGAAACGCATTGCTGATACGCAGCGTGGTCTTGTCACCCAGCAGATCAGGCACATAGCGCTTCATTTCTGGGGTGATGTCGGCGAACAGCCAACCGACATGCGAATGAAGGAAACCCTTCGCAAAACCGACCATGCCCGGCGCCCGGCCCGCGTGCGGCGAGTGGGGATCGAGGATGTCATCGGAATGCTGGTGGTGCTTGCGATGGGTCGCGCACCACCAGATCAGCGGCCCCTGCACAGCCATGCTGCCGCAGATGCCAAAGAACGCCGCGATGGGACCGCGGGTGGCGAATGACTTGTGGGTGTAGAGGCGGTGGTAGCCGATGGTCACGCCCAGACCGGTAAGCACATACATGCCGCCGAGGAGCGCGAGGTCGATCCAGTGAAACCAACCGCCCCACGCGAGCAGCATCACTCCAACCAACGCAAACGGCGGAAGGGCAACCGCGGCGAATGTCGCGAGGCGTACATGCAGAGGTGCGAGTTGCGAGGCCGAATCCTCGACATCGTGTGGCTCGTGGCGGCGTGCAGGGGTGACCTGTTCGGTCTCGCCTGCAACGACGATGTCGAGCGCGGAAAGAACCTGGTTGGAAAGAAGCTGGTTGTCGACGGTGAGTGGACGCTCAGCGATGCTGTTCTGAAGCACAAGCACTCCAATTTCAATTTCGTGAGGTTCACACACTCCGCGCGAACCTGCTCACTGCAGTCAGGGAAATCGATCGACATCAAAGCCGATCGGATCCCGTGGAAGTGGCATCCGTGCCACACAGGGGCAGCAGTCTAGCGGCGATATGCAGGGATGTCTCCCTGAATATGCATAAGCAGCGCACGAACCGTGATCGCACAACCCCGCAAGCGCAACGAAAAAGTCGGAGTAACGCCCGCTAAAAAACGTACTTCAAACCCGCATAGATTTTGATGTCGTTCGAAGTTCCGCCGTCGGGATCGAGATACGAGTCAAACTCGTCGCGCACGCCCACGGTTGCCTTCAGGTCGTTTTTTTCCGTAAGTGCAATTTCATAATCAACGCGGGCGATGAATCGATACTCGCCCAGCTGATTGAGGTCGGGATAAATTTCAAGCCCGTGCTTCAACAACGATCGCGTATCGAGCGTCCAGACCAAGTCTTCGCCGAGCAGAAGTTCCGGAGTCCATGTGCTCGTCGGAAACTCGTAGCTCGCACCAACACCGCCTCGAAGCTTGAGCGCGAGAGGTTCGCCCTCGATCAGTCGGTAACCAGGACCGGCGTATCCACCGATGCGCTGCTCCCATTCTTGGAAGTTGTCGTTCTGATAGGTCCCCTGCACGAACGCTTCCCAACGCGAACCCTTGAAGAGAAACTCCTCAAGCCCGCGGACCAGCACATTGTTGTCGGTCTCCACGCCGTCAGAGGTCTTGTAGTAAAACTCGCTTGAAATCGTGGTGCGATCAGACTCGCTCTCGCGCATCGCCTCGCCCGCCGCGCGCATATCCCAGTTCGAAGTCTGGTCGTTCTTCGAGCCCGACATTCCAAGGCTCAGCATGAACTTCCAGCTTCCATCCGGCGCAGCAGGCGGCGGCGGAACTGGCGCGGGCAGAATGGCGGTCGGCTTGGCAACGATCGGCTCAACAGGAACCACTGGCTTTGCGATCGGCGTCATCTCGATGCTCGCGATCTGGTCGCGCGCAACCTCAATGCGACCGAGCGCACCGTGGTCGATGGTGACGCTCTTGTCGCTCTCGGTGACGATGGTGCCCCGAAGGACATCGCCACCAATGAGCGTGATCGAGTCAGCGAACGAAACGGCGTGTGCGAGAAGGATCGTCGAGACGGTTGTTAGGATGATTGGGTTGATCATGGGAGTTCTCGAAGGCAGCAGCCTATCGAAAAACCGTCGAACAGCGCGAGCATTGAGGAACGAATGACAGATCAAGGTGGCTACGAAATCGAAGACGACCCAAAGCCAAATCGCGCCTCCGAAAGTGCTCCAGGGCGTGCTCCAGGGCGTGCTCCGGGGCGTGCTCCGGGGCGTGCGCCTGATCACGCCCCAAATCCTGCGTCCGCGAAATCGCGCGCCGATTCCCGCGATCAAAGCGGCCATCATGAGGGCCATGAGGACGAGGAGAACGAGGAGGATGATTTCCTCCCGCCGCCCATTTCTCCTGAGGCCGATCCGAAGATCTGGTTCGTGATCGCTGGGGTCTGCACCGCAATGTTGGCGATCAGTTGGTTGGCGGGTGCGCGGCAACTTTCGCCGATCGAGTATTCATCCGACGGCGCCACGCTGATCAGCGAGCTCCATTTCGGGCAGCGCATCGCGGGACTCGCCCGCACGCTGGTGTTTTTGCCGCTTTCCACCCTTGCCATCGCCTTTGGCATGCTTGCACTTGCGTTTGTTCGTCAGCGGCCGATCGGTGATGTCGTTGCCTTGTTTGCTCGTTGCGCCGCGATCGCGTCGATCGGCATGCTCGTCTGGCTCGCGCCCATCGAGATTCGCTTCATCAAGCAAGCGATCAACCTGCTCGGACCGCCGTTGGTCACGGGCGCGCTCACCATTCCGATCTTCAAGCTTTCGCTGCGCGACGCCACGCTCACCACTGGCTACGCCATCATGGGGATCGTGCTCCTCACCCTGTTTGCTCTCGTCATCGTTTGGGCGGTAGGGGCATAGCGGGCACGCCCGCAACCGTCATCCCCGCGGGCACATCGCGCACCACCACCGCTCCGGCGCCGACCATCGCGCCGTCGCCGATCCTTCGCACTGGAATGACGACCGCGCCAGCGCTGACTTGCGCGCATCGACCAACGCGCACCGATCCGCACAACACCGCGGCCGGCGCGATGTGGGAAAACGCACCAACCGTGCAATCATGCTCGACGATCGCGCGCGTGTTGACGATCGCACCAGCTTCGATCGCCGCACGAGCGTTGACCACCGCGCCCACGCCGATATAGACCCCCGCGCCCACATGGGCACTCGGTGAGATCACCGCCGACGGATCAACGACACTGGCGAAATTCGCTGCGCCAAAGCGGGAAAACCAACGCTCGCGCACCTCAGCTGCGCCAACGGCCGCATGCAGGCGCGCTCCCTGCGCGATCATCGCCTCGATACGCGGTCCGCCTGTGATTGCGCAATCAGGATCGCCCAGCGTTGCAACATCAGTAGCCGCAGCAGCCGCAACAGCCGCCGCGAAACCCACGACGCGCCAACCCGCGCGCGCCGCGCTCTCCGCAACCACCGCCGCCTGACCACCGCCGCCAAGAATGACGAGATCGCCCATGCTTGCGGCCTGAATTCCCGTGCTTCCCGCCTGAATTCCCATGCTATCGCCCTGAATCATGCCTTAGCCCTCTCGCTGTTTCGCCGACTCGATCAACACCGTCGGGAGTTCGATCGGCTCTTTCCCTATCCGCTCCGCAACGGTGCGATCCCACGCATGGTGGTAACGGGCAATGCGCATTGCCCAGTAGATCGCGCCGCATCCGTAGCAAACCAGTTGCCGCCGCGCCCAGAACAGCGTCAGCACATCAACCGCCAGCAGCACGCCCAGCAGCACGATCACCAGCGGATTGGTCGCGTAGCCGAGCAGCGCGACCGTTGCGCCCAGAAACGCAAGCACCACGATGACCGGCGTTACTTGCGGCAGATTCTTGCGGGTGTACATTTCGGTGCACCCACAGACGATGCATTTGCGCAGCGCCGATGCGTCATCGAGTGCCTCGTCCCACCGCGGAAAGAGATCCTGTCCCATTCCGGGAAGCGCCACGCGACCTGGCCGAGCCCGCTCGTCGATCTCGACTCGAGTAAGTCGCCGTCGGTTCGAGTCGCGAAGCTCCATGCGCATGATTCGGGGATGGTACTTTGCCAACGACAGCAAGACATCCGCGGATCCAACCATGCCTCAGCCCCCCAACGACACCATTCACCCTGAAACCAAGACAGAGTCGATGCGCGCGTTCCTTGGTGGGCGATTCGTCGTGTTCGACGGCCCCGACGGCTGCGGCAAGAGCACGCAGTTCCGCCGCTTCTCCGACTGGGCGCACGCGCAGGGCGTGGTCGTGACCGAAGTGCGTGAACCGGGCGGCACCGACATCGGCGAGCAGATCCGCGCGATCCTGCTTGATCCGCGCAACAGCGTGATGACGGTCAAATGCGAGATGCTGCTCTACATGGCCAGCCGCGCGCAGCTGCTCGAGGAGCGCATCCGCCCCGCGCTCGAGCGCGGCGAACTCGTGCTCGCCGACCGCTTCGTGAGCTCCACGCTCGCCTACCAGGGCACCGCGGGCGGTATCACCACCGACGACATCATGCGCGTTGCCCGCATCGCTGTCGGCGATCTGTGGCCCGACGAAATCGTGATCTTCGATGTCGATACCGAAACCGCATGGAAGCGCATGGCCGCTGGCCGCGCGAACTCCGCGCCCGACCGCATGGAACTCAAAAGCAACGAGTTCCACGATCGCGTGCGCCAAGGCTATCTACAGCAGTGCCGCGATGACCCCGCGCGATATGTCGCGATCGACGCACGCCAGGATCCCGAGACTGTGTTCGCGCGGCTGATCGAGGCGTTCGTTTCACGCATGAAGGCGGGCATCGGGCCGCGCGTGCGCCGTTGACGCTGAGCGAAGAATTCGTCACCAACGCGGCGCGTGGATCCGAACTCACGCGCGCCGACGCGCACGCACCAGATCGCACACCTGATCGATCGCGATCTCAAGGTCGTCGTTCACGATAAACGCGTCGTACACGCCGCTGTTCTTAGCGAACTCGATCTCGACCTGCGCCTCGGCAAAGCGCCGCTGGATCGCAGCCTCATCCTCGCGTCCGCGCGCGTGAAGACGCTTGAGCAGCGTGTTCTCGTTAGGCGGAAGCACGAAGATGCAGAAAGTTGCGGGCAGCCGATCCTTGATGTTCTTGGCGCCCTGCACATCGATATCAAGCACGATCAGTTTGCCCTCGCCCAGCGCGTGCTCGACCTGATCGTGCAGCGTGCCGTACCACGAGCGACCAAAGACCTGCGCGTATTCGAGAAAGCGGCCATCGTCGATCCACTTCTGAAACTGTTCTTGATCGACAAAGTGGTAGTCGACGCCGTCGCGCTCGCGCTCGGTGCGCGCGCGCGTTGTCGCGCTCACGCTGAATTCTCCGCCGAGACGACGAATGACCTCGTGCACGATGGTGGTCTTACCGACGCCGGAAGGTCCGGAGACGATGAGAAGAAGGCCTTTTTGCTGCAGACTGCTCGTGGAACACGCGCTCATGGGGAGCACACGATAGCAAGCACCGCGCGCTGTACGCTGCGCGCTGAGAGTTCCGTCAACCGTGGCGCAAATCACTGTCGTCATCCTCGCATCCGCCGTCGTGCTTGCACTCGCGGTTGGCGTTCGCGTACTGCGCGTTTGGCACTCGGCCATCGTGCTCGCAACATCGGCCGTGGCGGTGGCGGCGGTGGCGTGGTTCACGCAGGCACACATCTCCCAATGGGACGAACTGCGCGCGCCGCTCCTGCCGGTGCTGGTGATCGTGAAAGTGCACTTCGGCATCACGCTCTGGCTGCGGGTGCGCCTGCGTCGGGCGGCCGCGATGGCGACCGATTGCCCGCGCTGCCACTACGCATTGCCGCGAAACACCGATGGCACCCTTGCTTCAGCGCATCCACTGGCGTGCCCAGAGTGCGGCACCATCGCGGCCGACTGGATGGCCATAGTGCGCGAGAAAAGCGCGCGGCGTGTCTGGCTCTATCGCTGCGCGGTCCACGCTTTGCTCGGAGGATTGGTCTTCTCGATGCTCGCCCTCTTCGTCGTGCCACTGCGCCGCCAGCTGAGCGAGATGCCCTACGGCGAAATCTTCCTGGCCGACAACTCGGTCCAACTGGGCAACACCGCCGATGGGTCGGCCAGTTTCACCGCGTCGACGGGCATGTTCATCTACCGCGCGAACTTCCTGCATGTCCTCGGCAGCGAGCAGGAGCGTGTGATCATTGTCGGCGTCGGCTCATCAGGCCTTTCGTCGCGGTCTTGGGGGATGGCCGTGCTCATGAACGGCGCTCCTCCCACCAATGCGCGTGATCTGGTGGCACGGGCGCTCTCGAAGTGCGCATACGACCCGACGCTGGCGGGCGCCGTGCTCGACGCCGCCATAATCGCGGCGGGCGCTACCAATGACGGCGAGCGCATCACGCTCGCGCCGCTGCAGGTGAGGAAGTGGTACCTCGACTTCGAGTGGCCGACTGAACCCGCGATTGCGCCGGAACTATCCATCGGAATGCCCTGGGCGCGGTGGATCCTCGCACTGCTCGCATTGGCGGGCGCATGGGCCGCGCAGCCTGGTCGATTCACGAATCCAGCGCAACCACATCGTCCGCGTCGATCTCCAGCGCAACCCGCTCGCCGATCGACAGGGGATTCTTCGGATTGAGCTCGGCCACGCGGATGACCGCATCGCATCCATCGAGCCCGACCTCGTGCTGCGCAACATCGCCGAGGTAGATCGACGACTTCACCACGCCCGCAAGCGCATTGGCGCCGACCGCCGCGCCACGCACCATGCGCAACGCCTCCGGACGCAGCGAAAGCGAAAGCTCCGCCACCTTGGGAAACGGCGCGACCGTCGAGCGAAGATTTCCCGCGGCCGTCTTGTAGAGCGCCTCATTGGCGTCGCTGCGCACGAGAATCGCCGGCATAAAATTGGTGTCGCCGAGGAAGTCGGCCACGAAGCGCGAGTTGGGCCGGCGATACATCGAACGCGGCGCGCCGACCTGTATCACCTTGCCGCCCTTCAGCACCGCCATGCCGTCGGCAAGCGACAGCGCCTCCTCTTGATCGTGGGTCACATAGATCGTGGTGATCTTGAGCGTGTCGACGATGCGGCGGATCTCTAGGCGCATTTCCAAACGCAGCTTGGCATCGAGATTCGACAGCGGCTCGTCAAGCAGCAACACACTCGGTTCAAACACCACCGCGCGCGCAAGCGCAATGCGCTGCTGCTGTCCGCCCGAAAGTTCGGAGGGCTTGCGCTTGCCATAGTCAGCCATACGCACCAAATCGAGCGCATGCTTGACCTTCTGCTCGATCACTGGCTTGGGCAGCTTGCGCACCTCGAGCCCGAACGCCACATTCTCGGCAACGGTCATGTGCGGCCAAAGCGCGTAGTTCTGAAACACCATGCCCGTGTTGCGCTCATTGGCGGGCACGCGCGCAACATCGCGCGGACCGAAGAAGATCCGGCCGCTCGTGGGCTCGGTGAACCCCGCGATCATGCGCAGCAGCGTGGTCTTGCCGCAACCCGATGGGCCGAGCAGGAAAAAGAGGCTGCCCGACGCAATTTCCAAATGGACATCGCTGACGGCGGTTGTCTCGCCAAACTTTTTAACCAAGCCTTCGATCCGGATCGCTGTCATGCGCGCAAGTTAGCGGAGGATGCCGCCGCTACGATGCGCCGATGGCGAAGCGCACGAAAGTCGTCGCAAGCAAACACGCGGCGCAAGCCGCGAAGGACGCCGTATTGGCCCCGCCTAGCATCCTCACCGACCGCATGACCAATCATGCCACCAATCATGCCACGGGTCATGCCACCGATCGTGTCACCGACCGACGGATCGCCTGGCTCGACCGCATGCGACCGTTCCGCGCGCGCTTTGAACGCGATGTTTCGATGGACGGCGCCCTGCATTCGCTCGAGCGTCAACTGCGCGAGCGCCAGAACGCCTTCGGCGATGTCATCGAAGCCTGGAATCAGATCGCGCCGCCCACCGTGCGCGACACCACCGTCATCAACGGCCTCGCGAACGGAACGCTCACGCTCGCCACCAGCGGCTCCTCGGCCTCGTACGAGCTCTCGCGCATCCTGCGTGACGGGCTCGAGCGCGCGCTCATTCACCGCTTCCCAACCCGCATCAAGCGGGTCAAGGTGCGCATCGGCAGCGGCGACGCCTAAGAAAAGCGGCGGACCGAAGTCCGCCGCGAATCGATTCTCTATAAGCCATGGCCTCAAGCACGGCCTAAAACCACGGCCTGAAACCACGGCAACCGACGCTTACGAAATGTCGTCGATGCCCTTGCGGACCTGCCAGTACTCGAGCTCGATCGGAGCCTGACGGCCGAAGATCGTGACCAGTACGCGCACCAGCCCCTTGTCGGGCAGCACTTCGTCGATCTCGCCCTGGTAGTTCTGGAAAGGACCATCGGAGATGGTGACCTTGTCGCCCTTGATGAATTCCATCTTGAGCTGCGGCGCTTCTTCAGGCTTACGCGAGTCGAAGAGCATCTTCTCGACCTCATGCTGTGCCATCGGGGTCGGACGACCCGCGGTGCCAACGAAGTCGCCGACGCCGTCGGTTTCCTTGATGAGGAAGAAGACATCCTGCGGGATGCGACCGTCCGGCTCAAGGCGCATCTCAACGAACACATAGCCCGGGTAGAGCATGGTCTCGGTGATGCGCGGCTTGTTGCCCTTGAGGGTCTTGACCTTCTCGGTCGGCACCATGATGCGGCCAACGAACGCCTCCATGCCCTCGATCTGCACCTTGCGGAGCAGCGTCTGGCGCACGGAACGCTCCTTGTTGCTGGCCACGCGCAGCACGAACCAGTTCATGCCCTCGCGGAACATCGGAAGATCGGTCGCAGGGTCGAAGGTCTCGGTCTGCTCAAGCTTCGACTTCTCGCCCGCCTTGCCCTTGCGGGTGTCAGCGATGATCTGTGTCGAAACTCCCATGACCTCGTGCGGCTTCTCGACAGCCCGTCGGGCATCGGTGCCGCGCATGAGCGTCTTGGGCGATTCTTCGTCGACCTGCTCAGCCTGCTCTTTTTTGATCTTGCTCATAGTTTCGATCTTTCAGCCGCTCCGCGCATCGCGCAGGCAGGCCTGATGAGGCTTTAGACGTCCAACACCTTGATCTGTGCAAAGAACCAGAAGAACGCGCGGTCGATTCCGTAGCAGAACACCGAGATGACCAACACCGTCACGATGACGGCGGTGGTGGACCCGATGACTTCGCGGCGCGTCGACCAGTTGACCTTCTTCATCTCGCCTTCGGTGGCGATGAGGAAGTCAACCGACTTTGGCTTCACAAAGACGAGGTAATACACCACGAGGGTGATGATGCCACCAACAAGAATGGCTCCACCCGCAGCGACATACAGCGGGTTCAGCGTGCCAAGCTTCATGCCCTTCATGTACTCCCAGATCCAAAGGATTCCGAGGATGCTGACCATGGAAGCGCCGACAATGGTGCCCATGCGCGTGTAGTAGCCCTGACCAGGCTTGTACACGCTGAAGCCGGACGAATGCTCGGCGTCCATGCCTGATGAAGCGGGGATCATGTTGTTTGTATCTGCCATTGTCAGGCTCCTTTTCGCTCCGTCGGGCCCAAGGCCAAACGATGCGTTCAACACGGCCAGAGGCCGTCATGCACACGAAACACGCCGGGGGGGGATCGAACCCACGACCTGCGGATTTGGAATCCGCTGCTCTACCAGCTGAGCTACCGGCGTAACGAGGAAGCGCACTCGACAACGGTGAGTTGCCATGTACGCGCCGAGTTCGGATCGAAATCCGAACCGACTTACTTCCTTTTGATCTTGTGGAGAGTGTGCTTACGGAGCTTCGGGCAGTGCTTCATGTAGCCCTCCTTCACACGCTCAAGAATGCCGCCCTTGACGCGGATGTTCGTGCGATAGTTCATATCGCCGGTCTCCGTGCACACGAGCCACACCCATTCACGATCCATGGACTTCTTTGCCATTGTCTGCTCGCTTTCTCTGCGTTACACGCTCTGAATTCGGCGCGCTGCGGGACGGAACTTCACCGCCCCGCAGCGGCACGCAATCGATTCTTTTGAATTAGACGATGATCTCAGTGACGACGCCCGAACCCACGGTTCGGCCACCTTCACGGACAGCGAAGCGGACGCCCGCTTCCATCGCAACGCCCTTGCCCTCAAGGTCGACGATCACCTGAACGTTGTCGCCCGGCATGCACATCTCTGCGCCGACGAGTTCTTCGATCTTGCCGGTGATGTCGGTCGTGCGGAAGTAGTACTGCGGCTTGTAGCCCTTGAAGAACGGCGTGTGACGGCCGCCTTCGTCCTTGGTGAGGACGTAGACCTGAGCCTTGAACTTGGTGTGCGGCTTGATCGAGTTTGGCTTGCAGAGAACCTGGCCACGCTCGATGTCGGACTTTTCAACGCCGCGGAGAAGCAGACCGACATTGTCGCCGGCGATGCCGCCGTCGAGGGTCTTCTGGAACATCTCAACGCCGGTGACGGTCGTCTTCTTGACATCAGGACGCAGACCGACGATTTCGCACTCGTCGCCGACCTTGACCACGCCGCGCTCGATACGACCGGTCGCGACGGTGCCGCGGCCCTTGATCGAGAACACGTCTTCGATGGACATGAGGAACGGCTTGTCGGTCTCGCGGACCGGCTCAGGAATGAAGGTGTCGATCGCGTCCATGAGCTCAGCGATGCACTTGTTGCACGCTGGGTCGCCTGGATTCTGAAGCGCTGGGAACGCCGCGCCGCGCACGACTGGGGTGTCGTCGCCCGGGTAGCCGTACTTGGTGAGGAGGTCGCGGACTTCCATCTCGACGAGGTCGAGAAGCTCGGCGTCGGCGATGTCGCACTTGTTGAGGAACACAACCATCTTCGGAACGCCGACCTGGCGACCGAGGAGGATGTGCTCGCGGGTCTGCGGCATAACGCCGTCGACGCCGGAGACGACGAGGATCGCGCCGTCCATCTGGGCGGCACCGGTGATCATGTTCTTGACGTAGTCGGCGTGGCCAGGGCAGTCGACGTGCGCGTAGTGACGGTTGGCCGTCTCGTACTCAACGTGCGAAGTTGCGATGGTCACGATCTTGGTCGGATCGCGGCGACCCTCGGACTCGGACGCCTTGGCGACCTGGTCGTAGGACACGGGCTTGCTGAAGCCGCGCGCAGCCTGAACCGCGGTGATCGCGGCGGTGAGGGTGGTCTTACCGTGATCGACGTGGCCGATGGTGCCGACGTTGACGTGTGGCTTTGTACGATTGAAATTCTCTTTGGCCATGACTGTGATCTCCGGCTATCGCCCGCCCGTCGCTCGTCACGACGGTGACGAAGAGCGGGCACAAGTGAAGAATGTGGACCTTGCCCACGCGGGAAAGGCCAACTGATTGGGATGTAGCAGCGCCATCCACGACGCTGCCAAAGCCACCGAAGGGGATTGAACCCTCGACCTCACCCTTACCAAGGGTGTGCTCTACCACTGAGCTACGGTGGCATATTGTTCGAACCCACCCTGACGCATGATTTCTGATGCCAAGCAGCATCGAAGTCACACACCAGTCCGGCCATTCCCTGCGCGCACGCTGCCGGAGCGTGTGCGTTCATCGGTTCAATGCTGCGAAGACTTGCGATGCTGATGCATCCATCACCGCGCTACCCGAACGCGACTGCGGGGAACGCAACAACCAAGTCAACACACTTTTGGCACCACGCTCAGCCTTGTCGGCGAAGCATGAGGCCCCGATGAAAAACCGTGCCAAGGGGCACGGTGGGATGGAAAGTGTAGCAACTCGCGGAGCCGCTGCAAGGGGTCGCGTGCATGGTCGCGTGCATGGCCGCATGCATGGCGCGCATCGATCAAGGCGTCGGAAAGAAACGATTCTTGTCGAGTGCGAAGACACGCACGCCGAAGTCGATCTCGAGCTCCTGCAGCGAATCCCATTCGGCAACGCCGTCGACATGGCCGTCGAGAAAGAGCGCGAGCGCTTGACCGCCCGAATAACGCCAGTCGGCCCCAGTCAGATTCAGCGTCGAGTTGAGCGCCAGCGTCGGATCGTTCACGGTGAGCAGTTCGCCCACAGCGCTGTCCATGCAGTACATCGAGGCTTCGGGGCGCTTGATTTGTCCGGTAACCCAGTAGTTGCCTGAGTACGGATGGGCCGAGGTTGCCACGCGCGCGTCGAAGAACGGGTTTCCGCCGAAGTATCCCGGCTGGCCCTTCTCGATTTCAAGCGGGCCGGTTCCAAACGGAGTCGCGCCCGTCCCGCCTGCGGCAACCTTCTGCAGAGGCTCGCCCGAACGGAAGATGTTCTTCTGCTCGAAGCCAGACTCGTAGAGCGTCGCGTCGGGTGAGTCGAAGCGGTAATCCCAAGCGTTGACCGCGGGATCCATGTTGGAGGCGATCGGTCCGAACTTGGCGGTGGTCCACAGGATGTCGGTCCACGAACCAACGCTCACCAGCCCGATCGGCGGTTGCGCGCTGGCGGGTGATGCCGAGCGCGGCTTGCCTGGCAAGAGATTCTGGCTGTAGTCGAAGGCGGTCGGAACGATGGCCTCTCGATTGTCACCCGAGTAAAGCACGAGCAATTGCCCGATTTCACGCAGGTTTGCCTGACTGGTCGCCCAGAGCGCATTGCGGCGCGCGACATTCAGCGCGGGAAGCAGGATCCCGAGCAGAACAGCGATCACGCTGATGACAACGAGCATCTCGACGATGGTGATTCCGCGGCGGATAGTGGAGTGCTTCAGCATGCGTGACTCGTGTTCAAAGGAAACCGACATCCTACCTACGCAAAACACCGGCCCCAAGCCGCCCGCCTCTGCCCAAACCCCGAACCCCGGTTTGGACACCTGCACCACACGCAGCCTGCAGCAGCACCCAACACTCAAATACGACGGCACCCACTCAACCCACCACCAGAGGAAGCCGCCGCAGCGGCGACCGCTCAAATACGACGCCGATCGCTCAACCCAACGCCATCGTCATGAGGAACTCGGCGTTCGACTTGGTCTTGGCCACGCGCGTGCGCAGCAGTTCCATGGCGTCGACGACATTCATGTCGCTCACAACCTTGCGAAGGCGGATGATGAGTTCGAGCTCCTTTGGATCAAGCAGCAGTTCCTCGCGGCGGGTGCCGGAGGCGCCGATGTTGATCGCGGGATAGACGCGCTTCTCAACGAGCTTGCGGTCAAGGTGAAGTTCGGCGTTGCCGGTTCCCTTGAACTCCTCGAAGATGACTTCGTCGGCGCGCGAACCGGTGTCAACCAGCGCGGTGCCGAGAATGGTCAGCGAGCCACCGTTCTCGATGTTGCGCGCCGAACCGAAGAACTTCTTCGGCTTGATGAGCGCCGCATTGTCAACGCCGCCCGATCCGATCTTGCCCGAGTTGGGAAGCGCGTTGTTGTAACCACGAGCGAGGCGCGTGATCGAGTCGAGCAGAATCACAACATGCTCGCCGAACTCAACCATGCGACGCGCCTTCTCCATCACCATCTCGGAGACTTGGATGTGGCGGATCGCTTCTTCGTCGAAGGTGCTTGCGACAACCTCGACATGCGCCGGCGTGTTGCGACGGAAGTCGGTGACTTCCTCGGGACGCTCGTCGACGAGAAGGACGATCACATGAACATCCTTGTGATTGGTGGCGATGGCGTTGGTGATCTGCTGCAGAATCACGGTCTTGCCGGTGCGCGGCGGAGCGACGATGAGCGCGCGCTGGCCGAAGCCCAGCGGCGTAACCATGTCGATCACGCGCGTTTCGACCTTGCCCGAGCCAAGCATCTCAAGATGGATGCGCTTGTTCGGGTGGAGCGGCGTGAGGTTCTCGAAGGTCGGAAGATCGTGGATGCCCGCAGGGTCGCGGCCGTTCACGCTCTCAACGCGAAGCAGCGCGAAGTAGACCTCTTGGTCCTTGGGCGGACGAACGATGCCCTTGACCACATGACCGCGACGAAGGCCGAAATGCCTGATTTGCGCGGGAGAAACATACACATCGTCGGGCGATGGGCAGTAGGAGTAGTCGGCGCTGCGGAGGAATCCGTAGCCATCGGGCGTGATCTCGAGCGAACCCTCGGCGATCATCAGCCCCTGCTTCTGGGCGCGCGCCTTGAGGATTTCAAAGATGAGTCGCTGGCGAGGCTGATTGACATCCTCGATGCCAGACTGCTTAGCCAGCTTGTTCACCTGGTCGACGGTCATCTTCTGCAGCTTGGCGAGGTTGAGATCGTCCTTCTTGGCGATGTCGTACTTGCCCTCGAGCTCCTTCTCGATTTCAGCGAGCTCCGCGGCGAGTTGCTCGTCGGTGGGAAGCTGGCCGGGCTCGAGGCGCGGCGAGGGAAGGAATGGGCGTGGGGCGCGTTCACCGCCGCCGCCACCGCCTCCTCCACCACCACCGCCTCCACCACCAGGAGCGCCCTCACCCTTGCGACCACGACGACGACGACCGGTCTTATGACTCATCTCGAAACTCCTGATTCCCCAACGCGCCAATGCGCGTTGTTCATTCCAACGAATGCTGTGTGAGAGGTATGGCGCCTTCTCGAACTGCGTGCCCGCGGTGACTCGTGCAAACGAGCTTTCCACCGATGGCCTTGGTGTTCGACGGAACCGCGGCTTTCCGCGCCTTCCGAGGCACGCGACGCCGCGCGCACCCAACCGCCGCTTTCGCGACCGAGGGATATTGACCGAAGGCGGCGCAAAGGTCAAGTGCGCTGAGCGCGAGGAACATCGGCGCAACGGGAAAGAATCGCCTCGAACACGCGCGCGACTTCTGCGTTCAATCGGGCACGGTCGCCGTGATTCTCGACCACATCACTGCTGCGCCGGCGCTTTTCCTCGAGCGCAAGCTGCGATGCCTCGCGGCGGGCGAGTTCGGCGTCGTCCCAGCCACGGCTCTCGCCAACGCGGGAAAGACGAAGTGCGCGCGGCGTGTCGACAAAGATCACCGCCGCGCACTCGCGATCGAGGCCGACCTCAAAGAGAAGGGGCGCGTCGATCACGAACGCGGGCGATGAAGCGGGCGCCGCGGCAAATTGCGCGCGACGGAGCGCCTCGATGCGCGGATGCATGATGGCCTCGATGTCGGCGCGAAGTGTGCGATCGCTGAACATCGCGTGGGCGAGCGCTGAGCGGTCGATCGCGCCGCCAGGAAGCGCAACGCTCGATCCCGCGCGCGCGATGATCGCGGCGCAGACCTCGGGCATTTCGAGCACCTGCCGCGCGACATCGTCGGAAATGCAAACCTCGCATCCGAGTTCGGCCAGCATGCGCGCCACCGCGCTCTTTCCGCTGCCGATACCGCCAGCGATCCCGATGATCGGGCGATCAAGGGTTGGGCGCTGAGGTGTCGGGCGATGAGGTGTCGGACGCGTCGTCACGCGGGGAGAATACGGCGGGCGGTGACGATGCGGGCGATGGAACGCCGTTCAGACGCCGAAGAGCGAGGCAACCCCGCGCTTGATGCGGCCGCGGCCGAGGCGCAAGAATGCAGCGGCGGCGTCCTCAACGCGAGCGATCGACTCGAGTCGTGCAAGCCGCAGCGCATCGTCGATCGCCGATGCCAGCGGCGATCCCGCAAGTTGCGCGCGCGCCACGCGCAGTTCCACATCAAGCAGCGCGAGGTCTCGATCTTCACCGAGCGCCGCCGCCAGCCGCTTGGCCCGCGCGCGCATACGGCGCACATCGGATGAGACTTCGTCCTCAAACGGGCGTAAAGCGAGAGCAAGAAAGGTCGCCCGCTTGCGGCATTCATGCAGGCGCCCAAGATCGCTCGTGCGCAACGCTGCGTCGAGTTCGGCGCGGCAGGCGCGGAAATTGCGCAAAAGCAGCGTCGATGCGTGAGTGGGATCGAAGGCGGGCGCGTCGCCGAGCGAGGCCATCGCCGCACGCGCCGAGCGCATCGACCGACGCGCGCGATCGATCGACGCGGCGGAGTAAGCGGCCTCGTCGCGACGATCGGACTCACTAAAGATCAGCGTCGCCACCAACACGGTGCGGGCAACTCGGCGAGTGTCGGCGTCGGCGAACCGCTCAACGATGCGATGGATCGATCGCAAGAGCGTGTCGCGATCGCGCAGTGGTCCGAGCAATTGGTTCGTCTTGGTGCTGAACTCGAGCACGCCGTCGATCGCGCTGTTGCTTGCGCCAATTGTTGCGCCATTTGTTGCGCCGTTTGTCGCGCCAGCATCACGACAGAGCGGCGCAATCGCGCGCACCGCCTTCAGTTCGCGTCGCGTTGTTCGAACACCTTCGCGCCGCGCTGCGGGCGAGTCGAGTCCATCAAGCGCCGCATCGGCGAGCATGATCGATGCACGCAATGCACCGACGAGCAGTTTGCCTGCCGCCGCTCCAGTCTGGTCGATGTCGTCAGCCCGATTGCTCACCCGCCGACTGTAGCGTTCCGACCCGCCATTTCCCTAGGAACTGCCCGCGTTTTGCCGTTCGTGCTACCTTCTCGGTCCTGCGCGGGCACGCACAGCACGAACACGAAGCGAAGCGAGAACACCATGTCCAACGACAAGAACGCACCTAGCCAGAAGCAAGCCGCTCCCACCTCCGCCATCACTCCGACCCGCGCGGAGAACTATCCCGAGTGGTACCAGCAGGTCGTGCGCGCCGCCGAACTCGCCGAGAACAGCGATGTTCGCGGCTGCATGGTCATTAAGCCTTGGGGCTACGCGGTCTGGGAGAATGTCCAGCGCGTGCTCGACAAGATGTTCAAGGACACCGGCCACAAGAACGCGTACTTCCCGCTGTTCATCCCGCTGTCGTACTTCGAGAAGGAAGCCGAGCATGTCGAGGGCTTCGCGAAGGAGTGCGCCGTCGTCACCCATCACCGCCTTGCGCCCGGCATCAAAGCCGACGGCAAGCCCGGCCTGATTCCTGCGGGCGAACTGCAGGAACCGCTGGTTGTGCGCCCAACTTCCGAAACCATCATCGGCGCAAGTTTCTCGAAGTGGGTGCAGAGCTACCGCGATCTTCCGCTGCTCATCAACCAGTGGGCGAATGTTGTGCGCTGGGAAATGCGCACGCGACTTTTCCTGCGCACCACCGAGTTCCTCTGGCAAGAAGGCCACACCGCCCACGCCAACAGCGACGAGGCGATGGTGGAAACCCTGAAGATGCTCGAGGTTTACGCGGATTTCGCGGAGAACTGGATGGCGATGCCCGTCATCAAGGGCGAGAAGACTGAGGGCGAGCGATTCCCCGGCGCGGTGCACACCTATTGCATCGAGTCGATGATGCAGGATCGCAAAGCGCTGCAAGCGGGAACTTCGCATTTCCTCGGGCAGAACTTCGCCCACGCCAGCGATATCAAGTTCAGCGACGCCGACGGCAAGGTCAGCTTTGCGTGGACAACTTCGTGGGGCGTTTCAACGCGGCTCATCGGCGGCATGATCATGACCCACGCCGATGACGACGGCATGATTCTTCCGCCTCGGCTCGCGCCTTCGCATGTTGTGATCATTCCCGTCACTCACAAGCCTGAAACCGCGCAGGCGGTGCTCGATTTCTGCAACAAGCTGGCGGCGGACCTTCGCGGGATCGCCTACGCCGGGCGCCATGTTGAGGTCGAGGTCGACGCGCGTGATATCCGTGGCGGCGACAAGGCTTGGCAATGGATCAAGAAGGGCATCCCGCTGCGCGTTGAAGTCGGCCCGCGCGATATGGAGCAGGACTCGGTGTTCATGGCGCGCCGCGACCGCGGTCACAAGGACAAGCAGTCGCTCAAGCGCGACGAATTTGTCGCGACCGTCACCACGATTCTCGAAGACATGCAGTCGAGCATGTTTGCGCGCGCAAAGGCGCACCGCGATGAGAACACTAAGCGCGTCGATTCGCGCGCGGAGTTCGATGCGTTCTTCGGTGCGAAGAATGATGCTGAGTCCGAGGACGGCCCCGGCGGCGGCGCGGTCAAGGGCGGCTTCGCGCTGGCCCACTACGCGCCCGATCCCAAGGTCGAGGACGATCTCAAAACCAGACTCGCCGTCACCTGCCGCTGCATCCCTGTCGAGGGCGCAGACGAGCCAGGGATCTGCATCTTCAGCGGCAAGCCATCAACGCGGCGCGCGGTGTTTGCAAAGAGCTACTGAGGCGTACATGTAAAAGCGGCGGCGATCCGAACCGTCGGACCATGTCGGACCATGTCTGACCATGTCTGACCATGTCGGATCATGTCGGTTTGGTGGTTCTGAACATCTCCACGATTACGCGGGTATTCAGCTTACTTTCCGTTGTCTGGCTCTGTGTCGGCCGCTGGAGCGGTCTCTTGGACCTGCGCCATTTCCGCCTTCTGTAGCGGGTCGTTGGCGGTCGGCTTCCCGGCAGGAATCATCCAGCGGTACGCCCAGGCGACGGTCCACGGCGCCAGCGGTCCGCCGGCAAACTTCACCGTCATCAGTTGGTAGACGCCGCGATCGGGATAGATGACATCGACTTCCGCAGCGCCGCCACCGATGCGCAGTTGCTGCACCGAGTAGACGCCTTCGTCACCGGGCTCCATCGCTCGCGCGCTGTCTGGGAGCAGGAAAGCCACGCGATTCCAGGTGTTCTCTGGCAAGCCGGCAGGCAAGTTGTAAATGAACTCGCCCGCGTGATCCTTCGCCGTGGTGTTCAGTCGATGCGCTTCCTTGAGCGCACCCGCCATGACTTCGGGGCCAGGCGACACGCTCGGTGTCGAGATCGGCTTGCCCGCCACTGGTGGGAAGGTTGACATCGCCGTGCATGCGGCGGGAAGTACTGCAAAGAGAACGCACATCGCGAGGGAACGAAGCTTCATGGGGCGCATCCTAGCCACCACGCGAAGTTGCCTGTTGCACCATGCAAAAACATCGTCGGCGCCACGGAATCCGAGGCGCCGACGATGCAAACGTGGAAATCAGTTTGCGGCGCGGGCGGGAACCCAATCAACCGCAAGCTCAAGGGACCGTGGGATGCGCCACGAAAGCGCTGTCCGACAGTTGGTTCACTTTCGCGAACCTTCCCTACAGGTCGCTTTCGCGAACCTGTTGTTTGTCAGAGCCAGCCCAAAGGGGGGAGGGAGGGGAGTAGAGCCAACCCTGACGCTGAGAAGAGACTTTCAGGGGTGAAGTTCTGCGCAAGCTGATCAGCGAATCCAGGACATTTATCGCGCCTGCGGCGGAAAATGCCGCGTAAACGCCTTTCAATAATCGACTTCCACGTGCATCACCCGAGCAGCAAGGAATCTGGAATTGGGCGGACTTCACCCTCGCCATCGACGCAGGCGAGCGTGGTTTGACCTTCGGCAAAGAGTTCGGCGCCTCGAAAGAGCTGATAGGAGTGCAGTATCTTGATGGGCCCGGCGGCAAGCAGGTGGGTTTCGAGGCGCAACAGGTCGTCGTAGCGCGCGGGCCGGCGGTACTGAACCTCGAGGCGAACCACGACGAGAAAGGCGCCCGACCGCTCAAGGTCGCGGTAGTTGCCGCCACGGGCGCGCAGCATCTCGGTGCGGCCAATCTCAAACCAGGTCGGGTAGACGGCGTGGTGAGCAACGCCCATGGGATCGCACTCGGGATAGCGCACCCGCAGTTCGGTTGCGTGCGTGGAAAGCGGCGAACGATCAGAGGTGACACGGGGCATGTTCACTTTCCAATGCAGAAGCGGGAGAAGACGAGCCCGAGGACATCGTCGGGGTGCATGGGCGCGGAGACTTCGCCGAGGGCGTCGAGGGCGGACCGAAGCGCGCTGGCGATGATCTCGATGTCGGCGTAACGGCCGCGGCTGGTGGGCGATGCGGCGCGGGCGGCGGCGTCGGCAAGGGCGTCGTGCGCGGCGCGGAAGGCGGCGTCGTGGCGAGGCAGGATCGTTGACAGCCGGGCGCGGCGCATCGCTCCGTCGCGGCGGATGCGGGCGGCGATTTCGTTGCGCAGCAGGTCGATCCCCTGCCCGGTGTGCGCGCTCACGGCGATCGCGGCCGAGTTGGCATGCGCGCCCGAGGGCACAAGATCGACCATCGTTGCCACGTCGACGACATTGGTCGCGGCATGCATCGCGTCATGGGTCGGATCATGTGTCGCGGCATGCATCGCGTCATGCGCCAACTCGACGAGCTCAACGCGCGCCATGCCGGGCGCGGTGCAGCGCACGATCACATCGGCCGACGCCAGCATCGCGCGGGCGTGACGCTGCATGTCGCGGTGGATCGTGGCGCTCAGGCCTTCCCCGCCGATCGCGTCGAGTCCGGCGAGATCGGCGAGATCGACCTCAAGTCCGGTGCCGATGCAGACGCGCTCAACGATCGCATCGCGCGTGGTACCAGCCAACACACTGGCGATGCTGCGGGCGCGTCCGAGCAGCGCGTTGAAGAGCGTGCTCTTTCCCGCGTTGGGCGCGCCGGCAAGCACGACCAACGCAACTGCGCGCGCGTGCGCCGACGCTTGCTCGCCGCGTAACTGTGCGCATGCGACCGCGAGTTCACCAGCGCGCGCCGACAAGACAGCCGGCGCGATCGCGACCACATCGTCCTGATCGGTGAAGTCGATGCCGGCCTCGACCAGCGCCAACAGTTCGGCGGTGCGTGCGAGCAACTCGGTCGCGCGCATTCCCGTGGTGCCGCTGGCAAGCTCGTCGGCGGCGATGATGTCCGCGTCGCTGGTGGCCGCAATGCGCGCCGCCATCGACTCCGCCTCATCGACGGAAATTCGCCCGGCAAGATGCGCACGAAATGCAAACTCGCCTGGGCGGGCCAATCGCGCGGCAAAGCCAGCGGCGCGCGCGCCGTCGACCAGCGCCACCGCAATCAACTCGATCAGTGCTGGCGCGCCGACGCAGGATATTTCCAGCGAATCCTCGCCAGTGAAACTCGCGCCCGCCTCCATCCACATCGCCAACACTGGACATGCGCATGAAGCGCCGTCCATTGTTGTAATCCGCGCGCGCGCCTTCTCAACACCGCGCCGCGTCGGAACCGCGCCCAGCAGCGACTTCGCCGCCGCGCGCACGCCCGGCCCCGACGCCCGCACCAGCGCGCGCACGCCCCGCCCCGGCGGCGACGCCACCGCAACGATGGTTTCGCGCACAGCCACGACGGCTCAGCGGTCCTTGTACTTCTTCTGCGCCTGCTGGCGATCCTTCGACCGCTCCAGCGCCTTCTCGTACATGCGTCCGAGGAAGTCCTGCTTCTTCTTGCCATCGACCGGCTTCGCCGAGAAGTCCATCGCGTCGACCTGCTTCTTGATGATGCGGCCCTCGACGATGCCGATGCATGTCGAAGTGAGGATGTAGAGCGTGAGTCCGCTCGGCACCACATAAGTCATCACCGGGAACATGACCACCATCATCCACTTCATCATCTTCTGCTGAGCAACCTGGTCATCGCTCATGTTGGGAGTGACTGGCGGAGTGGTGTACTTCTGCTGAATGAAGAACACGATTCCCATGAGTACGGGAAGCAGGTTGATCGAGGACAGCGTGAAGATATAGAGGTTGAGTGGCGCGGAGAAAGCGAAGAACCGATCGGGCGCCGAGAGGTCGGCGAGGAAGGTCCAGTCGTTGAAGAGTTGGAAGACGCCGAAGAACGGCGCTTGGTGGCGCAGTGGGAACGCGAAGTAAAGCACTGCGTACAGCGCCATCCAGATCGGCATCTGCGCGAAGGTCGGCAACATGCCGCCGACGCAACCCGCCGGGCTCACGCCGCGCTCGCGGAACATGCGCATCTGCTCTTGCTGCATGCGCGCAGGTTCGTCCTTGAACTTCTTCTGCAGTTGATCGAGCTCCGGCTTCATCGCCGTCATCGCCCGCGAGAAACGCTGCATCGAGATCTGCGACTTCTTCTGAACCGGATGCAGCACCACGCGCACCACCACCACGAGGCCGATGATGGACAAACCCCAGTCAAACACGAGGTTGTTGTGAATGAAGGTGAGGAACCAGAGCAGGAAGTCGGCGAGCCAGGAGAAGGTGCAATACGAGCAGCAGCCCGACATCAGATAGACGATGAGATCGCCCATGTTGAGCGCTGCGTACGGCTGCACGCCCTCGAGGATCGTCGGATCGAGCGGGCCGGCATAGATGCCCATTGCGAGATTTGCGCGCGCGCCGGGCTCGATGGTGGAGGCTGGGCTCCAGAGTTCGGTGAAGATCGAGTCGTTGGGCGCGGCCTGGCCGTTGGTCAGGGCGCGCACTTCATCGATCGAACCGAGAGTCTTGGTCCCGGTGACTAGCCCGGTGACCGGCGCGTGAACGGCGAAGGAGAAGTAGCGATCGGTTACGCCGTACCACGAGAGCTCGTACTTACCTTCGACGGCGGTGGTATCGGGCCAGATCTTGATGTTGCCGGCGGCGACCTTCTTGATCACATCGGCACGCTCGAACATCTGCCCGTTGGCGATGACGAAGGAACGCGACGGATCACGCTCGGGCGGATAGAGGTAGCCGAAGTGGTAGCGGCGAACCTCGGTGAGGCTGGTGGCGTCGCGCACTGGGTCGCCGGGGCCGTATTGAATGAGGCGGACGGTGTGAGCCTTGCCGTCGAGATTGGTGATTTCGTGGGCGAGGCCAAGAAGGTATTTGTTGCTCGGATCAGCGCCGAGGCCGGTGAATGCGCGCTCGATGCGCAGAATGGGCGCGCCCGTTGCATCGGCGATTTCGGTGGTGAACACGCCGGGTCGCGACGCGGAGTCGGCCCAGACCGAACCGAACACGCCGACGCGATTGCCATCGATCTCAACGCCACGCACCGCGAGCTCGGGGATCTCGAAACCTTGCAGCTTGCGCGACGCGACCAGCACATAGCGCGCGCTGTCGGACGGCATCAGAGCGGGGTCATTGGTGGCGCGCGACTTCTTGGCGGCGAGTGACGCGTCGACCGACTTCCAGAAGTCGGAGAACACGAGGCGGTAGATGCCCGCGCCGTTGGCGGCGAACTCGATCTGGAACGGCGCCTTCGCGGGATCGAGTGATCCCAGCGGAGCGGGCGCGGTGGCGGCGGTCATGCCGGCGGGAACGCGAGCGATGAGGCCGGCGGGCGCGGCGGCGGGAGCGGCCGTGGTTGTCGCGGTGGTGGCCGCGGTGGCCGCACCGTCAGAGGCAGCAGGAACTTGCGCGAAGTCTGCCGGCGCTGAAGAAGGAGTCGTCGGTGCAGTCGCGGGCGTCGGGCCCGCTCCGCGGCTGACGATCAGGCCGATGGTGACGACGAGCGCGGTCAGACCACTCGTGATGAGAAACTTCTTCAAGGTAGGCGACATGGTGGGCGGGAGGGGTAGGCGAGATGGTTGGCGAGTGGCGGACACCACGATGGCCGAGCGTTGCGCTCGACGGGGCGCAGAGCGTACCGAACCGCGTGTTTCGATGTCGGATCGCGACGAAAGTCGGCTTACGCGCCTAGAAACGCGCGTGGCGGCATTACTGCCCGAGTTGAAGTCGTTCGGCGAGCCACGGATCGAGGTCCGCCCCTGCTTGGCGCAGGTCGCTGAGCTTCTTCTGCGTGCGGGCGATGTCATACTCGACGCGATGGAAGGTGAAGGTGTCTTGCGAGCCGTCACCAGCGCCGGCGCCAATGCTTGCGCCAATGCTTGCGCCAACACTTGCTCCACCAATTGCGCCACCACCCGTGTCGAGAATCGCGTAACTCGCCCTCGGATCTCGGTCGCGCGGCTGGCCGACTGAGCCGGGGTTGAGAATGAAACGCATCCCGCGCGGCATCTCATCTTCGCTCGGCGTCCAACCCGAGGAATCGACGGGAACGCCGACCCACTCAACGGCAACATCACTGCGTCCGCGCGCGGCGGTCAGCGATGCTCCGGCCGCGGCGGGCTTCGTGTCGCTGAACTCACGGTCCTCGAGGAAGAACCCGGGGACATGGGTGTGACCGACCAGCGCGCTCACCCGCTGCGGCATGCCGTTGACGGCCGGCAGCGAAAGCATGCGAAAACTGCGCTCAATGCGGTGTGGATTCTGCTCGGCGTCGGTGGGGAAGAGGTACTCATTCACCGGTCGCGTGGGCGAACCGTGCACGCAGATATAGCGGTCGAGCATCACATGGCGCGGCGAAATGCTGAAGAGGAAATCGACGCGCGACTTGGGATCGCGCATCATGGCGGTGCGGCGCGCGAAATCGCTGGCGTCGATCTCACCAGCTGCGCGACGCGCATCGAGTTCGGCAACCCACTGCTCGATCTCCGCTGGCGTTGTGGCGCCGAACACACGACCGCGCGTCCAAAAGGCGGCGTTGCGCGCCACCGGATTAAAATTCGTCGGCTCGTAGAGCGCAGCAAAGTCGTGGTTTCCAAGCAGCGACCACTCGCAAGTCGAGCGCACCAGGTCAACGCACTCAAGCGGATCGGGGCCGTAGCCCACGACATCGCCAAGGCAAATCATCGAGTCAAAGCGCATGCTCCTTGCGTGAGCAATGACCGCCTCGAATGCGGCAAGGTTGGCGTGGATGTCGCTGACAATCGCGATGCGCATGCTTCGTTCACCTGTTGCGCGGCGTTCACCTGCGCGTGAGCGTCGGATAGTAGCAAGGCGAACCGCGCGAGTCGGTCAGGTGGGGAATGCGACAGACCGGTTGAGCGAAGTCCGGACCATTTCCTGAACCGTCTTCGCCGAAACTGGCTTGGCAAGGATGCACGTGCCCGAGGGGAACTCGTTCGGATCGGGATTTGCGCTGGAAATGACGAGGTTCGTGCCAGGAGCGATGTCGTGGAACTCGAGGCCGGATCCGTCGGGAAGCTTGCGATCGCTGATGATGAGATCAGGTCGACATTGGGAGATCAACTGCCGCGCTTCGGCGAGGGACTTCGCGACGACGGTTTCAAGACCGCACTTGCGAAGATGCTGCGTGAGCTGCTTGGCGGCCTCGGCGGATGCGTCCACGATGAGCACATGAAGCGAGTTCGGCGCGGACGGCTTTGCGTTGTTGTGGGCGCGGCCATGTGCGTGACCATGACCGTGACCATGTCCATGCCCATGTCCGTGACCATTGCGCGCTGCCGTGCGCTCTTCATAGGTCGTTTGCTGCGGCGATCCTGATGGGCCACGGAAGATCGCGCCAAAGCTGTCCGCAGTCGAGTTGGCCTCAGGCGCTGGTGCGGGCGCGGGTGCGAGAACGGGTGCGGGTGCGGGTGCGAGAACGGGCGCGGGCGCGGGAGTGGCGATTGGCGCAGGTGCGACAACGGCTACCGGCGTCACAACCGGCGCCGCCACTGGCATCGGTCGCGGCTGCGCTTCAATGCGCATGTCGAATCGTTCGGCCACGCGTTCAGCAACGCGCTCGGCAACACGCTCGGCGACCTTGTCCATGACGCTGTCGGACACGGTCTCGTCGGCGGGTGCATCGACACGCGGAGCGCTGATTTCCAGCGTAAATGACGCGCCACCACTCGCGCGATTCTCTGCCGCCACATCGCCGCCGAGCAGACGCGCGCATCGGCGCACGATCGCAAGTCCCAGGCCCGCGCCATCCTTGGCGTGGCGGGCGGTGCGCTTGGATTGCACGAACGGCTCGAAGATTGCGTTGAGCGCGTCAGGCTCGATGCCCGGGCCGTTGTCGAGCACTCGGAAGGCAAGCATGTCGCCGCGGCCGCGCTCGACTTCGATGACGATTGGACCGCGGTCACTGAACTTGATCGCGTTGACGAGAAGGTTCACCAGCGCCTGGCGAATGCGCACGAGATCGGTCTGCACGAAGTGCTTCGAGTCGGTGGCCGAGCCGATCCAACGCGTTTCGATGGTGAGTCGCTTGAGCTGCGCCTTGGGAGTAACAACGGCGCGCGCATCGGCAACGATTTCGCTGATGCGCACCGCTTGCGGCTCGACGCGCCACTGGCCGGCGTCGGAACGGATGAGTTCGAAGAGGTCGTCGATGAGCGCGAGTCCGTGGCTGGCGGTTCGACGGATCTCGCCGATGCGCTCAGTGGCGGTGGTTGGACCACCGTCGCGAATGTCGAAGTCGAGCATTTGCAGCGCGGCATCCACCGAAACCAGCGGCGCGCGGAGATCGTGCCCGAGGGCTTTGAGGAAGGTCGCCAGAGTTTCCGTTGCGCGTTCAGCCTTAGCGCGCGCCTCGTCAAGCGCGCGACCTCGGGCATCGAGCTCGATGTGCGCCGCTTCGAGTTCTCGGACGGTGTGCGACTGCGCCTGCAGCGTGGCCGAAAGGCGGTCGACCAGAGTCTCGATTTCCGACGGCGTGATCAACGCCGAACGCCAAGATTGCGACGCCGACTCCACAACATTGTGCTGACGGACATCCTGGTGCGTGGGCTTCATTGAAAGTCTGGCTCCTCGCCCCCGGAACTCATGAGGAGTCCTTGCATGGGAATCCTCGCATGGGAGTCCTCAGCATCGGGGGGCATCGCTTGATCGACCCGCCAAGCCCTTCGAATCACCTTCAAGCGATTTCGAGTGTCTGTTTCGCGGCTATTCTCTCGACCCCTCCCGCGCAAACGGACTATTCCAACCGTCCTGGCACGCGGTGAGCGTGTTGAGAGCACCATCAAAGGCACCACCATGGCTGAAACAAAGCACTACGACCTCGTCATCATCGGCAGCGGACCTGGAGGCTATGTCGGTGCGATCCGCGCCGCACAGATGGGGCTCAAGGTCTGCTGCATCGAGCGTGGAAAGCTCGGCGGCGTCTGCCTCAACTGGGGCTGCATTCCGACCAAGGCGCTGCTCCACAACGCCGAGCTCTACATGGAGGCGATCCGCCACGGCAAGGACTGGGGCTTTGAGTTCGCCGAGGGCGCGGTCAAGGTCGACTGGGCCAAGGTCATCGGCCGCTCGCGCGCGATCACGGGCACGCTCAACAACGGCATCGCGTTCCTGTTCAAGAAGAACAAGATCGACCATGTCGAGGGCCACGCCAAGATCCTGAACGGCAAGACCGCGTCGGGTCCGTGCCGCGTGCAGGTCACCAAGGCGGACGGTGACTATTACCGCGGCACTGGCGCCGGCGAGAAGGTCGGCGAAATCACCGCCGATCGCATCATGATCTGCACCGGCGCCGCGCCGAACGAGCTTCCGTGCGCCAAGTGCGACGGAAAGACCGTCCTCTCGAGCTACGACGCGCTTTCGATCCCCAAGCAGCCGAAGTCGATCGTCATCATCGGCTCGGGCGCGATCGGCATGGAGTTCGCGTACTTCTTCAACGCGTTCGCCACCAAGGTCACCGTCGTCGAAATGCTCGACCGGATCCTGCCCCAAGAGGACGAGGAAATCTCGGCCGCCGCGCTGCGCGCCTTCACCAAGCAGGGCATGGAGTTCAGGGTCGCCACTGTGGCAACTGCGATCGACAAGACCACGCAGAAGGATGGAAGCACCGGCGCCAAGGTCACCCTCGCGCAGATCGCCGACAAGACGAAGACCGAGGTCATCGAGGCCGAGTGTGTGATCGTCGCCATCGGCGTGAAGGCCCGCTACGAAGGCCTTTTCGACGAGAAGCTCGGCCTGAAGATCGAGAAGAATCACATCTGGACCGACTACAAGGACAAGAAAGAGCCGACCTACCAGACCTCGGTTCCCGGCATCTACGCCACTGGCGACTGCATCGGCCCGCCGTGGCTCGCGCACATTGCCAGCGAGGAAGCGGTGGCGTGCGTCGAGCGCTTCATGGGCCATCACACGCTCGGCGTTGACTACAGCTCGATCCCGGGATGCACCTACTGCAGCCCGCAGATCGCATCGGTCGGCATGACGGAGAAGCAGGTGAAGGAGAAGGGCCTGAAGTACAAGGTCGGCAAGTACTCCTTCAAGGGCCACGGCAAGGCCATCGCCGTCGGCGCGACCGAGGGTCTGGTGAAGATCATCGTGAGCGAGCCTTACGGCGAGATCCTCGGCGCGCACATCATTGGCGAGGACGCCAGCGAGCTCATCGGCGAGATGGGGCTTGCCCGCCGCGTCGAAGCGACCATCGAGGATGTGATCTCCACCGTCCACGCTCACCCGACAATGCACGAAGCGCTGCACGAAGCGGCGCTGGCGACCGAGGGGCGCGCAATTCACGCGTGACGGCTTGGCGACCGTTGGAACAAACAAACACCAAGAAACGCGGCCCGCTGAACGGGCCGCGTTTTTGTTCTCGGGCTTGTTTCCCTGCGTAGGAGTTGAGATCTGAGTCGAGTGCGAGCGGTTTACCGCCGATGCAGGATGACTGCCTCTTTCTACTTTCCCGTCCCAACCATGTCCGAACCGAACGCCCAGCCCATGCACGACTCCGTCGTCCACCCCGAGTTCATCGGTGGCTATCGCATTCGTTCGCTCATCGGCGAAGGTGGCTTTGGCTATGTCTATCTCGCCGAGCAGTCGAAGCCGGTGCGCAGGCTTGTTGCGCTCAAGGTGCTCAAGCCTGGCGTTGACAGTCCGCGGGCGATCGCTCGATTTCAGGCCGAGCAGCAGGCGCTCGCGCTCATGGAGCATGTGAATGTTGCCCATGTGTACGACGCGGGCGTGACTGAGCATGGCCGTCCCTACTTTGCAATGGAGTACATCGACGGTCCGTCGATCATCGACTACTGCAACCGAGCGCGCATGACGATCGACGATCGCATCCGGCTCTTCATCGCGGTGTGCGACGGCGTACAGCATGCGCACGCGCGCGGCATCATTCATCGCGATCTCAAGCCGACCAACATCGTTGTGTCGACGGTGACAACGCCAACGCCAAAGGTCATCGACTTCGGCATCGCCAAAGCGATCGATGGAAACATGGCCGATGCGGCTGACATGGCTGACATGGCCGACCTCACCCAGAATGGACAGTTGATCGGCACCGCGACCTACGCGAGTCCTGAGCAGATCATGGGCGTCATCGACGGCATCGACGCGCGCACTGATGTGTACTCGCTCGGCATCGTGCTCGCCGAGCTTCTTGCTGGTGCGCTGCCACTGGATCTGCGCGGTTTGCGCGGCGCGCTGCTCACGCAGACGGCGGTCTTTGCTGATCCAACGCTTCCGAGCGCCATTCCCGACTCGATGCCGCCCGAGCGCGCGCAGCTCGTGGCCGCCGATCGGTCCACGACGGTTCAGGCGCTCAAGAATGCGCTGCGAGGCGACATCGACGCCATCGTGAGCAAGGCGATTGAGAAGGAACCTGATCAGCGATACAGCAGCGCCATCGAGATGAGCGCCGACCTCGTGCGCGCGCTGCATCACCAACCGATCCGCGCTCGCCACGCAGGACGAATCTACCGACTGCGGAAGTTCGCCCGTCGGCGCAAGCGCATGATTGTGATCAGCAGCTTGATCAGCATCGCTCTGGTGTGTGCCGTGGGACTCGCAATCTTCCGCAGCCTCGACGCCGCCGACGCGCGCGGTGAATCATTCGCTGCGATCAAGGAACGCGCCGATGCGCAAGCCGCAACGGTCGACATGCTCGAACTGCTCGTCGGACTTCTCCGCGACGAATTCACCGAATCCGCGCCGGGCACGCGGCGGATGGACTTGAAGACGCGCCTTCAGCAGATTTCCGCCGGCGGCTCGAATCTCGCCATCGACGAACGGCTCGAGGCGGACCTTCGGCTCCATCTCGGGCGAGCGTTCCTGAGCCTGCGCGACTTCGCGCGTGCGGAGAACGAGGCTACCCGCTGTGTTGATCTCGCGAGCCGCGAGGGCCTCAACGATCCGCTCTTGGTCTTCCGCGGCGCGTTGCTGCTTGCGGCCATTGAGCGCGAGTCGGGTGATTTGGTTCGCTCGCGCGCGACGCTCGCTGAACTTCACAACCGAATCCTGCTGCTCGAAGCCACCGCGGATCGGCGCAAACTCGACTCGATGGAAGTCGCATCGCTCCACTCCAAGCACGCGCTCGAGTCCGGACTCACCGCGCTCGCGCTCGGCGAGGCCGATCAGGCGGTTGCCAACCTCAACGAGTCGATCGACCGCTCGCCTGCGCGATCGGTTGGTCACATCGCCACCATGAACGCGGCGCGCACTGCCAAGATTGACGCCCTGCTCGCGCTCGGTCGCCCCCGCGACGCTGAGTTGCTCGCCCACGAACTGCTCGCCACGCAGATCACCGTGTTACCGTCGGGTCACCGCTGGATCGCCGCCACCCGCAGCGCTCTCGGCGAATCGCTCTATCTGCAGGGTCGCAGCGAAGAAGC